>Ga0208204_100298_pt1 | contig 14312 bp, 9 predicted proteins | sample DeeseametaMP2252_FD_184173 | JGI IMG/M metagenome (GOLD analysis project Ga0208204, IMG submission 184173) | Marine microbial communities from the Deep Pacific Ocean - MP2252 (SPAdes) | ecosystem: Environmental > Aquatic > Marine > Oceanic | place: West of El Salvador, Pacific Ocean | collected...
CCTTACCTGTACGCAGAGGGCGCAAGAAATAGCCGAACGGCAAACTCTCAAGCGTGAAGAGTGATATAGCGGGCAAAAGCCCGGCCTGAGACAGTATAGTTATCCATTTTTAAAATTGCCCAGGCATACTCCATCTGCGCAACAACGCCGGAGTATACCTTAATTTATGAAAAGTGTTTGCATGAAAATGCAACAAACAAAGTGCCAGACTATTAGCGTCCAGCGGAAAGATGAGTTTTGGTGAACAAGTGCGTTTGCGAAAGCCAGTCTTTAAGCACTGCATGTTCAGTGTCACTAATCCCGATCACTGACATGTGGGTTTCATTATTGTTTATAACCCGCGTTACGTTATTCAGCCCCTGCCAGCGCTCTGTGCGACGAATGTTACTGGCTAAGTCCATACCCGAGCCGTAAGTCAGAATGGGTACTGACAACGCCGGTAAATCAGCAAACATATCGGTTTGTTCCAGCGTGATACCAGCGCGGCTAAGCGCTAGCTCGGCGCCGGCCTTAATTGATGAGTCTGGAAGCAGTTTGCTCAATCGAGGTTTGAACATATGTGCCACGCCAATGGTAGCGCGATCGAAACGATCCATGGGTGCAAGCAAAATAAGACCAGAAATAGCATCCATTTGACGGGCCGTTTTAACTGCGGCCAATGCGCCCATAGAGTGGCCCACCAAATAAACGGGCTCATCTGCAACAGGAATGATCTGCTCAATGAATTCTGCTAACAGATCACCATCACGCACGCCAAACCCTAATGGTGCCTGAGACTCACCCTGCCCCATAAGATCAGGTTCAATAACACGAAACCCGAGGGCCTGAAAATAGAAACCGGTGTTCATCCAGCTCTCTTTTTTGGCGCCATAGCCATGAATTAGTACAACGGTACCTGTAAATTCGCCGACATCTTCAGGGGAGAGTGTGACTTCTTTTATAAAACTGAATTGATTGCCAAAATCCCGGGAAACGGAAAAAGACAAAGAAGGGGGATGTTGAATTGCTGCCGCACCATCGCGGTAAGGAATGCAATAATTTGAGACTTCACTACACCAGCGCTTTTCAATTACACCCCAACGGGCATACTCGGCATCGAGCGTTGCCTGTTCGTAATGAATAATTTGTGTGGGAGATTCTATGCGCTCCGCCACCATCCGTGAGCAGCCACTAAGAGCGATAAAAACAACTAGCAAAAATACGTGTTTCACTGCCTGTACCGCGTTACTTTTCTGCAGCCGGATGGCTGGTAGCTAAAAAAATGTGGAACGCCGCAGGCGGCATTCCACGTTCGACATCAGATATATTCCACTTCTGTGATTTCAAATTCCACAGTGCCGGCGGGTGTCTGAATATTCACTACGTCGTCCAGCTCTTTACCAATCAGACCGCGGGCAATCGGTGAATTGACCGAAATCAGATTGTTTTTAATATCGGCTTCATCATCGCCAACGATGCGGTAAGTGGTTTCAGCATCGGTTTCCAGATTCATAATGGTGACGGTGGTACCAAAAATAACCTTGCCGGTGTTGTCCATTTTGGTCACGTCGATGATCTGGGCATTAGACAATTTGCCTTCAATATCCTGAATACGGCCTTCACAAAAACTCTGCTCTTCACGGGCTGCATGATACTCGGCATTCTCTTTCAAGTCGCCGTGTTCACGGGCTTCCGCGATAGAATTAATAATTCTTGGGCGCGTTACCGTTTTCAGTTCATTTAATTCTTTGCGCAATAACTCTGCGCCACGAGCGGTCATCGGATACTGACTCATGGGGAATTCTCACTTTGTTTTATTGGGTCTCCTGACCCACTGATCGCTGAGTTAAAAAAAGTGCGCCGAAAGGGCGCACTTTTTTGTAATGCTAATTGGGTAGGTTACCCCAATTTCACATAAATGTCATTAACCTTTAATACGAGCATGCAGTTCCTGCACCGATGACACTTTATTTCGGTCATCTGCAGACTTCGCACGAATCGTAGCAAACGCTGCGTTCATCGTTGTGGTATAGGTGATCTTATTCAATAAGGCCTCACGACGAATGTACACAGAATCTGTAATGGCTTGACGTCCTTCGGTGGTATTTATGATGTAGCTGTAAGCACCGTTTTTAATTGAATCAACGATGTTAGGGCGTCCTTCAGACACCTTATTCACAACACTACATTCAACACCGGCATCAATCAGGCTCTTCGCAGTACCACTGGTCGCTTCAATTTCGAAGCCCGCTTCAACCATGGCTTTCGCCAGGTCGACAACACGCGCTTTGTCGTTGTTACGTACAGACAGTAATGCTTTACCTTCTCTGGGCAGTGGCGCACTGGCTCCCAGGTTGGCTTTTGCATACGCTTCTTCGAAGGTATCGCCTACACCCATAACTTCACCGGTAGAGCGCATTTCTGGGCCTAACAGCGGGTCAACACCCTGGAACTTCGCGAATGGCAACACCACTTCTTTCACAGAGTAGAACGGTGGAATAATTTCTTCCGTCACACCCTGAGACTGCAGTGATTGACCAGCCATACAGCGGGCAGCAACTTTCGCTAAAGGTACACCTGTCGCTTTCGATACGAAAGGTACGGTGCGGGCAGCACGGGGGTTCACTTCAATCAGGTACACTTCACCGTCTTTGATAGCGAACTGTGTGTTCATCAAGCCAACAACGCCAAGCTCCAGCGCCATGTCGCGAACCTGCTTACGCATTACGTCTTGAATGTCTTTCGGTAATGAGTGTGAAGGCAGTGAACAGGCTGAGTCACCAGAGTGAACACCGGCTTGTTCAATGTGCTCCATGATACCGCCGATAACCACGTCGGTGCCGTCACAGATAGCATCGATATCTACTTCAATCGCGTCGTCGAGGAAACGGTCGAGCAGAACTGGGGCGTCGTTAGACACTTTAACCGCTTCATTCAGATAACGTTTGAGATCTTTCAGGTCATAAACGATTTCCATCGCACGACCACCCAGAACATAAGACGGACGCACAACCAGCGGGAAGCCAATTTCTTCAGCACGTGCAAGTGCCTGTTCGATGTTGGTTACCGTTGCGTTGGCTGGCTGTTTCAGACCCAGCTTGTTAACCATGTGCTGGAAGCGCTCACGGTCTTCAGCGCGGTCGATAGCTTCTGGTGAAGTACCGATGATGGGTACGCCATTGGCTTCAAGAGCACGGGCCAGTTTCAGTGGAGTTTGACCACCGTACTGTACAATAACACCTTTAGGCTGTTCTTTCGCAACGATTTCCAGCACGTCTTCCAAAGTAACTGGTTCGAAATACAGACGATCTGACGTATCGTAATCAGTAGAAACCGTTTCAGGGTTACAGTTAACCATTATGGTTTCGTAACCGTCTTCACGCATAGACAGCGCCGCATGTACACAGCAGTAATCGAATTCGATACCCTGACCGATACGGTTTGGACCACCGCCCAATACCATGATTTTCTCTTTGTCAGACGGATTCGCTTCACACTCTTCGTCGTACGTAGAGTACATGTAAGCAGTACTGGTAGAGAACTCAGCGGCACAGGTATCAACACGCTTATAAACAGGCGAAATGCCGAAACCACGACGGATATCTCGAATGTCGCTTTCAGCAACGTTGGTCAGTTCTGCCAAACGCGCGTCTGAGAAACCTTTACGCTTCAATGCACGAGTAAAGTCAGCAGTCAGTGCGCTAACACCCTGCTCTGCTACCTGGTTTTCCAGTTTAACCAGCTCTTCCAGCTGTACCAGATACCAGCGGTCAACGTTGGTGTAAGAGAACACTTCGTCAACGCTCATGCCCATGCGGAATGCATCACCGATGTACCAGATACGCTCTGCGCCAGGATTCTGAAGTTCGTACTTCAGCTTGCTCATGGCTTCGTCGTCTTCCGGATCCAGGATAGGATTCAGACCGGTAGCGCCCACTTCCAGACCGCGTAATGCTTTCTGCAGTGATTCCTGCTGGTTACGGCCAATCGCCATAACTTCACCCACAGATTTCATCTGCGTGGTCAGACGGTCGTTCGCACCGGCAAATTTCTCGAAGTTAAAGCGAGGAATTTTGGTCACAACGTAGTCGATAGACGGCTCAAAAGACGCCGGTGTCAGACCGCCAGTGATGTCGTTGGCCAGTTCGTCAAGGGTATAACCGATGGCCAATTTGGCCGCCACTTTTGCAATCGGGAAACCGGTTGCTTTTGAGGCCAGTGCTGAAGAACGGGATACACGCGGGTTCATCTCGATGATAACCATACGACCAGTTTTCGGATCCACACCGAACTGTACGTTTGAACCACCGGTCTCTACGCCGATTTCACGCAGTACGGCCATGGCCGCGTTACGCATAATCTGGAATTCTTTGTCGGTCAGCGTTTGAGCCGGTGCAACGGTGATAGAGTCACCGGTGTGAACACCCATTGCATCGAAGTTTTCGATAGTACAAACGATAATGCAGTTATCGTTCTTATCGCGAACCACTTCCATCTCATACTCTTTCCAGCCAATCAGCGACTCATCGATGAGTAGCTCGTTGGTAGGAGAAAGGTCGAGACCGCGGTTACAGATTTCATTGAACTCGTCAATGTTGTAAGCGATACCACCACCAGAACCACCCATGGTGAATGACGGACGGATGATACACGGGAAACCGATGCGGCTAAGTACATCGTGAGCCTGCTCCATAGAGTGAGCAATTTCAGCACGAGGACATTCAAGACCGATAGATTTCATCGCTTTGTCGAAACGCTCACGGTCTTCCGCTTTATCGATAGCGTCAGCAGTTGCACCAATCAGTTCTACATTGAACTCTTTCAGTACACCTTCGCGTTCGAGATCCAGTGCACAGTTCAGTGCTGTCTGGCCACCCATGGTAGGCAGCACCACATCCGGACGCTCTTTTTCGATGATTTTACGTACAACTTCCCAGTGAATTGGCTCGATGTAGGTTGCATCAGCCATTTCGGGGTCAGTCATAATAGTGGCAGGGTTCGAGTTAACCAGAATAACCCGGTAGCCTTCTTCGCGCAGTGCCTTACAAGCTTGTGCGCCAGAATAGTCAAATTCACAGGCCTGGCCGATAACGATAGGGCCGGCACCCAGAATCAGAATACTTTTTATGTCGGTACGTTTTGGCATTGTCGGCTAATTCCTACTGTTTCGATTGTTCAATAAGTTCGATGAAATGATCGAACAGATCTGCCGCTTCGTGCGGACCCGGGCTCGCTTCAGGGTGTCCCTGGAAGCTGAACGCTGGCTTGTCGGTACGATGAATACCTTGCAGCGATTTATCGAACAATGAGACGTGAGTAACTTCAAGATTCTCTGGCAACGACGCTTCATCAACAGCAAAACCGTGGTTCTGGCTGGTGATCATCACTGTGCCATTCTTAAGATCTTTAACCGGATGGTTAGCACCATGATGACCAAACTTCATTTTCACCGTGTTTGCACCACTAGCTAGCGCCAGCAATTGGTGGCCAAGACAAATACCGAATATAGGGATGTCTTTTTCAAGAATGGTTTTAATTGCTTCAATAGCGTAGTCGCATGGCTCAGGGTCGCCGGGGCCATTTGATAAAAACACACCATCCGGATTCAGAGCCAGTACGTCAGCAGCAGGCGTTTGCGCCGGCACCAGTGTCACTTTACAGCCACGGTCAGCCAACATACGTAAGATGTTGTTCTTCACGCCGTAGTCGTATGCAACAACATGGTATTTCGCTTCCGCAGGCGTTACATAACCTTCACCCAGCACCCACGTACCTTCGGTCCAGGTTTTCACTTCCTTAGTGCTTACTACTTTGGCCAGATCCATGCCTTTTAAGCCCGGGAACCCCTTGGCAGCGTCAAGCGCTTTGCTTTCGTCTAAATCGTCACCGCAGATGATACAGCCGTTTTGCGCACCCTTGTCACGAAGGATACGGGTTAAACGACGGGTATCGATATCCGCAATACCTACTACGCCTTTGGCAGCTAAGTACTCAGATAATGTTTGTTCGTTTCTAAAATTACTGGCAATGAGGGGAAGGTCACGAATGATAAGACCTTTAGACCAGATTTTGTCTGCTTCGACGTCTTCAGAATTGGTACCGGTATTACCGATATGGGGGTAAGTAAGTGTTATGATTTGTTCAGCGTATGACGGGTCGGTGATGATTTCCTGATAGCCTGTCATGGAAGTATTAAAAACAACTTCCCCAACGGCGGAACCAGTGGCACCAATAGCCGTACCTTTAAAAACTGAACCATCCTCTAACACCAAAAGGGCAGAATTAGCCAAGTCAACCTCCAGATTAAGGATAACCGACGGTTTATTCAGTGGCATGAATAAACCCCACAAAAAACGGGAGGTAATAAAAATTTTACTTCCCGTTTACGATACTTTGCAGCTAATAAACACGTCTCAGACAAGCTGAAACGCTAAATTTTGGCAAATTCCAAGTATTATATAGGAGTTATCAGGGTACGTCTAATTCAAATTTGGAAAAATATGAAAAACACCTGATGTTTTGCTTTTTTACTCTCTAACCTCAGAAAAGCCTATTTATCTAATATATAATCAGGCCAGACCAATCACGTCGTCCATGCCGTAGCGGCCATTTTCTCTTGACGATAGCCACAATGCCGCATGGACTGCGCCTTTGGCGAAGGTCAGTCGGCTTGATGCTTTATGGGTGATCTCAAGTCGCTCACCAATATCGGCGAATAATGCAGTATGTTCACCCACAATATCTCCCGCTCTCACGGTCGCAAAACCAATGGTTTTATGTTCTCTGGGCGGTTCTTTGCCTTCACGGCCATAAACAGCGCATTCTTGTAAGTTTCGACCCAATGTATCGGCAATAGCCTGACCAATTGCCATGGCAGTGCCAGACGGCGCATCCTGCTTAAAGCGATGATGGGCTTCCAGAATCTCGATATCAGCGGTGTTACCCAACACCAGTGCAGCCTGTTTAACCAGCGCCAGCATTACGTTCACACCCACGCTGTAATTGGCCGCGAACACCAGTGGAATTTGCTTCGCGGCTTCATCCAGGGCAATAAGTTGCTGCTCTGATAATCCGGTAGTGCCTATAACCACTGGCTTTTTATTGGCAACGCACCATGCCAGGTTGTCATCAAATGCGGCTGGCAGGGTGAAGTCGATCACCACATCCACATCATCTGGGTTCAGTGTAGAAACCGCCGAACACGAAACGCCTTGCGTACCGATGCCAGCCAGTTCGCCCACATCAATACCTACCCATGGCGAGTCATCACGCACGGTGGCAACGGCAAGATCTGCCTCTTCGTTTTCCCGCAATGCTTCAATCAGCACCCGGCCCATGCGCCCATTGGCGCCTAAAATTGCTACTTTCATGTTTATTTCATTCATCGTCTGTTTGCGGGCATTTTGCCTGACACAGCACAATTTTCAATTGTTCATAGGTAGATGCGTCGAGTTATCGTACCAACGGCATGAAATAACGCGGATTTGTATACCCGTAGTCAGGAGTTGGTAGTATAAGTAACAGGCAATATTGGTTGCATACAAATAGTAGTTGCCTATAGAAACTTACTAACAGCAATTTGCAAATATAACAACGCGCAGAGGAATCTGGACATGGAACAAAAGTTGATTTGGGATATCCCTACCCGTCTCTTTCACTGGCTATTAGTATTTTCGCTGGTTGGACAATATGTCACCGCAGAGTTAATGGATAATGCTATGCAGTGGCATTTCTATCTCGGTTATTTCACCCTCGGGTTAATCATCTTCCGAATTATCTGGGGTTTTGTTGGTTCAGATTATGCCCGCTTCGGGCAATTCCTTTATGGCCCCAAAGCGGTGGTTGGTTACTTAAGTACGCTGTTTGCCAGAAACTCCCATGCCCATGCTGGTCACAATCCACTAGGTGGCTGGGTGGTGGTGGTTATGATCACGCTGGTCATGATTCAAGCGGTTAGCGGGTTATTTATGACTGACGATGTGTTTCTTGATGGCCCCTGGCGCAGTGCGGTTGAAGATGCCACCCTGGATACCATGAGCTTTCTGCACAATAACGTATTTAACGTACTCTTGGCAGTGATTGTTCTGCATATCGCCGCCATCGGATTTTATGCTGTTTATAAAAAACAGAGGCTGGCGCCGGCTATGGTACATGGGAAAAAAACCACAGCGGAGAAAGGCATTACATCATCCCGTTTACTTGCGGCGATAATTGCGGCGCTTATCAGTGCAGGGGTTGTGTACTACGTGGTAGAAATTGCGCCACCAGAAGCAGCTGAAGAAGAGTTTTATTACTAACGGTACTCACATTATCCGTCGCTTAATTAAACATCAAAGCCGCTTCAATGAGCGGCTTTGGTGTTTACAGAAGTTTTGATTTTCGGTGCGTGCTCCCCTGAAAAGTACTTCTTATTCTTCAGACATTTCCTTCACTAGCCCCTGTTTCTGCATGATTGCCTGAATTTCAGCCACACTTGCTGGATCGTCGATAGTAGAAGGTACAGATAGCAAGTGATTCGACGCAATCTGGCGCAACAATTTACGCAGTATTTTGCCAGAGCGAGTTTTAGGGAGCCGCGGAACAATTACTGCTCGCTGAAAGCAAGCGATGGGGCCAATTTCCTTTCGCATCATCTCCACCAGTTCCTTCTGCAACGATTCCTCATCGATGGCGGCACCATCTTTTAATAACACCAGCCCCACGGGTATCTGTCCCTTCAGACTATCGTGAACGCCAATCACGCTGCATTCTGCAATCATAGGATGTGCAGCTACCACTTCTTCCATTTCACCGGTTGATAAGCGGTGTCCGGCCACATTAATTACGTCATCCGTACGGCCCATAATAAATACATAGCCTTCATCATCTTTATAACCGCCGTCACCCGATGTGTAATAGTTCGGATATGCTTCCAGATAGCTTTGTTTAAACCGTTCGCAGTCTCCCCAAATAGTAGGTAAACAACCCGGGGGCATGGGCAATTTAATGGCAATGGCCCCCTGCTCTCCGGATGGCAATGGCTCGCCCACATGATCCAATACTTCAATATTAAAGCCAGGCACCGGAACCGTCGATGAGCCCGGTTTAGTTTCCAGGGTTTCAAGACCAGTGGGGTTGGCACAAATTGCCCAACCTGTTTCGGTTTGCCACCAGTGGTCAACGACCGGCTTTCCGGTTTTATCCACTGTCCACAAATAGGTGGGAGGATCTAATCGTTCGCCAGCCATAAAAATGGTTTTCAGCGACGAGATATCATATTGCCCCAGCAAATGCGCTTCTGGATCTTCCTTGCGAATGGCGCGGAAAGCTGTGGGCGCGGCGAACAACGCCTTGATGCCGTATTCCTCTGTCATTCGCCAAAACGCGCCGGCATCAGGCGTACGCACGGGTTTCCCCTCATACACTACCGTGGTACAGCCATGGAGTAGCGGACCATAAACAATATAGGAATGCCCGACCACCCAACCCACATCAGAAGCGGCCCAGAATACGTCTCCCGGTTGCATGTTATAAATGGCATTCATGGAATACTTTAACGCCACAGCGTGCCCCCCGTTATCGCGCACCACGCCTTTGGGTTTCCCCGTGGTGCCCGAAGTATAGAGAATGTATAAAGGATCGCTGCCGTTAACCGGTGTGCACTGAACGGGTTGTGCTGCTTGCATTTCCGTTGCCCAGTCTGCATCACTGCCGCCGAGTTCGGCTTTCACTTCCGGGCGTTGGAAAACGATGCAGCTATCAGGCTTGTGCGCTGATAATGCAATGGCTTCATCAACGAGGGGCTTGTAAGGTAAGCGTTTATCTACTTCTATACCGCAGGATGCGCTCACCAGCACTTTCGGCTGGGCATCTTCAATACGTACAGCTAACTCATGAGGGGCAAAGCCGCCAAAGACCACCGAATGGATAGCGCCCAACCGTGCAGTTGCCAGCATGGCGATGACAGCTTGGGGGATCATTGGCATGTAAATAACGATGCGATCGCCCTTTTCCACACCTTTTGATTTTAAAACACCAGCAAATTTCGCCACCTCATCCAACAATTGCTGATAAGTGAGTGTGGATTTTTGCCCGCTTACTGGCGAGTCGAAGATGACAGCAATCTGCTCACCACGCCCATTCTCGACATGATAATCAAGGGCCATGTAGGCGGTGTTCATCTGGCCATCGGCAAACCATCTGTCGATCCCGTTATTATCTTTAGACAGTATGGTTTCAGGGAAAGTAAACCAAGAGAGCGCGCGCGCCTTGTCTTTCCAAAATGCTTCGGGGAATTCGATTGAGCGCTGATATTCTGCTGCATACGACATAGTGGGCCTCTGAGAATGCTGATTTTTACTACGCTTAATGTAATCAATAGTGAAAACTTTTAACTTGATTTACATTAATATAAAAACAACAAAGTGCCGCATAAGACTTATGTCGCAATTTTTAATTTAGGGGGGCTAGGTTCACCCGCCGCTGGCGATTGCTAGCTGCGCTGACTGAGCGCTAATAATGACCTCCCGCCACTCATCTTCTTCGATGGGCTTAGACAAATAAAATCCTTGGTAAATATCGCAGCCACGCTGCATCAAGTAGTTAATTTGAATCTCATTTTCAATCCCTTCAGCGACTGTCCTTAAACCCATCGCGCTTGCCATATCAATAATGGTGTTCACTATGGGCGCGTTATCGCTTTCGAAGTTAATTTCGTCAACGAAATACCGGTCAATTTTTAACTCGCAAATGGGGAGTTCTTTCAAGTAGCTCAAGCTTGAGTAGCCGGTGCCAAAGTCATCAATCGAAAACGAAAAACCGAGTTGAGAGAGGCGTTCGATACGTTTACGCACAATGTCGATGGTGGTCACCAGTGTGGTTTCGGTGATCTCAAGAATTAATTGGCACGGATTAATTTGCCACTCTGAAATGGTGTGAAGTAATCTATCGTAGAAGTCCGCACGCGCAATGTGACGGCCACTGATATTTACCGAAAGCGAAGTTTCGATACCCTTTGCATTTATTTCAGACAACAGGCGACAGGCTTCGTTGATAACCCAATACCCGATATCAACCACCGCATCACTTTCTTCAGCAATAGGGATAAACTCACCAGGGCTAATAAATCCCAGCCGTTTTTCATTCCAGCGCAATAGTGCTTCTGAAGAAACAATGTTCCCTTTCGCGTCGAACTGGGGCTGAAGTACTAGGTAAAATTCGTTATTTTCAATGGCGTGGCTAAAACTCTGACTGATATAATTATGCCGATCGTACGCATTGAATTCATTGCGTTCTAAGGTTATCCGCCCTCCCGGGCCTTGCTGCTTGGCACGCTTGGTACCAAACTCTAATATACCCACAACTTTCTCATAACTCGCCTCTGGACTGTGCACATAGGTAGAAGCTAACGTAGCAAGCACAACCTGAGAATGGCCGTGTAAGGAAAACTCCCGTCCAAGTTCAGCGTGCACATTCCATTCGATAGTATCGATGAGCTCCATCACATCCTGATCTTTTTCAGGCGCGAATGGCTGTGAGTGGAGGATATAAAACTTGTCGCCTAATCCCCGGTAAATATGAAAACGGGAAGACACTGCACGCTTCAACCTGCCCGCGAAAATACGCAAAATATAGTCGCCGGTTTCCTTTCCGAAAGAAAGATTAAACTGAGAAAAGTTGTCGATATCCAGCATACAACAATAAATTTGTTGATCAGACACAGCCGCGGCAATGATGAGTTTCCGCAGATCTTTCTCAAAGGATTTTACATTAGGGAGGTGGGTAATTTCGTCAAAAAACGCGATGTTATAAATGCTATCTAGCGCCTGTTTACGCTCTGTAATGTCGCGAAATACACAAACAAATTGAGAAAAGCCAGATTGGAAAACTTCCGCAACAGACAGTTCGACTGGAAAATTTCTCCCCTGACTGTGCCGCGCACTCAGCTCTTTACCATTTATCTCGCCAACGCCGGGCTTTAACTGTTGATGCACAAATTCACTGTCTTTGTCTGCGGGCGTTCCCGGTAGCAAAAAGGAAATATCCTCACCGATAACAGCATCAGGTTCGATGCCAAAAACCTCTTTTACTGTGTTGTTGGCAGTTATGATGGTACCAAACTCGTCTACGGTAAGCACCGCATCGTTAATACTGTCGAGAATGGTATTTAAGTATTCAATGTAGTTCTGCTCAGTGGCAGACAAACGTTTTTGTTCACTAACATCCTGCACGGAACCAAAGAGGCGCACAATCTCACCATCACGCTTTTGCGCTTTGCCGGATAGTTTTAGCCACCGGGCGTGCTTCTTTCGCGTTACCACCGGAAGTTCAAGCTGATAGTTAATCCCTTTATTAATCAAGTTTCGAACGGCCCGAATGAGAGTTCGCCTTGATTCAGGCGAGAAACAGGCGAGAATACGGTGCAAGGTTATCGGACAGTCTTTGGTGAAATCAAACAATCTGTATGTTTCGTTGGTCCAATTCATTTTCCCTTCAGGCAAATTAAAATCCCAGCCACCGGTTTCAGCCATTTCGGACACGGTGTCGAATAAAGAAAGCTTATCCTGTAACTGTTTGAGATTGTCGTGTTGCCGACCGATGACCAACTCAACGAGATTTGCCAGCCTTTCTGCGGTTAAGGTGATGAAGGCGAAATCATGTGCGCTAAGGTTGCTATCGGGAAAAAAGCCCGCGATAAAAAGCCTGCCAGTCACAACATCAGTCGTTTCTACGGCGCTCGCTATGCCTTGCCAACATGCAGTGTTTTCAAGCTTCACCTCAACGAGATCTTGCTGTTCCTTTACGGTGACTTCACACACATTTGGCCACTGGCTCGGATTTTCGCGCAGCCAAAATAACACCTGCGCGGTCTGTGGCGAAGGCATGTCTTGGCTCTTCGGGACTGGCTCATGAATGTGCAGAATACATGCATTCGCAGCCTGAGTACTTCGAACGAGAGAGTCTAGAAGCTCACTGACACGGAAGCGATATTCGCATCCTAAGCGCTCCCGTAGCAGATTTTCACTAAGCAATCGTCGTTCTCCTTACAAATCCTTTGGATGAATAAAACAGCAAGCAAAACTTGTTTTCTTTAACGCAATGTCTCATTAAGCATAGAAAAAGAAACCAGATTCCTCAAATTCACAGGAAACTTTAATGTTAGATTGACTTTTCTCTGTTAAAAACAAAAAACGGTCGCTATCGCGACCGTTTTTTTCATCATTTTTACTGCATTCTTGCAGCTTTACTTATAGCCAATTAATCCGCTTTGTAATCGTCGTGACAACCTTTACATGCGCCACCTACCTGGCCTATCGCAGCGCGATATTTACTTTCATCACCGGCTGCTGCCACACTCGAAAGATTTTCTGCCGCAGATTTCAAATTAGCGACTTTTCCTTCAAAGTCTGACCAGTTTTCCCAAATGTCGTCTTTTGCACCCGTATCAACGTCAAATTTGCGGGTATCTACCATCAGGTAATCACTCATCATATCTGCCAGTTGCTCAAGACGCAGTGCATTGGTTGCAATGACATCTTGATCGAAAGAAATTGCCCCTTTCGCCATGCCGCCTAGCGGCGCCATGTTACTGCGTACAAGTTGAAAAAGGGCTTTGCGGTACTCCGTCGCTGCTGCTGCATGTTTCTCATTCATCGCTGCTTCGCGGGCAACAACGTTCGTTGTTATAAAACACGTTGCCCCGATGGCTGCTATTAGTCCGGTCTTGAGCAGTTTTTTCATTATCTTCTCCATTAAGATGAAAGTGTGGTGATGTAAGTTGCCTTCAACTATTAAAAAAGTCCCGCTTATCATAACGTTTGTTTTTGCGTTTAGTGACTATATTTCACACAAAAAAGCGAACAAACCTACCCAGAAACGACAAGCCCTCCAAAAGGAGGGCTGAATTTTTTATCGCTGACCAGGTTAAGGTCAGAAGGGAAAGCTTAGTTTGTCAGGTCGTCGAAGAATTTCTTCACGCCGTCAAAAAAGCCTTTCTCCTTTGGGCGATGCTTACCAGAGTCGCCCCCCATGGAATCATCTAATTCCTGAAGCAGATCTTTCTGACGGGTAGACAGATTCACCGGGGTTTCCACCACGACTTTACACATCAGATCACCGGTAACGCCACTGCGAACCGACTTAACACCTTTACCACGCAGACGGAACATACGACCGGTCTGAGTTTCAGCGCTGACCTTCAGTTTAACTTTACCATCAAGTGTAGGTACTTCCAGTTCACCACCTAACGCAGCCGTGGTAAAGCTCAGCGGTACTTCACAATATAGGTTGTTACCGTCGCGTTGGAAGATTTCATGCTCACGCACATGAACCTGAACGTATAAATCACCTGCTGG
>Ga0208204_100299_pt1 | contig 14298 bp, 9 predicted proteins | sample DeeseametaMP2252_FD_184173 | JGI IMG/M metagenome (GOLD analysis project Ga0208204, IMG submission 184173) | Marine microbial communities from the Deep Pacific Ocean - MP2252 (SPAdes) | ecosystem: Environmental > Aquatic > Marine > Oceanic | place: West of El Salvador, Pacific Ocean | collected...
CAATATCGCCGCCGTCATCAAACTTACTAAAGTTAAAGGCGTTTAAATCGTCAGCGGTATACCAGTGCGCCCACATACCTTTAAAGCGTTCAAATTGTTCCAGGTGGTCTGTCATTTTATTCAACCGGGCGACAGCCGCTTCCCGGGTTATCCAGCCACGCTCTGCAGCGGTGATGATGGCGGCAATACCAAAGCCCGTGCCGCCTGTGGTCACAATATCACCGTCTTCATCCATAAACGGAATGCGTTCCCGAGCCATGCCACTGGAGGGTTCAGCATATTCCCAGAAATAGCGGAAGGTGTATTTCTGCACCATATTCAGCAGTTCGTCATCGGTGAAGTCCCGGGTGCTGGCAGTGCCACTGGCAATTTCAGTGGCTTTATCGTCTTCCACTGCCATCAGGCGGTATTTCAATTGCAGGTTTGCCCCCATATCACGGACAAAATCCAGCGCAAAACTGCCGTTGGTTTCCTTTCGGGTCTGCCATTTCTGACCGCCGTCCGATGACACATCAATCCGGTAATGAGTGCCTTCCTCATAGAGGTCATCCCAGTTCAGCTCCACGTGGCTGTCGTACCCTTCCAGGGTCCAGTCAGCCGCCATCGCCGGAGGGTGCATTGTCAGAATTGCAGCGGCGGAAATACCGCGAAGAAGATGTGATAAACGCATTGTCTGGTCTCTGATTTAATTCGTTGTATTTAAGTTGTGTCGTCAGGTAAAAGTACGGGGCAGAAAGCCTGCCCCGCAAATCGTCCTCTTCAGATGAGCTTATTGATAAGGTTTAGAAGCGCCAGCCGGCAGAGAGTTTCAACTGACGCATACCGCCGTTGGAGGCCGAGTTGTAGTTAGGCTGGCCGAAGGTTTCCAGGTCTGGGTTAAGATAGAAGTTGCCATAGTTGTCTTCGTTGAACAGGTTTTGCACATCGAAACGTATCCAGGCAACAGAGTTCGCAACGAGATAATCGGTTGGAAAATCTTTGCTCAGAGCCAGATCAAAACGGGAATAGCCGCTCTTCGACGGTTCTGCCCGCTCAAAGGTACACTGGTTGTTGTCATCGCACAGGGTGTACTGGAAGATACGCTCTGATGACCAGGTGTACTTGGCGGTGAGTGCTATGTTCCATGGCAGGTCGTAGGAACCAGTGATCACCACACGATGGTCTGGCACGCCTACCGATTTATTCCAGCCATAGTCGCCTACACTTTCATAATCAAAGGCGTAGACTTCGCTGTAAACCCGGTTCTCTTCTGCATCGGTAAAGGTGTAAGCAAGGTTCACGCCCCAGCCATCTTTATGAGAACGGTTCAGTTTGAAGTAAAGGTTATTGGCACGGGTTTCGCCATCATTAGTGGCGATGATCAGGCTACCCCACCCCGGAATACCGTAACCCCACGGAGCCCCCCAGTTGGTGCCTTCCTGAAAGAATTCACCATTAGGCAGACGGTTGCCCAACAGCCAGTTGAAGCCATTTTTACTCACTACCCGAGCTAAGCTGACTTCAGTATTCCAGTCACCAAACACTCTTCGCACACCAAAGCTCATCTGATCGGAATATGGCATTTTAAGATCGTTTGGCAGCATATAACGGGTTCCGCGGACTTCGGTGCTGGCAATCAATGAATCCAGGCCGCTTTGCGTGAGGTACGAAGCATCCCACGGTACACAGTTTGTGGAAGAGGCGTCACACGGATTGGCGGCATCACCCTGGAAGAAGTATTCCGCGGTGGTGAATGAACCTGTGCTCATTTCCAACTGCATGAAGTCAAACTGGTTACGGTCGTAGGAACGGCCATAGCCACCAAACAGCATGTGATTCCTGTCTTCATCCATCACGTAGCTGAAGCCTAAACGGGGTTGCCATGCGCCGGTGAAGTACTCCCGCTCAGCGCCGGTGCTGATGTAGTCATCGATGTTGTAATTCGCGTTCTCGATGTTTTCCCAGCCGCGCAGCGCTTCAACTAAATCATCGGGGGTCTGATAATTTTTGTAACTCGGTGTTTCTTCGTAGTCCCAGCGAATACCGATGTTCAGAGTCAAACGATCGGTGACTTCCCAATCATCCTGAATGTATAACCCTAACTGACGGTTCTTCGCTTCAACGGCACCGCCCACGGAACCGCTCGCTGGGATACCCCACTGAACACGATAAGGCTGAACCACGTCAAATTCGCCCTGGCCATTGAATTCAACGTTGTAGTAATACTGCGGATTTATTGGCTGTTGTTGGATGGTACGAAGCTCAATATCTTTGTATTTGATGCCAGCTTTGATTACATGGTAACCGTTCCATTCCAGATCCAGCCAGGTGAAATCGTTCTGGATCCCCCAGCCTTTCTGTCCTTTCTCCTGATAGTCCTGACCACCGCCGAGATTAATAATCGACTGACGTTCTGCCGTTTCCAAACGCATACCGATGTCATCGGTGAACGCCCGCGGATTCCACGCTGCATCTTCATAAGTCACACGGAATTCATTCTGCCAGGCATCGGCGGTGTAGGTGTATTTCACATGGTAGCGATGGTCTTTTACTTCCCGATCCACACCGTATTCATAGGCGTTTGCACCACCAAAACCGGAAACATCACTTTCATCACGCAATTTCACCGACGCTTCTATGGTCTGGTCGGCGTTAATCATCCAGTCGATTTTGCCAAAAAACAGATCTTCTTCGAAATCAGACGCGAAACGACCAATACTGGATGCGTATTCAGAAGGTAAGGTGACAAAGTCGATACCGGAACCACCAATCACATCTTGTGGCTGTGCGATGGTTTTCTTCTCATAGGAAGCGAGGAAATGCAATTGGTCTTTGATGATCGGGCCAGCGAACGTTGCACCGGCGTGGCGGATTAATGAACGGGTTTTGCCTTCCGTTTCATTAGGCTCTGCTTCGCGGAAACCTTCATCGGTGTAGTCGACAAAAAAGTCGCCTTCAAACTCGTTGGTACCGGAACGGGTAACAGCAGTGATCGCTGTACTCCCCACCTGATCGTACTCGGCTTTATAGTTTTGGGTAATCACTTTGTATTCGCCAATAGCACTTTGCGGAAACGGATTACCACGGCTGGAATCCTGGCCGGTGACACCGCCCTGCAGTACATAATCTTTCTGGCTCACACCATCGAGAAACACATTCACACTTCGCTGATGCTGAGCACCGCCGCGCAAACTCACGCTGCCGTCAGCGCCGGTATTCACCTGAACGCCGGGTGCCAAGTCAGCGAAGGCCAGAAAATTACGGTTGTTTTGAGGCAGACGCATCATCATTTCGGGGGTGATGTTAGTGCCAATTTCACCCCCTGAGAACGCCTCAATCCGAGTTCCGGATACGGTGATCACTTCAACATTGTCGTCGCTGGCTGCCACATCGAAATTCAGTCGCGCAGATTGGCCGACTCTTAATGTGATTTCTTCCACATCACCGTCGACAATGACCTGATAAGTGCCGGGTCGCAGGCCAACAAACACATAAGAGCCATCTTCGCGCGTGGTCGTTTCGTTCACATAGCCCCGTTCTGTATCGCGAGCCATGACCTTTTTACCGGCGGCACTGTCCACGGTACTGACCACTTTTCCGCGCAGGGTAGCACCCTCAATTTGTGCCAGCGTCGGAAAACTGGTTACGCCGGCTGAAGCAATGGCAACGGCAAGGGCACTGCGTTTAATCCAATGTGGTGTGGTGTTCATATGTGTCTCTCCATAAAAGTGGCCCAGTGCGCTCCTGCGATACTCCACACGCAACCTGTCGCCAAAAAATCTGGTAAATAGGCTGTAACGCCCTTCTTTATTTTTGGAAACCGATTTCATTACCCAGGCAATAAAAAGCTGGACTCAGGATCATTTACGCCCTGCTCCAGCGATCTGATATCGAATTTACATTAGCCTAAAGTATAAAGTCAAATACAAAAAATTAACATCAACTCTAAGCAAAATAACAACAGAGAAATGTAATATCATGAATTTATTGAAATTAAGCTAAAATACATTGTTAAAATATTGATACGCAGCCAGAGTCTAATAAGATTATTTCTTAACATTAAATATCAAACGATTGATTTGTGTTTGGTGTAATTCTGCCTTCTACCTAGAGGTACAACCTTTGAACAAGAAACAAAAAACTCGATATAAAACAGCTGAAAAATTCAATATATAGACAATTAAAACGCCAAAATGGAAACCGGTTTCCAAACTAAATTGCTTTACTTTGAAATCGATGCCAGACTTAACCACCCGCATTCAGGCTCCACATATGGATATCGACCTGAGCGATGGCAGTTATTTGCTTAAAAATAAACGTATTTCCGGGGCATCCAGAGAATGGACCATAAAAAAACAACAGCGGCGAATACCAATAAAGAAATGGCCATGAGTGACATTGCCAGTAAGGCTGGCGTGTGCAAAGCAACCGTTTCACGGGCGTTAAATACGCCCGGTCGGGTGAGTGCCAAAACCCGTGAAAAGGTACTCAAGGTGGTTGCTGAAATGGGCTATACGCCAAACAAGCTGGCTGCCGGTCTGCGTCAGGGTAAATCCCGCAATATCGCTATCATGTTGCCTGATATTACCAACCCTTACTTTTCCCCAGTGATCAGAAGTATCGAAAATGTGGCACACAAGCGGGGTTATTCGGTGGTGCTTAACGATACTCAGGATGACCCGGCATTAGAACGCACATTTGCCGGCATGGTGAGAACCCGACAAGTTGACGGCATAATCACTAATTCCAGTCGTATTCCCTTTGATATTGACCCGTCTAAATCGTTGTCAGAACAACTTCCACCGCTGGTGAATGCATCGGAGTTTACAGAGCTAAATGGTATTCCCAAAGTCGGCGTCGATAACTACCAAATTGGTGTTGAAGCTACTGAGCATTTGCTTAAGCTTGGCCATACCCGTATCGGCGTGATTGCCGGCCCGGATACAATTAACAGTAGCCAGCTTCGTGAGAAAGGCTTTCGAGATGCAATGGTTAAGGCGGGTGTGAAAGTAGAAGAAAAACTGGTGTTTCATGGCGACTTTTCCAGTCAATCAGGCGTAACCGGTGCACAACGACTGATGCAGCAACGCCATCGGCCCACAGCCATTTTCTGCTTCGGCGACCTGGCAGCCATTGGCGCATTGCACGCGTTAAGAGAACTGGAATACCGGATACCTGACGATGTGTCAGTGATCAGTGTAGACGGTATCGCGCTGGGCGAATATTGTGCCCCACCACTCACTACCATTGCCCAACCTATGGAACAGATAGGCAAAACCATAGCCACTATTCTTCTGGATTTGATTGATGGCAAACCGCCGCAGCAAGAAGTGAATATTTTGCCCCATCAGTTGGTAGTGCGAAAAAGTACCGGGCCAGTGCCGGAGTAGTACATAAAACCCTATCGTTCTGAACCTTGTCGGGCCTACTGTACAATTAACTTACTACGCAACGGCCGCCATGATATCTCTCAAATTCTCGATTGGTTTAGATCTTCTCTTAACCAGCACATCTTCATTTATTTTCAGGATTATGCTCTTCAGCAAATCGGTTGTATTTTCAATATGCGTTAGCGCTTTAAGGTGCTCAATGTCATCGAAAATTTGACGTCCTTTTAACGACAAGCGTTTCTCTGACCTACCAGATGCCAGCTCGCTTTTAAGGTACTGCGCGATTTTTTTTGCTGCCTTTTCATCTTCCGACAATTTATGGATGTAGTACTTCATCATACTGGGAACAAAGTCTGTAGATGCACCGATTTCGAGCGTTGCCAGGTTGAGAATGTCAATCAGGTGCGCAGGCAAGCGTCCCTCAACCGGCTTGCGCCTGGCCTCATACTGACGTTTGACGGCCGGAGTTGATTGATGTGGCAGAACAGTAACGCTGTCACATTTGTCACACACACCCACCAGTACATTTTTCACAATTCCACGACCATCACTGAAAGGCACATCTCTTAACTGAAATGTCGCATTTTCAAATGATTGGCATTTATTACATGCCGCCTTTTGCGACTCGCCTACTTTGAAAATTTTCATAATTTTCCTCAATGATGAACACTAATGAATACGCTGTTCGGCTCTACAAAGTACCACTTGATATACCAATCCTGCTTCAAGTGTCTTGTTTTAACTACGTGTACAGAAATACTCGAATCAAAATGATGTGGGCTGGAAGAATAGCCATCACCTCTACTGCGACCTATAATCCCGGCGACCTCGGCAAGTGTCACTCTCCCGATTGCCAATAGATTTTTAACGTCAATGTCATCTCTCACTTCATGAGAAACGAGCCCTTTTTCTAAACACTCGATGACTTGCCGCTTAGCATCCTTAAAACCCATACCAAGCCTTAAAATGTACGACAATTTGCGTACAAAATCAATTTTCATGATGTCTCATTGGAAGAGACATAAAGGAATATAAAATAGAGCGTTAGCCCCTGGATATCATACATGGAAGAGTGAACACTCAAACATACATCCAAGGTACAGGTTCATATTTCTCTTCCGATGAATAGGCAGCGGGGTAGGATTTATTTTACACGGGATATAGTTCAGTATTGGTTTTAAGGATGCAGACTATTGTGGTCAATATTCCATATAAGCTCATTTGGGGATAAAAATGAGTAAGCAACAAGTTCCGCTGTTTGGCTTTCGGTGACCATCACAGATCGACCAAAGATTCCAGCAGTAGCCAGGCACGCATAGACCAGCAAGTGCTGCTTATGCAGCAGTGTTCAGATCTTCCGGTATTGAATATTGCCGACCTGACGCATCAGGATAAACCCCACGACCAAAGATGCCAGCGCTGCCACGGTGCTGAAGTAAAACGCCACACTGGAAGAATATGCCCAAAGGTAACCGCCTAGTGCCACGCCGCTTGCTTGCCCTGCGCCAATACATACTGCGCTATATAATGCCTGCGCTTTACCTTGATGTCGGATTGATGCAACCTGCTTAAAAAGCAGCACCGCGATGGTGTGTACTGCGCTGAAACTGATACCGTGCAGAAGCTGTAAAAGGGTAAGTTCCAACACACTGCCAGTTTGTGTGGCCATGCCCAGCCAGCGCACAGTGGTGAGCGCCAGACTGAAAAGCAACAGTGTACGCAGCGAAAAATGGCGCATCAGCCAGGGCATCAGTGCGAACACGGCAATTTCCGATGCGACGCCTACGGTCCACAGGTTACCGGTGACGGCGGCGCCAATCCCCTGCTCTTTTAATAACAAACTGTAAAACCCGTAGTAGCTGCCGTGACTGAAATTCACTAAAAAGAAGATAAATAGCAGCCCCCACAGCGCGGGCTGTTTCCACAAGCTTTCTGTATTTCCTTTTAGTCTCGATGAAACGGGCAGTGCCGGCTGCCCCTGATTTACCAGCGTAACCAGCCATAGAACGCAGAGCAGACCAAGCACGATATATGGCAGGCAGTCCACAGAATACTGTTCCACGATTTGACCCACAGCCCACACAGCAGTAAGAAATCCGCCGGAGCCCCATAACCTGATCCGCCCATATCCCTCTGGCTTGTTTGCCAAATGACTAAGGGTGATGAGTTCAAACTGGGCATTTAGTCCTTGCCAGCAAAAAGCGCTCATACACAAAACTGCCACCAGCGCCCAGTAACTGTTGAAAAAGAAGAACGCCCCCGCAAAGCTAACCACCGCGAACAGGTTACCCAGCTGAATAACCCGAATCCTTGAAGACGCCCGGTCGCAGATTTCCCCCCACACATAAGGGGCGACAATGGTGGTAACCATTTGTAGCGAAGTAAGCTGGCCGATTTGCCAGGCCGAATAGCCGAGCGACTGCATGAACAACATCCAGTACGGCAGCATGGCGCCAAGCACGGCACAATTGAAAAAGTAGAAGGCAGATAACCGCCAGTAAGGACTACTGGGCGTGACTTTAGTTGGTATCGACAAACAAGATCCCTGCCGTTGCCGTTAAGAGAAGTTAGGCTTACCGCTGCCTAACCACCGCTTCCTGCATCACCAGCTTACCCACGATGCGCTTCACCACGGGTGAAACCATCATGATGATGGGAAAGGCAATGGCGAAAGTCATGGGCCAGGACGTCAGCCAACGGGTGATAAGGTCGTCAACAAATCCAATGTTAATGGTGGTCACCACCAGCGACATAATACCAGACATAAAAAATGCCATGAACAAGGCAAATACGATGGGGGCGAAACGGGGATGAATCATGACTATCAGCCTCTTTGTCTGGCTTAATTTTGCACATATCAAAAGTTAAATTGTACATGATGACACGCAGTATTCACCAGTTTTATACCGCCTGTACGCCACGTCTTGCGTAATTTTCACGTTCATTTCATTCTGCTAATATAACCTTTAAATATCGGTTAACTATCCATGTATAAAAAATGCACGCTGCAAGGTTGGTGCAAGGTTTATTCGCTATAAAAAAGGCGTTCGAGCTTAGTAATAAAAATGACATATAAGCTAGCCGCCAAACTCGAATGGGCAATTTACTCAATTCGGAGAAACAACAAGTGAATAACAATAAATTTCCGCTGTCGCTGGTTGCGATTGCGGTACTGGGAATACACACATCCACCCTTGCAGCGAATATTCAGGAATTAGAGGTCGCTGTCGACGCCACACAAGATACAGAAGTTCAGACGCAGGATTCGTCTGTTCAGGCTGATTCGCCGGTTATTGAAGAACGAATTTTAGTTACCGGTTCTCGTCTGCTAAACGGGAATATCGTCAACAAACCTGAAATTATTACCGCAGATGAAATAAAACGTCGCGGGGTAACTAGCGTTGAAGAGCTAATACGCACGTTGCCGCAAAACCTCGCTACCATCGGTGGTATGGCTAACCTGAATCCCAATGGTCCCCTTGGTGTAGGCAGTAGCTCGCGCAGTATGTCAACCATTGGTGCGCTGGGTGTTTCTGCCGCGAATCTGGGCGGCATGGGCGCAGGCCGCACGCTTATCCTCATTAACGGTCGTCGGGTCGCTGGCGCGGCGGGTATCGAGGATGGCTTTGTTAACCTGAACGGTATTCCATTGAGTGCCATTGAGCGGGTGGAAATTACGACCGACGGTGCTTCTGCCGTTTATGGTGCCGACGCCATGGGTGGCGTAATCAACTTTGTTCTGAAAAGCGGCTATTCAGGCTCAACAGTGAGTGTGCAGCACGAAGACTCAAACAACGGCGCAGATAACTCACGCATCAGTTTATACACCGGCCAGGCATGGACATCCGGTAATGTTTCGCTGACGCTGGACTATTCAAAACGCGACCCCATCATCAACGCGAAAACAGGTTATGTGACGAACAACTACGCGCCTTATTTCAATGATGATCCAAATTATGATCGTCGTTCTTTCACTGCAGGTGGTCAACCTGCTCTTATCGATAATTCTATTTCTACGTACAACCCTGAAACCGGTATGTACGATACGCTTACACAAGCTTATACCGTCGCACCGGGCTTTACCGGCCAACCTACCATGGACGATATGATTTTGGTGGGTCGTGAAGCCATGCGTGATTTTGTGCCTCGTGTTGGTGGCCCAGAGTCAGAAACCAAGAGTGCCACCGTCAGTTTTGAACAGCGTCTTACCGAGCACCTGGTTTTCACGGGTAACGGTATGTTTACCCGAAGCGAATCCTCTCAGAATGACATTCAATGGAGCGGGTTATCAGTAACCCTTGCACCAGGACAAGCTTATAATCCGTTCCCTGCGAATGCATTAAGTAGCTGGTCACCAGGCGTTACCGCTTACTATCATCCAGAAGATGAAATAGCGACCGGCGAGTTACCGCTGGGCTATACAGAAAACAGAAACGACACCTGGAACCTGAATTTAGGGCTGACCTACGAAATATCCGATGATACAAAGGTCGACTTCATCTACACCACGTCCCGTTCAAAAACCACCGGAAGCAGCTTTAAGTCTGGATCTGAAGTATCGTTTAACAGTGACCCAACCAGCCCCAATGGCGTTGCCTGCTACAACTTCTTCCTGAGTCAGGGCCGTTACTCCGGTGATGAGCTTGCTTTCAGACAGGATCTTTTCGATCGTCAATGTTTAGCACTCACCAGTTCAGATCCTACCGTTGCATTCAACCCGTGGAAATCCTCAGCGGATGGCACTGGCGGCTCAATCAGTGACTTCTTCTATCAGGATGTAACCGAAGAAAGAACGTCGAAGCTGGAAAACTTTGAATTACGTTTAACCGGCTCTGTGTTCGAACTGCCTGCCGGTGAGATTAATTATGCAATTGGTGCTGAATATAACGACGATGGCGTTGGCAGTAACGAAATTGCTTACATTACCGGTGAATCAATGCACCGTACGCGGGAAGGCTATTTTGTCGAAACGTCTATCCCGGTTTTCGGAAAAGACTTCAATGTGCCTTTTGCTAAAGCACTGACGCTGAGCATTGCAGCTCGTCGTGACGAGTACAATACCGAAGGGGCTATTGGTACGGTCGACAACATTCTGCCAGACATGGGTGGAGAACTGATTTACGGTAAAAATACCTTTGGCAGAACCACGCCGTCTTACGGTTTTAACTGGCAACCTACCGACGAAATTACCCTACGTGCCAAGTGGACTGAAGGCTTTAAGGCGCCGCCTTACACCACCTTATTCAGTTCGTTGGGTACACAGCAATATACGGCTTATATCTCTGATGACCCGATATTCAACTGCCGCACAACGGAAAGCTGTGACTTTGACTATGGCGATTCTTACTACGGATATTATGCGCTTCGTACCACCGCACCCAACCCGGATCTTAAACCGCAAACCTCGAAGCAAAGTGCTTACACGTTGTCCTGGTACCCGAAAGGCGTACTTGGTGGCCTGACCGTAGACATCACCTACAATAACACCACCATCGACAATGAGTATGCGAACACGGCCGACCTGATAAGACTGATGCCTGCCAGTGAGGTTTACACGTTCGAAGAATTCTATCCTCGTGATGAAAACGGCAGGATTACTGAAGTTCGCAACATGACCTTCAACCTGACAGGCTCTGAATATGCGTCTGTGATGTATGATATCGGCTATTTCATCCGCACTGATTTTGGTAATTTCAGCCCGAGTATTACTTACCTGGATAACCTGAAATCGGAATCCAAAGCCTTCTTCGACAGCGAACCGGTGTCTCAGTTGGGTACGCTGGGCGGTATTGATGAGTATAAAATCAATGCGTCTCTGCGATACAGCTATGGAGATTTAAACGCGACGTTGTGGGCATACTACACACCAGGTTATATCAACGACAACGAAGGGCTTCTGACAGCCGGTAACATTGTTAACCCTGATTATGTGAAAACGGTAAGCTCAATGACCACCATTGATCTCACCGCCAGTTATCAGGTGACGCCAGAATTACGGGTGAATTTCGCCGGTCGTAACCTGTTCGATAAAGAGCCACCGCTGGTAGTGGTAGGGCAGTTACCGTATGACTCCGCACGCTACAATGTTGCAGGTCGTACATTGTCACTGGAACTGCAGTACGAGTTCTGACAGTAAAGCGGCGCCCCGCCATGGGGCGCTTTTTGTATTTTCGGGCGAGGTATCCCATGCGATTACTGCTGATTGAAGACGACGAAAACATTGCGGAAACGCTGGTGGCGTATCTGGAAAAAAACGGCTTTGTGGTAGACCTTGCCCCCACCCTTTCTATCGCCAGAACCGCAGTATGTGAGAATACGTTCGACCTGGTATTGCTGGACAGGCTGCTTCCTGATGGCGAAGGCATGACCATGCTGCGCTATTTTGAAGAGCAGAATAAACCTCAGCGGGTAATATTACTCACTGCCCTTGGCGATGTAGATGACCGTGTTCGCGGCCTGGAATCCGGCGCACACGATTACATCCCCAAGCCATTCGAACCCAGAGAATTACTTGCCCGCATTCGCAATGCACTGAAACAACCAATAAAAATTAAACGCGATGTCAAAACCTTTGGCCCACTCAGTTACGATGTTGAAAGCCGGGGTTTTAGCGTAAATGGCGAAGTGCTGAATTTACGCCGCACCGAAGCGCTCGTACTTGAAGCTTTAATGCAAAGACCAGGCAGCCTGGTATCACGGGAATCTCTTGAATCCAAGGTGTATGGCTACGACAAGTTCGTCTCTTCAAACTCTCTGGAATCTCAGGTCAGCCGACTGAGAAAGAACCTGTCTGAACACACCGACGAGATAAAAATCCAAACCACACGAGGATTGGGCTACAGCCTCATAAAGGCATAGCCAGATAATTATGACATTACACTCTATTGATGCTGCTACACAGCGCGTGCGTCAGTTTTCTGAAACGTTTGAAATCATACGCAACGAAATAAACAAAATGATTGTGGGTCAGCAAGACGTGGTTGATGGCGTGCTGACCGCGTTGATGGTGGGCGGCCATGTGCTGATTGAAGGTGTACCCGGTCTGGGTAAAACCATGCTGGTAAGTACCTTAAGTCAGGTGGTAAACCTGCAGTTCAACCGAATTCAGTTTACCCCGGACATGATGCCTGCCGACATTGTGGGCAGTTCAGTGCTAATGGACGATGGTAGTGGTAAGCACACACTGACTTTTCAGGAAGGCCCTATCGTTTCTAACCTGGTGCTGGCCGATGAAATAAACCGCGCCACACCGAAAACCCAGTCGGCCCTGCTGGAAGTGATGCAGGAAAAGCAGCTCACTGCCGGTCACAGAACCATTAAAATGCCAGACCCGTTTTGTGTAATGGCAACGCAGAACCCGGTTGATCAGGAAGGCACCTACCCGCTGCCGGAAGCGCAACTCGATCGTTTCCTGTTCAAGCTGATTGTGGGCTATCCAACCGAGTCGGATTATCACACCATTATCGACCGGACCACCAGCAACGCCAAAATTGAAATACAGCCTAAGACCTCAGCGGAAACGTTACGTGAACTCCGTCAGACAGTGCGCGACATCCCAGTGCCGTCTGCCGCTAAAACCTACGCCATCCGGCTTGTCATGGCTTCACAACCTGGTAGTGAATACGCCACAGGGATGGTGAATGAGTATGTTTCTTTGGGTGCGTCGCCCCGTGGTATTCAAAGCCTGATGCTGGCAGCCAAAGTAAAAGCACTGCTTACCAACCGGTTTGCGGTGAGTTGTGATGATGTGGAAAGCGTGGTGCTACAGGTGCTGCGTCACCGGATTGCGTGTAATTTTAAAGCGCAGGCTTCAGGCATAAGCGCTGATGCGATTATCAACGATATTCTGGCGCGCCTGCCACGGCCCGATACCCGGGCGTAACCCACGTGTTACACTCTTAACCACGTTGACCTCTACAGTGAGGCTTCGCTTCAGAAAGGGACAAAAACAATGAAACGGATCCTCACATTTGGTTTTTTCAGGCAAATACATCGCTCCATGATTGGGCAGATGTTAATCCTCTCGCTGGTGTTTATTTCAGCCACCATCTACTACATTGCCTACTTACCCATTTCCGATCTTGATCTTACCGAACCCGACCCTTTTTATTTTACCAATGAAAAGGTGCGCCGGGAGATCCGCGATTTTATGGATGCCCGTCATGAGGGCAAAATCACCAGCCAGCAATTTCAGCTGTCTGAATCCCTCAACAACTTTCAACGCAACAACCCGGATTTCAGCTACTTTTTCATCGTTGACGGTGAAACTTACAGTAACGGCAGAATCCCGCAGTACTACTCGGCCTTTCGCTTCGATGACATTGATGCAATCAGTCGCGACGTAAATAAAACCAAACTGTGTTCATCGTATTTTGATGCCACTTCAGACAACGGTGATCACGGCTACATTCAGTACAGCAACTGCAACGATTATGCATTCTATCTGGAGTTTTCAGGCGTTACCGTTGCTGACGCGCCGCCTGAGAGTTCATTGTGGGCATTCTATAAGCGCATGGTGGTAGATGTAGGCGCAAACCTTATTCTTGCTGCAGCAGGGGTTTTCATTATCACCGCCGTCATCCTGCTGTTTAACTGGCGATTAATGAACAAGGTGGCCAAAGTCGCCTACTCGTTCAATCCTAAAAACCTGCATCAGAAGCTTCCTGAAAAGGGCTTACCCAACGAGGTATTGCCTCTTGTTCAGGCAGTAAATGAAATGTTGTCGCGTATTGATGAGACCCAGAAGCAGCACAATTTTTTCCTTTCTACCGCCGCCCATGAAATGCGCACGCCGCTCACAGTATTGCGAACCCGGCTGGAAATGATGGATGAAGGTAATCTTAAAGAAAAGCTGATTGATGACGTAAGACGCTTGTCACACCTGGTAAATCAACTCCTTCGCCTGATGCGTATTGGCGGTCCGAAGAAT
>Ga0208204_100300_pt1 | contig 14192 bp, 13 predicted proteins | sample DeeseametaMP2252_FD_184173 | JGI IMG/M metagenome (GOLD analysis project Ga0208204, IMG submission 184173) | Marine microbial communities from the Deep Pacific Ocean - MP2252 (SPAdes) | ecosystem: Environmental > Aquatic > Marine > Oceanic | place: West of El Salvador, Pacific Ocean | collected...
TGGTAACTACGCAAGGTTACGATCTGGGTGTGGTGAAAGATGTGTTTAACACCGGCGCAAATGACGTTTTGCAGGTCCGCGCTAAGGTGAACGATGCATTTGGTCAAAAAGAAAGATTATTGCCGTTTGTGATGGATTCCGTCATCAAATCGGTCAATAAGGCTGAAAGTGTGATTACGGTAGACTGGGATCCGGGGTTCTAGTGACTGCGGAGAAATGGTTCGGCGTTATCAGTTTGTTTCCTGATATGTTCGCTCCCTTCATGCAACAAGGCGTGGTAGGGCGAGCTGTTAAGTCAGGCATTCTGGATGTCGAGATGTTTAACCCACGTGATTTCACCCACGATCGTCATCGTACAGTAGATGATCGCCCTTATGGCGGTGGTCCCGGTATGCTAATGATGGTGAAGCCTTTAACTGACGCCATAGCCGCGGCTAAACAGGCCGGCGGTGAACATGCAAAGGTGATTTACTTATCACCACAGGGTAAAAAGCTGGATCAGGCAGGGGTTAAACGCCTTGCCACCAACGACCGCATGATTTTTATCTGTGGACGTTATGAAGGAATCGATGAGCGCGTCATTGAGGCCCATGTTGACGAAGAATGGTCAGTAGGGGATTACGTGTTAAGCGGCGGCGAACTGCCAGCGCTTGTGCTCATGGATGCGGTAGCCAGAATGGTACCGGGTGTACTCGGTCATCAGGCGTCTGCCATTGAAGATTCCTTCACCGACGGGTTATTGGATTGTCCGCATTATACGCGGCCTGAAGTGCTCGACGGGAAAGCGGTTCCTCCTGTGTTGTTAAGTGGTGATCACGAAAAAATCAGACAGTGGCGACAAATGCAATCGTTAGGTAGAACCTGGCAGCGTCGCCCTGAGTTATTAAACAACCTAGCTCTGACTGAGGAGCAGCAGCGTCTTCTTGAAGTATTCAAGTCGCAGTTGCAGCAAGATGACAGTTAACTAGGACGAGAGGATATGATGAGCAAAGTCAGTCAAGATATCATCAAAAAAATTGAGCAAGCACAGCTCAAATCTGATGTTCCTGCGTTTGGTCCAGGTGACACAGTAATCGTAAAAGTTCGCGTAACTGAAGGTGACAAAGAGCGTCTTCAGGCGTACGAAGGTGTTGTTATCGCTAAGCGTAACCGTGGTCTTCACTCGTCTTTTACCGTACGTAAAATTTCAAGCGGCGAAGGCGTAGAGCGTGTGTTCCAAACACACAGCCCGGCGGTTTCTTCTATTGAAGTGAAACGTCGTGGTGCAGTTCGTCGTGCTAAGCTTTACTATCTGCGTGAGCGTTCAGGTAAATCTGCACGTATCAAAGAGAAGCTTAACTAAGATTACTAATCCTTGCGTTACTGTTAACTTTGAAAAAGCCCGCTTTAAGCGGGCTTTTTTGTATCTTCTAGTAAATTATGATCATCTAATACTAATGATAATAATTATCATTTGAAATTCTTTCTAACCTCTCTATAATGCCGTTCGAATTTTAAAATTGGTTAAGAGCAGGTTTCACAATGACTAAAAAGCAAGTATTTGCGCTTTCACCTATTATGTTGGCGATGGCAGTACAGGCGCAAAGTGCAGCGGTAGATAACAGCGAAGTAGCAGCGGATGAAGATAATATTGAAGTTATCCGAATCGTTGAAAGTCGCGTCCAGCGTATCAGTTCAGGTGCAACAGGGCTGGGCCTGGATAGTTTTGATACCCCTCAGTCATTGTCGATTCTGGAATCTGAGCTGATTGAAGATTACCGTTTAAGTGATATCAATAGTCTGTTCAAGCAGGTGACCGGTATTAACGTAGACCAGTCAGAAACCGACCGTACTTACTTCAATGCTCGCGGTTTTGACATCACCAGTATGCATATCGACGGTTCAGGTATTCCCTTTGGTGATATTTTTGTCGGCGACTTAGACACCGCTATTTATGAAAAAGTGGAATTTATCCGTGGCTCAAATGGCCTCATCACCGGTCTGGGAAATCCATCCGGTACCGTCAATTATGTGCGCAAACGCCCTAGTAACGAAACCGAAGCCAGTGTCGATTTTACACTGGGACGCTGGGCAAACATGCGGACTGTGGCTGATGTTTCCACACCATTGACAGACTCTGGTAGCTGGGCGACCCGTGTCGTCGTTGCGCATCAGGACAAAGAAAGCTGGCTGAACCTGTACGAAAATGAACGCAGTGTATTCTACGGTATCATTGACGGGCAGCTCAGTGATGACGTCACGATTATGTTTGGCTACTCGCACCAGGATAACAACAGTGACGGTGTGACATGGGGTGCAGTTCCTTTAATCTATTCAGATGGCACCCAGGTTGATTTCGACCGTTCTACCACAACGGCGATGGACTGGACCTATTGGGATACATTGAATAAAACCGCGTTTGCCGAGCTAAACTGGTTTATCAACGACAATCTGCAATACACGTCTAAACTGAATCACATCCGCTATGAAGATCACTCTGCGTTATTTTACACCTATTCCAACACCGGCTTAGACGCTGAAACGGGTTTAGGCATGCTGGGTTATCCAGGTAAATATGATGCTGAAGACAAAACGTTAATCTGGGACAACAACCTACAAGGTGCGTTTGAAGCCTGGGGCCGAGAACATACCTTTAATGTGGGTATTAGCTTGGCCGACGCAGAAACCAGTGACATGGATTACGGTGCACTGAGCGGTTTTGATGTTATGCCAGCGTTACCTGGTTGGACTGGCACTGAAGTCGCATTGCCTGAATGGGCGGCGCCTTATCAAGCGGGTTATACCGACATTTCATTAAACCGTTTTTACGGTTCAGTACAGCTCGCGGTTACCGATGCGCTTGATTTGGTACTTGGCGTGAGTTTTGTCGACTATGAAAACGAAGGTGAGTCTTGGGGCGCGTCAACGTCGACTTCCGAAGACGGCAGTAGTCCATACATTGGTTTTACCTGGGAAGTATTGGAAGGCTTGAATGTTTACGGTAGTTACAGCGATATCTATCAGCCACAGTATTACCTGAATGAAGACTTGCAACCACTGGGTTCTGCAGAGGGCCGCAGTTATGAAATGGGCGTTAAGAAAGAGTTTGCCAACAACTTCTTGCTGACTGTTGCGTTGTTCAGAACGGAACAAGAAAACCTGTATGAGTTTCTCGGTTACGACGATGGCGACGGCGTTGATGATGACGATTATTCTGATGACTTCAATTATGCCCTCTATCGTGGTGTGTCTGTCGATTCTAACGGGTTTGAAATTGAACTGTCTGGCGCCATCACCCATGAATTATCTGTTCAGGGTGGTTTGACCGTACTGAGCATGGATGAAGAAAACGGCGATGAAGCCCGCACCTTCATTCCTCGACGCACGTTTAAACTGCTTGCTGACTATGCGCCAGCGTGGAACGAAAAACTGAACATGGGTCTTTCTGCCCGTTATCAGAGTGAAACTTACTTCACATCAGGCTATGGCCGAATCACGCAGGATGCTTATGCTGTTCTCGGCGGCTATGTTACCTACAGCTTCAATGATAACTTATCTTTCAGCCTGAATATGGATAACATTACGGATGAAAAATACTTAAGCTCAGTGCGCACAGAACAGGCGTTCTACGGCTCACCGACTAACTACAGCTTGACGGTAAGCTGGGACTATTAATTTGTTCTGAACCTCTTATAAATGCCCGCCTTTCAGCGGGCATTTTTTTGAGCGAATGAGGTTTAGCCTTGTTTAGTCACAACCATCACAACCTTAAGGTGACATTTGTCATGTTCTCGTTAAGGGGAGTGATACAATTATCTTTATCTGGTGCAGGAGGATAGTTATGTTAGACAACGCACTTTTTGACGACGAAAATTGGCAGCTGATGACAACGGGGCAATGGTATCAAACCAACAGTAAAGCCTTGGCGAGCTTTCGTAGGGAGATAAAACGACAGTGCCAACAATTTAATCAGGCTCAAGGCGAACGGCGTAAGCTGTTGCAGCGCGCATTGCTTCCCAATGTTGAGGCGGTAATTGGAAGCCACTTTGCCTGTGACTACGGCTTTCAAATTAACAGTGATGGCATCTTTACTGCTGGTGAATTTTTAACCATTCTGGATGGTGCATCAGTAAAAATAGGCGTAGAGACTATAATAGGTGATGGGGTTGTCATTACGAGTGTCGAACATCATAAATCGCCACAAGTGCGCTTGCAGGGTTGGCAAAAGGCGAGTCCTGTTATCATTGGCAAGTGCGTAACTATTGGGAATGGAGTGACTATTTTACCAGGAGCCGTTATTGCGGACGATGCCGTAATCGCAGACGGTGAAATAGTTGGTAGGCAATAACAGACCATGATGAACCAATCCCTCAGACTTTAGTCAAAAAAGTCTATCATCATGGTTGCGGCCTTTATCAAAAATTGATAAAAAGTCAACGAGCCTAAGCAATAAATACTAAGTCTTGTTGTAATCTTAAGTTTACACCTGAGCTAACATAACAAAAATATGAGTTGCACGTTTGCAACCACAAAGGGCCAATTAGCAATTTGGTCAGTAACCTATCCAAGTAAAGAGAGTCTTATGATAAAGGACAACGTAAATAACGTTCACGTTAGCGCAGAACAAGTGCTAATTACGCCTGATGATTTAGCCAGAGAGTTGCCGGTTTCAGAAACCGCCCTGTCGGCTATTTCTGAATCCAGAAAAATTATTTCTGACATTATTCATGGTCGCGACCACCGTTTACTGGTGATTTGTGGTCCTTGCTCTATTCACGATATCGATGCCGCAAAAGATTATGCACTGCGTCTTAAAGAGCTCCATGAATCTTGTAAAGATACACTGTTCATTGTTATGCGCGTGTATTTCGAAAAGCCGCGTACGACGACAGGCTGGAAAGGGCTAATCAACGATCCGCACCTCGATGGCACCTTTGATATTGAAACTGGCCTGCGTAAAGCCCGCGAATTATTGATCTGGTTAGCTGAATTGGAAATCCCAGTGGCAACTGAAGCGCTTGATCCAATTAGCCCGCAATACTTGGCTGAGTTATTCAGTTGGAGTGCCATTGGTGCACGTACTTCAGAGTCACAGACGCACCGCGAAATGGCGTCTGGACTGTCTATGCCTGTTGGCTTCAAAAACGGGACTGACGGAAGCCTCGATATCGCGGTGAATGCGCTGAAGTCTGCGGCCTCTGGCCACAACTTTATGGGTATCAATAAGCAAGGGCAAGTCGCCGTTATTTCAACAAGCGGTAACCCTGACGGTCACATTATCCTGCGCGGTGGTAAGCAACCAAACTACGATTCGGTTTGTGTTTCTGACTGTGAAGTTGATTTAGAAAAAGCCGGTTTGACAGCAGGTCTGATGGTGGATTGTAGTCATGCTAACTCAAGCAAAGATTATCGTCGTCAGCCACTGGTGGCGCAAAATGTTGTGAATCAAATCTTAGAAGGTAACCAGTCTATCATTGGCATTATGCTTGAAAGCCATATCAATGCCGGTAACCAGAAAGGTGACGGCGTACCCGTTGATGAACTGGACTACGGCGTATCTATTACCGATGGCTGTATTGACTGGGAAACCACGGACAATCTGATCACACAAACCAGAGATAAACTGATAACTGTGTTACCATTGCGTCAGAATAAACGTTCTGCTGTAGCCTAAGGTTACAGCGCTTTTTGAGTCGCAATATGACGGATCTTTCCAAACAACTGGCCGCGCTGCGGTCAGGCATTGACGAGCTCGATTCCGAGCTCGTTTCATTACTCGCCCGCCGGGCTGAATTGACGACACGAGTTGGTCAGATAAAGGCTGAAACCGGAATGCCAGTTTACGTTCCCGAGCGTGAAAAGGAGCTTATTGCTTCACGACGCGCAGAAGCGGAACAAGCGGGTGTTTCCCCGGATCTCACTGAAGATTTACTGCGTCGAATTATGCGCGAGTCTTATCACACCCAGAACAATCGCTATCGCTGTATTAATCCTGCGATAGAACAGGTTGTTGTGGTAGGGGGCGCTGGTGCGTTGGGGAAAGTCTTTGTCAGTCTGTTTGAGAAATCAGGCTATCAGGTAGCGGTTGTTGAAAAAGATGACTGGGATTCTGAACTTGCTAAAGTGGCATTTGCTCGTGCCGATTTGGTCTTAGTTGCAGTGCCCATCACCATCACAGAAGGGGTTATTGCCCGGCTGAATAATCTACCTGCGCATTGTGTACTAGCCGATATCACCAGTGTTAAAGAAAAGCCACTTAACGCCATGTTGGCTGCCCATAACGGGCCTGTGGTTGGTTTACACCCTATGTTTGGCCCTGATGCACCCGGCATGATTAAACAAGTGGTGGTGGTTTGTGACGGCCGTGGTGAAGGCAAATACCAATGGTTAGTTGAACAAATGAAAACCTGGGGTGCAACCATTCATCGAAGCACCGCACAGGAACACGATCAGGCAATGGCGTTTATTCAGGTGATGCGTCACTTCAACACCTTTGTTTATGGTGCGCATTTGCAAGGGGAAGGTCCGGATTTAGAGACTTTGACCGTATTTAGCTCTCCCATTTACCGTCTTGAACTTGCCATGGTGGGGCGTCTTTTCGCGCAGTCACCGCAGTTGTATGCTGACATTATCTATAACAATCCAGATAACTTTGCGTTATTGCGACGTTTCCACGAGCGTTTTGGCAAAGCACTGGCGTTATTGGACAACGGCGATAAGCAAGAATTCATCAACGAGTTTAATCGTATTGGTGAGTGGTTTGGCGACTACGCCCGCAAATGCCTTGTCGACAGTAAGCAATTGTTACTTAAAGCTGATGACGACGAGATGTTAAGAAAGTCATAAAAAAAGCACCGATTGGTGCTTTTTTTTATATCTGATGAAATCGTTTAATCTTGTGTTAGCGCTTTTGCTGCCGCCACTTTTGTTGGACTCACTTCTTCACTCGGGTAACAACCCAATACCTTTAAATAGCGAGTGAGCTTTTTCAAACTTTCCACTGCGGTTTGAACAGGACCATCTTCCAGATTACCCTCAAAATCAATGTAAAACATTTCTTCCCACGGGTTTCCAGTGATTGGGCGTGACTCCAGTTTTGTCATATTTAAGTTGTTATCTTTCAATACCGTGAGGGCTTCCACCAGTGCACCTGGTTTTTGCACTGTAGACATAATTACTGTGGTTTTGGCTGGTACTTGCAACGGCACATTCACGGGATCGCGAGAAACAACAAAGAAGCGGCTGTGGTTTTCTTTCTGGTTAGCCAGGTTCGATTTTATCGCCATTAAACCATACAGGCTACCACCCGCTTCGCTACCAATGGCGGCGACATCATCGCGTTGAAGTTCACTGACTGCCATCATTGCGTGCGCTGTACTTTCCATGGTTTTCACTTCGACGTTGCCCAATTCGGCGAGGAAGTGACTACATTGTGCAAACACCTGCGGATGCGCATAGAGCGTTTTAATATTCGCGATGGCGGTGTCTTGAGACACCAAAAGGCTGTGACGAATGGGGTGAGTCAGTTCACCAATAATGCTGAGTTGAGTGTGTTGTAATTGGTCGTACACTTCGTTGATACTGCCGGAAGTGGTATTCTCAATCGGCAGAACCGCATAGTCAGCTTCGCTCTTTTCAACTTTCTGAACAATCTCGGCAAAGCTCTGACACCCCATTTCAACCAGTTCACCGGGACGACGGGAAAAGTACTTCTGCGTGGCCAGGTAGCTGTAAGAGCCTTTATCGCCCAAAAAGGCCACACGATTAAGCGGTAGGGTGCTGCCCGGGTTGGCGTGTTCTGCCAGCATCGCTTGCTGATTCAATACGCTATCTTCAATAATGACGTGGAAAACCTGAGTAACATAATGGGGATCAAGACCCACATTCTTGCCTTCTTTAATTAGGCGAAAAAGCAGTTGTTCTTCTCGCTTCACATCGCGCACGGGGATATCGTGGCGAATTTTTGTTTCTGCTACTTCATTGGTAAGCTGGCGGCGTTCAGCCAACATAGTCAGCAATTGACTGTCTAATTCTGTAATGCGTTTTCTTACTGCGTCCAAAGCCGTATCTGACATTTTTTAAAACCCGTTATCTTGGCAAAAAAAAACCTCCCGGTGGGAGGTTCATACACACGGCGCATCCTCCCTCATTTGAAGGTGATAAAACCAAAAAAGAATGCGTTAGTGTGTTTGATATTCGTTTTCATAGCTCGACTTTAAGGCGATGTTGCCTAAGTGTCAATAGTTTTATACGCCTGCAGCATATCATCAGTGGGGAGGGGCTTCTCCTTTCGTATCCACTGTGCTACGCCATTTTGCTTTACGCGTAGACTTTTACGTTATTCTCCGAGCAGTGCCGCTAGCATTGCGCGCACTTCCGTTGGCTCGAAAGGCTTATCGCACAAAGCGTTAACCCCAGTTTGCTGGATGTTCGCCATGTGCACGCTGTCTTGTGATTCTGAGGTAACCATGATGATTGGAATATGGGCTGTTTCCGGATTGTAACGAATAAACTCGGATAACTCACGACCGTCCATTTCAGGCATGTTGTAGTCTGTCACCACTAAATCAAACTCAGCATCTTTAATATGCGTTAGCGCCATCGCGCCATTTTCTGCTTCAGTAATTTTCTTCAGCCCCATACCTTGCAGTACACGACGAATATGATTGCGGGCCAGGCGGCTATCGTCAACCAGCAGTACCCGCACTTCTTGTACATCAAACAGGTCAAGATCCAGCTCATCGTGGTTGATCAGGTCGAGGCTGGCATTCAGCGCTCGCGACAGGTGTAATGGCTCAAAGGGCTTCGGCAAAATCGCCGCAACACCGGCTTGCTTAAACTCTTCTAATTTTACAGTACGATTTTCACTGGAAACCAACATGAAAGGAATAGACGCGTACTCGGTACTGTCCTTGATAAATTTAAGTAACTCAATCGCCGTACCATCTTCAAAATACATGGCACTCACTACGAGATCAGCACTGTGACTTTCAATCGCTTTACGCGCTTCTTCTATGGAACTTACTGCGTCAATCTCGCGAACATTCTCCTGCATCAGCAGGCTGGTAATGATTTTTCTTTGTGTGTCTGAAGGCTCAACCAACACAATGTGCAGGTCAGAGATTGATAGTTTTTCCATTCTTCTAATACTCAGCTAAACGTCTAAACACGTGTAAATCTAATTGTAGTTGGGATTTGCTCTATCCACCGGCCAGTTTTACAGTAAATTGCTTCTGCTCAAGCAAACTGCGTAATTTTTCCCGGTCGTCGGTTTGCACTTCAATGGCACCGTCTTTGACTGCGCCGCCACAACCACACTTCTTTTTTAATTCTGTACACAGGCTCTTTAGGCTTTTCTCATCTAAGTCCAGCCCCTGAATGATAGAAACGCCTTTTCCTTTGCGCCCCTTCGTTTCACGGTGAATTCTAACAATACCGTCTTTGGAAACAGAGGGGCTCATTTCAGGTCGCTTCTCCTGAATTTTGCCACCGTCTGTACTGTAAACCAATTTTGAGTCGTGCATATGTATATCTCTGTTTACTATCGTATATCCCGCTTAGGTAACGCTTTGCTACTCAAACGTTTTATCGTGCATCCGTTGAGCGTGAATCGCTCACATGGTTGTTATAATAAGGAAAATACAGAGTAAAACCCAATAGAATTATACTTTATCGCCATTTTTACTTTCATAAAGTAATAATATGGGACTACGCTTAATCAAGGTTACTTTAAAGGAAGAATGGATGACGATTACTGCAAATTTGTCTGATGATAATGCAACTTGGGTAATTAAGTTGGATGATAAATTCGATTTTGGCAAAGTACAGGAGTTCAGAGATGCCTATCAGTCTTTACCAGAAGACATTACAACCGTAGAGGTTGATTTGGGGCAAACCGAATATATGGATAGCTCGGCGTTAGGCATGCTGTTAAATATGCAGAAATCGCTAGGTGAGAGATCCCTCGCTTACAAAATAACGCACTGTCGCCCGCAAGTGGCGCGCATATTAACGATTTCTCGTTTTGATAAAAAATTCGACATAAGTTAATGGTTAGTGGTTACCTTCCTGCCATGTTTGATGGGGATGGCGTTTGAAAATTCTGATTATTGACGACGAGTCGCTGAATCGGTTTCTTCTTTTACATATGCTCGAAGAAGAGGGGTACACCGATTGCTACGAAGCAAAAGACGGGCCGGAGGGCATTCAATTAGCCCAGGAAGTGCAGCCTGATCTGGTGTTACTCGATGTAATGATGCCGGGCATGGATGGCTTTGCAGTGGCGCCTGTACTTAAAGAAATGGCGGGGGATAACTACCTGCCTATTATCTTCATTACTTCTCTTGATGACAAAGAAAGCCTGGCGCGATGTTTAGAGGTTGGGGGCGATGACTTTGTAGCCAAGCCTTTCGATAAGCTTATTCTCGCGGCAAAAATTCGCGCCCATGACCGCATACGTCAACTAACCAGCAAAATTGAACAACAAAACCAGTCGCTGCGCTACTTTCAACAAAGTGTCGATCGAGAGCACGCCATCGTCGAACACATATTCAATAACGCCATTGTGAATAAAGAGCTAGTTACTGACTTCTTTGATTTCAGTCTTTCACCAGCGGCGGTGTTCAATGGTGACGTATTCCTTTGTGAATCCAGTCCTGCGGGGGGGCTATATTTTCTGGTGGGAGATTTTACCGGTCATGGTTTGGCTTCTGCCATTGGTGTGCTACCGGTAAGTCGTACGTTTCGGTTTCTGGCGCGAAAAGGCTACTCTGCCGGCGAAATTGCTGCGCAACTGAATACGACTCTTGGGTCACTGTTACCACCTGACATGTTTTGTGCTGCCGCGGTCATCGAAGTCGATGCAAGCGGGTGCCGATTTAATATATGGAATGGCGGACTGCCGTCTCTGTTACTTAAATCATCGACAAATCTATCGATGTATAAAGTGGTGTCTAGGCACATGGCATTAGGCATTCTGGAGTCCGACGAGTTTGATGCAGAGTGCGAGATTATTGAAGGAGAGCCAGGAGACCAATTACTGGTGTATACCGATGGTTTGATGGAAGTCATGGATGAGCACGGAAAAATGGCCGACGAAGAGGGGGTGATGTCGTGGTTTTCCAGTCCAGAAACCATTACTGCGGCGTTCTTATTCGAGCGTGCAGCAGAATATCGTGCCGATAGCATTCAGGCCGATGACACCACCATTGTTATATTTAGCTGTCAGTCATTGGAAGTACTTAAAGAGGATTTCGCAACGAATGAGCTGCCATACTCAATACACCTGACATTGAAAGGCAGAGAGTTAAATAACCCGCATATTATTTCTTCTCTGATGGAGATGATTAATTCCCAGCCCGGCATGACGCTTGTGCGCTCTGATCTGTATACCATCCTATCTGAGATGTTTAATAATGCGCTGGAACATGGCGTGTTAAAACTCAGTTCAGATTTGAAATCGACACCTGACGGGTTCCATCAATATTACCAACGCCGAGACACGCTTCTGGCTAACCTGACCGAAGGTGAGATTGGCTTTAAAATTTTGTTCAAGCCCTCGGAATCAGCTCTTGATATTACTATTTCCGATTCGGGAGACGGGTTCGATGTCAGTACCTTAGACGAGGACAGCTTAACGGCCTGTTATGGGCGCGGGATCAGTTTTTTACGGGAACTCTGCGAGAGCGTCAGATTCAGTGACAATGGTTCAACGCTGAGTGTGCGGTTGTCCATGGCGAAATAAACTAGACGTAATTAATCGGCTGAAATTTGAAGCTTGTCTCAGTGGAAAACACATTTTGTTCATTTACGCGTATATAAAGGTAATTTTTCTAAAACGGACATAAAGCTATGTTAAAAGCGGTACTTGAGCTTTTTCGCAACAATCAAGACGATAAACCACAACAACACACTGTCAAATTGGCTACCGCAGCACTGCTAAGCGAAATCATTCGTGCAGATAGGCAGGCCGACCCTCGCGAGTTACAAGCTTACAAAACGCTGCTCAATGAGCAATTCTCCTTGCCAGATGATGAACTAAGTACATTAATGGAAGAGGGACAATCATCGGCGGAAGAGGCGGTGGATTTGGTGCAATTCACGCAAGTTATTAATCAAAAGTGTAATAATAATGAAAAGCAGGATATTCTTACCGACCTGTGGAAAGTTGCCTATGCTGATGAAAATATTGCGCCAATTGAGGAGCATATTATACGGCGGATCGCCGATTTACTGCATATACCTCACAGCCAGTTCATAAAATCTAAGCTCTCGGTAACTGAAAATCATGCTGAGTAGCCTGCGCCTTTTTGCGTGTGCAGGATAGTTAAGGAAAGACGCCTTGTTCCGGTCGATAAAATTGCCTATTACACTGTTGATAACAGCGGTAGTCTCTGTCTCTGTTGTGGCGACGTTCTATTTGTCTGCGCGCAGTCAGGACGATCGGATAGAGATGCTGGAAAAGCAAAAAGTATCGAACCTTTCTGACAATATCGCCATGCGAATAGCTAGTGAGAGTGATACTAGCCGGCAAAACGTCATCATCGATAGAGAGTTGGCGCTGCTCGAAAACAGTCAGGCCATCATTGCTGCATACATTTTCGACGAACAAAAACGTTTGCTTGGTTCTTCCGGTGGCGGTCGTTCAGAGGAAATGAAACAACTGGCCTTAAAGCATCCCTATGGTGTCCTTGCTGACGACGATCTCATTCTTAGCGTGTCGGAAATTGGAAGTGATTACGCGGTAGAAGGCACCGTGGTCGTTATCAGTGATTTATCTGACGTTAAAAAGCAAAGTCAGCAGGTCCTGGCTTTTCAGACTTTGCCTGAACTCATTGCGGTCATTATTATTGCCGTTGTCATCGCTTTTTTAATTATTCAAGTGCTCTTGAAGCCACTTAACGATCTTATCGACTTCACGCGAAAAATATCGCGAAACAAAGATTATACTGCCCGTTTCTTGCCTGGAAAAAGTCGCGAAATCAGTAGTCTCGTTGGAAACATCAATAGCTTTCTAGACACGATTGAAGTTGAACTAACCATCAATAAAGAGCAAAACGCGACACTGGTAGAGCAGCAGCAAACCATGATGCGACTTGCGAATTACGACAGTCTGACAGCGCTTCCTAATCGCCAGTTTGTCGTGGATAACCTCAGGTTAGAATTGGCGAGAGTGAGACGGCTACGAGAAGATTTAGCACTCATCTTTTTTGACCTTGACGGCTTTAAAAGTATTAATGACTCACTGGGTCATGAAACCGGTGATTTAATTCTCATTGAAGTGGCCGACAGGGTGCAAAATTTATTGCGGGAAGGGGATTTAGTGGCCCGTCTCGGTGGCGATGAATTTATCATCGTTCCCGACCGCGATGTGTCCGATGTGAGTCTGAATAATCTGGCGACAAAATTAGTGAGTGCCTTTGAAGAGCCCTTTATGTTGCGGGGACTAGCATTGTCTGTGGGGGTGAGTGTCGGTATTGCCAGAGCCACGGATGCAGGCTACGAGCTTAGTCAACTGATGAGCAATGCTGATCTCGCCATGTATCGCTCGAAAGCGAAAGGCCGGGGAACCCATACTCTCTTCACTGTTGATATGGTGGAATCGTACAAACGCAAAATGTCTCTGGCAAACAGTATCGACAGTGCGATTCGTCATGATGAGTTCCGTGTTTACTATCAGCCAAAAATCTCTAAACATGGCGCGGTCATAGGTCTTGAAGCGTTAATCCGCTGGGAGCATCCAGAGTACGGTATGGTGATGCCTGGCGAATTTGTTCCTATTGCAGAGCAGGGCGGACGAATTTCATCCATTACGCAATGGATGATAGAGCGGGTCTGTATGGAATTGCCTGATTTGCAGATGCTGGTCGACAATAAGTTTAGAGTTGCCATTAATCTTTCTGGTCATGATTTACGTCATACCGACCTATTCAACGATATTTATGAATTGTTCGAGCGCTATAAGGTGCACCCCGAATATTTTGAATTTGAAGTGACCGAATCCTCTTACCTGGAGAACTTTGATACTGCCGACAAGTTCTTTAAACGCTTGAGTAACATGGGCTGTGCCATTGCTTTAGACGACTTCGGTACCGGGTATTCATCGTTAAGCTATCTCACGCAAATCACCATTGATACGTTAAAGATTGATAGACAATTTATCTGCGAATTGGAGTCTTCAGAGCGGTCGCGAATGGTAACCGGCTCGATCATTG
>Ga0208204_100301_pt1 | contig 14141 bp, 14 predicted proteins | sample DeeseametaMP2252_FD_184173 | JGI IMG/M metagenome (GOLD analysis project Ga0208204, IMG submission 184173) | Marine microbial communities from the Deep Pacific Ocean - MP2252 (SPAdes) | ecosystem: Environmental > Aquatic > Marine > Oceanic | place: West of El Salvador, Pacific Ocean | collected...
GGACGCCATTCGAAAACAGGTGGTTTCACGCCCTCATGTCCGTGTAGTGAGCATCGAGACGAAGTACCCGGCTGGCGGCGAGAAGCAACTTATTCAAGTGGTGACAGGCCGTGAAGTACCGCGAAAAGGCCTGCCGCTGGATATTGGCGTTACCATGTTCAACGTAGGTACTTGTCATGCAATCAATGATGCCATTTCATTTGGCAAGCCACTCATTGAACGGATTGTCACGGTAACGGGTAAAGCAGTAAAACGCCCCGGCAACTACCGTACCCGCCTTGGTACGCCAGTGAATCATTTATTGTCTCAGGCGGGGTATTTAGCGGATAAACAAAAAACACCGCAAGTGATTATGGGCGGGCCAATGATGGGCTTTACCCTGAATGACGCAGCAGTGCCAGTGGTTAAAATCACCAATTGCCTGCTGGTGCCTGAAACCCATGAACTGACGCAAGGCGAAGACGAACGGGCGTGTATACGTTGTAGCGCTTGTGCCGATGCCTGCCCTGCCACCTTATTGCCCCAGCAATTATATTGGCACAGTAAGGCCCGCGAATACGACAAAGCTCAGGAATACAATCTGTTCGACTGTATTGAATGTGGTGCCTGTGCCTATGTGTGCCCCAGTGAAATTCCACTGGTGCATTATTACCGTAAAGCAAAGGCCGATATTCGCCTCGAGCTCGACGAAAAAGCAAAATCGGAAAAAGCCAAAGAGCGTTTTGAAGCCCGTAAAGCCCGCCTTGAACAAGAAAAAGCAGAGCGAGAAGAGAAGCATCGAAAAGCTAAAGAAGCCAGATTAGCCGCGGCTGAGAAACCAGCGAGAAAAGCGGCCGATGCAACAGCCGATCCGGCAAAAGATAAAGTCGCCGCTGCACTGGCTCGGGCAAAAGCGAGAAAGGCCGCAAAAGCTGCTCAAGCTACCGGCGAAAAAGCTTCCGCAGAAAAAACGGAAGCAACAACAACGGACGCGACCCAGGCCACTGAGAAGCCCGCCGGTGACAAGAAAGCTGCAGTCGCCGCTGCTATTGCAAGGGCAAAGGCGAAAAAGGCTGCGCAGAATGCTGAAACAGCAGAGAGCCCTTCTAACCAAGTTGTTACTCCCGCAGATTCACCAGCACTAGCGTCAGTACCAGCAAACGATCGTAAAGCGGCCGTGGCTGCCGCCGTCGCACGCGCCAAAGCCAAAAAGGCCGCGCGGGAAGCGGGCTCGCCCGCAGCTGAAGCTGTTCAACAGCAGAAAGATTCCACGCCGCAGCCAGAAGCCAGCCCTGCGCCTAATAATGAAGTTAGCGATAAAAAGGCCGCGGTGGCCGCCGCTGTTGCCCGTGCTAAGGCGAAGAAAGCGGCGAGAGAGGCCGAACAGCAATCCGAACCTCAGTCAGACACTTCAGCACCAGTAACGAAACCGGTAGAAGAAAGTGAGCAGGCACCTGCGCCAGAGAGTTCTGATGTAAGCGCTGAAGACAGCGCCGCAGAGGCAAAGAAAAAGCGTATCGCCGCCGCAGTCGCCAAGGCAAAGGCCAAGAAGGCACAGAAAGAAAACGAGAATAAAGCCTAATGAAATTAACCTTATCCAGCTCCCCTCACCTGCGCGCCAAACGGGATACCGGACAAGTGATGCGTCTGGTGCTGTATGCCATGCTGCCAGGCGTTGCCTGTCAACTGTACTTCTTTGGCTGGGGTGTAATGATTCAGGCTGTTATTGCCCTTATCACCGCAATTGCAACCGAGGCCGCTATTCTCGCGTTGCGGAATAAATCCGTGATACGCAACCTCAGCGATTACAGTGCTGTACTCACAGCCTGTTTACTGGCAGTGAGTATTCCTCCCACCTTACCCTGGTGGATGACAGTGATTGGCACCTTCTTTGCCATTGCCATCGTGAAGCAACTTTATGGTGGACTGGGTTACAACCTCTTTAACCCGGCAATGATTGCATACGTTGTGTTACTTGTGTCTTTCCCGGCGGCAATGACACAGTGGCTTCCCCCGGTCTCGTTACAGGCAACAGAACTGAATTTTGCTGACACCTTAAGTTTAATTTTTACCGGCTTCTCCGTGGATGGAATGGATATTACGCAGGTAAAAACAACGATAGATGGCATCACGTCGGCCACCCCTCTCGATTACGTTAAAACGGGTTTAACGCAGTCGCAAACATACTCTGAGTTACTGAATTCGGGGTTGTTTAATAGCAGTGTTGCAGACAGTGCCGCGGCGGGTTGGTCTTGGGTTGGTCTCGCATACGCGCTAGGCGGTTTGCTGTTATTGCGGCTGAAAGTGATCAGTTGGCATATTCCCGGTAGCATGGTGCTAAGCGTAATAATATGTGCACTGCTCATGCACCTTATTAATCCAGACATTTACGCATCGCCGTTATTTCATTTACTCAACGGTAGCGTGTTATTCGGTGCATTTTTTATCGCCACCGACCCGGTATCAGCGTCTACCACACAAAAAGGTCGTCTGGTTTTCGGCGCTATGATTGGTTTCTGGATAGTGATAATCCGTACTTTCGGAGGTTACCCGGATGCCGTGGCTTTTGCCGTGATCATCATGAACATGGCAGTTCCACTTATCGATTACTACACCCGTCCGCGCACTTATGGCTATTCGCGGGGTAAGCAATAATGAACACCATAATTAAAAATGGGGTAATGCTTGGCGCGTTTGCGCTGGTAACAACTGGTCTCATCGGTGTCACGTTTTACGGCACTGAAACGCGCATTGAACAGCAAAGACAACAGCGTTTGCTGTCTATCCTTAATGAAGTCGTGCCTCAGGCCACCCATGACAATGAACTGTATGCCGACTGTACAATCGTGTCAGATCCCATGCTAGGAAGCGCCGATAGTCAGCACCGCGTGTATCGTGGCCGATTAAATGGCGTTCCCTCGGCACTCGTTATTGAAGCCACCGCACCTGACGGTTATAGCGGTGATATCGATTTGGTGATTGGGGTAAATACTGAACTCACTGTATTGGGTGTGCGTGCAGTGGAACATCAGGAAACACCCGGGTTAGGCGACAAAATTGAACTAGCGGTGAGCAATTGGATCACCAGCTTCAGTGGTGAACATTTTGAGGCTGATAATCTCGGAAAATGGCAAGTGAAAAAAGACGGTGGCGAATTCGATCAATTCACCGGTGCTACCATTACGCCTAGAGCCGTTGTCGGCGCTGTGAAAGCCTCGTTATTGTACGTGAAAGCCAATCAAGACAAGCTATTTTCGGCCCCATCTAATTGTGCCGTACCGACAGGAGACGCAAAATGAGCGAATTAAAAGAGCTCACCGTTGAAGGTCTGTGGAAAAATAATCCAGCGCTAGTGCAGTTGCTGGGCTTATGCCCTTTACTAGCGGTGACGGCTACCGTCATTAATGGCCTGGGGCTTGGTCTTGCCACCATGCTGGTGCTCATTGGTTCAAATGTTACCGTGAGCCTGGTACGCAACATCGTGCGCAACGAAATCCGTATCCCGGTATTTGTCATGGTGATTGCCGCGTTTGTGACCATTGTTCAGTTATTAATGAATGCGTTCACCTACGAGCTTTACCTTACACTGGGTATCTTTATTCCCCTCATCGTAACCAACTGCGCCATCATCGGCCGCGCCGAAGCCTATGCGTCGAAAAATGCGGTTCTGCCTGCAGCGGTAGACGGACTGATGATGGGTGCTGGTTTTACTGCCGTGCTTATGGTTTTAGGCGGCATGCGAGAGGCGTTGGGCTCAGGCACGCTGCTCGCCGGTGCAGACCGGCTTTTTGGCAGTATTGCGACTAACTGGACCATCACATTGTTTGATACAGAGCAGCCATTTTTATTGGCTATACTGCCGCCAGGTGCCTTTCTTGGCATGGGATTACTGATTGCCGTGAAGAATGTTATTGATGCTCGCCTGGCTGCGAGACAACAGCCTGAAACGAAAACCGTTACCCGTATCAGGGTAACCGCTGAAAGTTAATGTTGCGCTATGAATAATACAAAAAGACGGGAAATACTCACCCGCCTGCGGGATGCGAATCCCCACCCGACCACCGAACTCAATTTTACGACGCCATATGAATTGCTGGTTGCGGTAACCCTGTCTGCACAGGCTACAGACGTGGGCGTGAATAAGGCCACAGCCAAGCTATTCCCCGTCGCCAATACGCCACAAGCCATTGCTGATTTAGGTGTAGATGGCTTAAAGGAATACATTAAAACCATCGGCCTGTACAATGCGAAAGCAGAGAACGTACACAAGCTCAGTAAAATTATTGTTGAGAAACATAACGGTGAAGTGCCAGAAAGCCGCGAAGCGCTAGAGGCATTACCCGGCGTAGGTAGAAAAACCGCCAATGTGGTGCTCAATACCGCTTTCGGCTGGCCCACGATTGCTGTCGACACCCACATTTTCCGGGTATCAAATCGCACCAAATTCGCCATGGGCAAGAATGTAGACCGAGTGGAAGAAAAGCTACTTAAAGTGGTCCCCAAAGAATTTAAAGTTGATGTGCACCACTGGCTTATTCTGCACGGTCGTTATACCTGTATCGCTCGCAAACCCCGTTGCGGCTCCTGCATCATTGAAGATTTGTGCGAATTTAAATAAAAAACTGAGATTTAGTGGCGCGCCAGCACAGGGGATCGCCACATTCACCAAACCGTTTCAATCACCTGATTGACGGTATCAAAACGTGCTGGTAGCACTCTGTTTCTTTTGGTAATTCGATAAAGCTCTTCGATTACAGGCCGTACCGGCGGCACGATCTGCAACTGCGCGTTTATCGGAAATGCTGAGACAGCACTTTTCGGAAGCACAGTAAACCCGATGCCCTGTGCAATGGGATGCAAGATCTGGCCAATTTGGTTAACCGCGCCAACTACCGGTATATCGCTGATATTGATTTTCGACAGCGATGGTTCCTGGCATTGACTAAAATAAAGCGACAAATAATGTATCGCATCGGGGTGTGATATCAGGCCGGCTTGCATCAGTAAGTCAGCTTTATCCACGTTTAAATCGGTTTCTTTGTGGACCACCAAACAAAGCTCTTCCTCACCCAGTTTATGGGAATCAAATAATTGTGAATTATTAATATCTGTGACAATCCCCACGTCTACGCGATTATCCTGCACATCTTGGAGTATTTGATGATTTGGCGCGGCAACAAACCGAATAGACAATTGTCGGTACCGGCTTTGCAGATCAACCAACTGAGGATAAAGCAATAGCGCCACTGAGCCAGAGCTGGCAATGGTGATGTCTCCCACGAGAGGATCATCATAAGCAAGTTGCTCAAACAGACTGTGTTCCCGCGCGGCCAACCCCTTGGCATAGCGATAAACCAGTTTGCCCTGCTCAGTCACATCAAAAGTTTTATTCTCGCGCTTAATCAGCACATGGCCGCATGCCTGCTCAAGCTTGCTAATATGCTGACTCACACCCGGCTGTGTCATAAACAGCTTTTCTGCCGTGTGAGTAAAATGCCCTGTATCCACCAGCGTGACAAAGGTGTGTAACCAAATCGGATTCAACATAGAAATACCATAACAGAAAATTATCAATTCAATTATTAATGATAATTTCACGTAATCAAGTAGTTTCCTTACGCTTGCTCATGTTGTTTTGGTTGAGGAGAACATTATGAAAATGAATCACGTGGGCATTATGGTTGGCGACATGGATAAGGCCGTTAACTTCTACACCAACGCGTTAGGCCTTAGAATTGTAATGAATAATACCAAAGTTGTCGAAGAGCGAGAATCAGCCATTGGCCGTATGTGCACCGCGGTATTCGGCGAAGGTTTTAAAGGTTTCAATATTGCTCACCTGGTCACGTCTGACGGGATCGGCGTCGAGTTGTTTGAAATGGTAGACCGCGAAGAACGCCACCAGGTAGATTTCTCACGCCTGGGTATCTTCCACTTCTGCGTACAGTTACCTAAGGAACAGTTCGATACGGCAATTCAGCGAGTTGAAGCGTATGGCGGCAAAGTGCGTATGGATATTCACCGCTATCATCCTGATGATGAGCTTAAGCAAGCACAAATGGTGTATCTTGAAGACCCATTCGGCAACTTGTTTGAGTTTTACTCCCATTCCTATGAAGATACTTACGCATCGGATTACGAGTGACTCGCAAGCCCCTTTGCGGCTCGTGCATACTGAATCGCTGATGCGATAGTTTACTCTTGCAAACATCCTGACAGTGTTATTTGTTCCGCTGTCAGGGTTAGCGGTGCCGCTTTCAGTAATGCGTTCACACCAAGAATATTACTGCCTCTTGGCAGCACAGAGACATCCACCGGCCCAACTTCGCAATGCCCACCAATACGCACCGAATCGAGACGATATTGAGACACCGTGACAATTTTGCCGTTGGCCATTCGCGCAGCGGCTTTAGTGGTTGCAATCAGCTTTTTGTTTCGGTTTAACGCTTTGAAGGTTTGCTCATTGAGTGTCAATAAACTGGAACCCGTATCGAGTAGGAATGATGCGTTAATCGCCGAGTCGAGCGTGGCATCCAGGTACAGCGTGCCACCCGCATGTTGTTGTAGACTGATGGTTTGCTCACTGGCTAGCCCATGCATCGACAGCAATGTTAGCGAGAATATCAGTACGCTTTTTAATGGGCTCTTTAATAGATTAAACGACTGTGCACGGTTATTCAGGGGTTTCATGATAATGTCCTGTTTACTAACCCCAATTACACAGCAACTATATGGCCAGTATGTAAGTGCCTGATCTCACAGACATCAAAGTCTTCATCAAATTGGCTATCGCCCCACTAATGAGCACCGCACAACGAGATTGCACCACTAAGAAGCAAATTTTATGAAAGTGCGCCTAAAATGGCCTAAACAGATAGCAATCATCACCAAAATAAATACACATTGATAGTAAAATGCTATCACCAGATAGGATTGCTTGTTAATTATTTGTTTATCACAATAATCAAGCACCATTTTGATGCAAAAACAGATAAGGACACCATGATGAAATTCGCGCTAAGATTAGCCACATTCGCTTTAGCCTCTTCGATGAGCAGCTTAGTAATGGCAAGTAACGATCAAGACACTATCGACATTCAAGTTGTAGATTACTCTGGCAAGCCGCCGTTCAAGCGTGTAGTTAAAACGGTACCGGTTTCCGACGTTGCTCAACTCGAAGCACTCGGAGAAGCCGCCACAGAGTACGTGGAAGTAAAAGAAGTCATTAAACGCGGCAAGCCTCCCTATCGACGGGTTACCACTCGCATGCCGGTTTACGATGTAGCGCAGTTAGAATTACTTGAAGATGAGGACAAACCCAAATTAAAAGGTAATCGTCCTCCTTTTAAGCGTCATAAGTAACGAATTGAACGGGTTTGTTTGCCTGCAAACCCGTTCTTTGCCCTTCGCCGCCATTGATAGCATTTCAACCTAGCGCTTAAAATAGCGAATAATCCCCCTTTTAAGTTTTCACTCAATCACTTTTGCCGAACCCATTCAGCGCCCTATCTAACCGTTTTTTCTTGAGATAGTGCCACTGCCACATTACTGTCTATAACGCGTGTTAACATTTAAAGCATCGTCATGATCTTTCGGCGAGCATCACAAAAAAGGATTACTCTTGTTTACCAGCAAACTAAAAGCCATTGCGTTATCCACCGCGCTGATCACCAGCCAAGCCAGCGCCTTCGATATCATTGCCCACCGCGGCGCATCTGGCTATTTGCCTGAACATACCCTGGAAGCTGCTACCCTGGCATTTGCTCAACAACCCGATTTCATCGAACAAGATGTGGTGGCGACGAAAGACGGCGAATTGGTTGTGCTTCACGATATTCATCTGGATACCGTAACCGATGTGGCTGCGAAGTTTCCCGATCGCGTTCGTGACGATGGTCGTTGGTACGCACTGGATTTCACGCTAGCGGAATTACGTACATTGCAAGTAAAAGAACGGTCGGATACTGATGGAAAACAAGTGTTTGCCAATCGCTATCATGGCAGCAAAGCTCTGTTTACCGTTGCTACGCTAGATGAACACATTGAGCTTATCAGTGAACTTAACCGCGAGTTCAATAGCAATATTGGCTTTTATACTGAAATCAAATCCCCTGCCTGGCATAAAAAAGAAGGCGTAGATATCAGTCAACGACTACTAGACACATTGGCGCGCTACAATCTCAATGGCGAGAATGCGAACATTTATGTGCAGTGTTTTGATTTTGCTGAAGTGAAGCGTTTACGCAACGAGCTTGGTTTTAAAGGCAAGATTGTCTTACTGCTGGCCGACAACAGTTGGGGCGAGTCTGCGACCGATTATCAGACACTACTAACCGAGCAAGGCATGCAAGACATAGCAAAATACGCCGACGGCATTGGCCCCTGGCTCCCACAGCTATTAGACATGAAAGCACTACAGCAAGGTAAGATTGTTCCGAGCCCCTGGCTAGCAACGGCAAAAAAGGAAGGCCTGGTTATCCACCCTTATACATTTCGGATTGATGCACTCCCCACGGGAATGACTGCAGAGCAGATCCTTGGATTATTGACGGAGCCACTGGCAGTAGATGGCGTATTTACCGATCAAATTCCCCCCGTGAAGAATTTTCTGCTACAAAGTGGTAAATAGCAAAACGCCGGCAGTGTTGCCGGCGTTTTAGTCTCTCACTGTAACATGTCTATCCTTTAGACAAGCGCACTACAACCCTACGGTTCATAGCCCGTGAATCGGCATTGGTGTTTGGTGAAATGTGGCGTTTCTCACCATGCCCGGTGACTTCAATTCTCTCAGCATCCACCCCCATAGAGGTGAAGAACGACTTTACCTGCTCCGCACGACGAATAGATAACTGCTCGTTGCTATAGCGACTACCATAGCTATCGGTGTAGCCATCGAGAAGCACCAACTCTAATTCTTTATCTTCTTTTAAGTACTCACCAATCATACTCAATCGCTTTTGCGAGTATTTTGTCAGGTCAACACTGCTTTTCTCGTAGGACAACACGGTATAAGCAATATCGTCAAAATTGTAAGGCAGGAGCTGCGAAACACATTTCACAAAATTTCGATATACAGGTGTAAAGTTACTGGCATTCAGTGCCACGGCAACTTTATCGTACTCGTTATACCAATCTTTGTAATAAATCGTGGGCCAGTAACCCTTTTCGAGCTCGCTTAGCATGGTCCATGCAGCTTGCTCAGGTAAGTCGCCGTTATACTGGGTTCGCAGCGTCATGTCGGCAATATTCTTGGGCATTGCTCCTGGCATCCAGGTAGGCGGCACGGAATACACCGCAGCGACATCGAATTTTTTTGGCAACAAATCCATGTCCAGTTCAAATTCCATGTTTAACTGTTTGGAAGCCACACTTGAAAATAGCGCATCACCATAGCCCGGCACGGTGTGAGCAAGTGTGCACTGAAGGCGCGTTTGCTCTTTCAGCATCCAGTCAGATGCTTCTACGGGAGCGGCATACTGCCGCATTGCGCCCATTGCTGGCGCACTGATCAATAAAATGCCGATTAATACCTGTCGAAACATATTCCGCCCTGCTACAAAAGATGATTTGCACTTTCTTTATCGCCACGATGAGAAAAAAGTTTAGCACAGCACGACAACAATTCGCGTATTCGTAGCATTGCTTAGTTTTCAAAGGTAGATACCCAAAGCAGTTCTTGCGATAATCACGCCTTTCGCCATGATATTCCTGAACGCCCAGGCTGGTTTTTCAGCGACTATCTGTAAAATGCACGCCTTTATTATCAAGGATTTCTGCTGTTTATGTCTGAAAATGCCAATGTACTGAAGCATCGCTTTCGCGGTTATTTCCCCGTCATTATTGATGTGGAGACTGCCGGTTTCAATGCCGCCACCGACGCCCTGCTTGAAATTGCTGCGGTGACACTTCAGATGGATGAAAACGGCGATCTACACCCTCATAAAACCGTACACTTTCATGTTAACCCGTTTGAAGGTGCGAACCTCGAACAGGCTGCGCTGGATTTCAACGGTATTGATCCTCATTGTCCATTACGCGGCGCCCTTGATGAAACCGAAGTCATGAAGGAAGTGTGCAAGCAAATCAGAAAACTGCAAAAAGATGCAGACTGTCAACGCTCGGTCATTGTTGCCCACAATGCGACCTTTGATCAGAGTTTTGTAAATGCTGCTATTGCGCGAAGCAATATTAAACGCACGCCATTCCACCCTTTCGTCTCGTTTGATACCACAACGTTAGCAGGCCTTGCTGTAGGGCAAACCGTTCTGGTAAAGGCCTGTCGTGAAGCCGGCATTCCGTTTGATCAGAGTGAAGCACACAGCGCGCTTTATGATGCAGAAAGAACCGCTGAGTTGTTCTGTTACATTGTTAACCGCTACAAATCGTTAGGTGGATGGCCTGTAGCCGAGAACGCCTAAGCCGCGCGCGAGACATAACACGTATTATCGATAAGGGGAGAGTGCAGCCTCTCCTTTTCTACTCTCCCCACGTATTCCTCACAAACTCACTTGTTTGTTGTTATTCACTTTATTGTTAACAAAACGTAACGTACACTAACTTAATCTGAATCGTTTAAGTTGTTCACGCTATGAAACACCCTATCGTGTTATGGACCTTCACCGTCGCATTTGCCGGATTTTTATTTGGTTTTGATACAGCGGTGATATCGGGTGCCGACCAGCCTATTCAGGCACTCTGGAAAACCTCTGATCTGACCCACGGCCTATTGGTTATGTCCTCTGCCTTGTGGGGAACGGTGCTCGGCGCACTGCTGGCTAACTTTCCTTGTGACAAATTCGGCCGAAAACCCACTCTGGTCGTCATAGGTGTGCTGTATGTGGTTTCAGCCTTAGGCTCTGCATTCGCTACAGACCCGTATATATTCAGCCTGATGCGATTCATTGGCGGTTTTGGTGTGGGTGTCTCGTCAATTGCTGTACCTGCATATATCGCTGAAATTGCGCCTGCAGAAAAACGGGGCCGCATGGTCGCGACCTACCAGTTTCAGATTGTGTTCGGCATTCTTTTAGCCTTTCTGTCTAACTACTTACTCGCAGAATGGTTTAGCCTCGACTGGCGTTGGATGCTGGGTATAGAGGCGGTACCCGCCCTTATTTTTTTGCTGCTGGTAATGAATGTGCCAGAAAGTCCGCGCTGGTTACTTTTACATAAGCATGATGAAACCCAAAGCCGTGAGGTGTTGCGTATGGCAGGAGACCCGTCACCCGAAGCAACGCTCAAATCGGTGAAACTCGATGCGGCCACACACACCAGTCCTTCGCTTTTTCATGCGGCCTACCGGTTACCTGTATTACTGGCTTTTCTGGTTGCCATGTTTAATCAGTTGTCAGGAATAAACTTTGTTATTTACTTCGCACCCCGTATTTTCACGCTTGCCGGTCTCGATGCTTCTTCTGCGCTACTTTCCAGTGCGGGCATTGGGTTGGTTAATCTAACGTTCACCCTCGTGGGCCTGTCATTAATTGATCGAATGGGTCGACGACAACTGCTGTATATCGGCTCGATTGGCTATCTGATTTCGCTGAGTTTGTTAACCTGCGCTTTTTATTTTCAGTGGCAGGGGATCATGGTGGTAGGACTGATTTTCCTGTTTATTGCGGCGCACGCCATGGGTCAGGGAGCGGTGATTTGGGTGTTTATTTCAGAGATATTTCCTAATGCTGTGCGGGCCAAAGGGCAATCGCTGGGAAGCAGCACCCACTGGATTTTTGCAGCCCTCATTGCTTTGTTGATGCCCTGGCTACTCAATCAATTTTCACCTGCGCTGTTATTTGGTTTCTTTACCCTGATGATGGCTGTCCAACTTATTTGTGTCATCAGCTTTTTCCCGGAAACCCGAGGGCAAACACTGGAACATCTTGGTAAGAGTCTGTCAGCCAGGAAGCACTAGAAACAAAAACGCCGCGCTGATTTACATTAGCGCGGCGTTGTAGGTATCACACTGTCAATTAAAGCTTGTCAGCTTCTTCTGACAGGTATTTAGCAACACCTGCTGGCGATGCGTCCATGCCAGACTTACCTTCAGTCCAACCTGCTGGACATACTTCACCGTGCTCTTCATGGAAGCTCAGTGCGTCAACCATACGCAGCATCTCGTCGATGTTACGGCCCAGAGGCAGATCGTTAACGACTTGGTGACGTACATTGCCTTCACCGTCGATCAGGAAGGAACCACGGAACGCGACACCTGCTTCTGGGTGCTCAACGTCATATGCCTGGCAGATTTCGTGCTTAACGTCAGCAACCAGTGTGTACTTAACCGGACCAATACCGCCTTCATTTACTGGCGTGTTTCTCCACGCATTGTGAGAGAACTGAGAATCGATAGATACACCAATCACTTCTACACCGCGCTTCTGGAACTCTTCGTAACGCTTGTCAAAAGCAATCAGTTCAGAAGGACATACAAAAGTGAAGTCCAGCGGGTAAAAGAAGATAACCGCTTTTTTACCTTTAATTGCTTCGCTTAAAGTGAAAGTATCAACGATTTCACCACTGCCTAAAACAGCTGCTGCAGTAAAGTCAGGGGCCGGACGGCCTACCAGTACGCTCATTGTTTGCTCCAAATTTTTTCAGATTGTTATAGTTTTGCCATTGCGGCACTTTCAATATAGGTGCGGATAAATGAAAGCCAAGTATTCTGTTGTCAAAATCTATCGATATTATTAATCGCCACTGTATTTAGTCTAAAGTTTAATCATAAAAATGATCTTTCAACCTTGCCAAACATACAAATAGCAATTATTATCATTAATGATTTAATTTAACGGGTTGGTAGTATGTTTGTTTGCATGTGTTATGGCGTAACAGATAAAGACATCAAAAATGCAGTAGAACAAGATGGCGTAGGTAACATCCGTGAACTTCGTCAGCAACTCGATCTGGGTAATCAATGCGGAAAGTGTATTCAGATGGCTCAGCAAATTATCGATTCAACAATTATCGATGAGACGTTATTCAAAGAGGTTTGCTAACTAGCCTTCCCCTTTAATTTCAGCTTTATTCTACGTCTTCCAGGGTTCAGCGCCCCGCTACGTTTAACGCCTTCAAGTTTCCTTCGAACACGAACCTGCACACGTTCTTAAAAATCATATCGCGACTGCAAATACCAGAATCCACCGTTCATACCTGAAGGTGATGTAGGTGGATACAGCGCCCCTACTACTTCTGCATAAGGATTAATTTGCGGCGTTGTATTAAATAAATTCGAAGCCCCTAACGCCAACGTCAGGTTTTCAGAATAGTGCCAGCTTAATTCCGCATCCAGGGTAATCATGCTGCTACCGTCGATATCCATTCCCGCTGCCGCATCAACATGGTCTTCATAAAACGCGCCATAGTACTTAAGCCGCCACAGCATAGACCAGGCCTGCCAGTGTTGCTTTAAGGTAGTGGTTATCCGCACGGCGGGAAGGTTGTCTTCCAGCATGCGCACCCGCTGCGGTGTCAGACTAGGTACCAGTAACACTTCACCATCAGGCTGAGTTTGCGGAAAAGCCGAAAGCCGCTTAACCCGCGTATCTGTCCAGTTAAATGACGTCGTCAGCGCATTGGTCACATCAGCTAAATCAAACCGGTAATTCAATACAATATCGACACCCTGTGTCGCGGTATCAAAATCATTGGCAAAATATTTAATGGCGCGGTAGTTATCGGCTTCGGGGTTACCCTGTGCGATAAGTTGTTCCACGTCGTCTGCAGTAAGGGGAATGGCGGATGTGGTACTAATACGGTCATACAGACGAATATTGAAATAATCGACAGTGAGATAAAAATCCTCGTCCCAAAAGGCGACCAGTCCAATGCTGCTGTTAATCGATTCTTCTGGAGTCAACGGTTCGGCACCCAGCATTTGCGAGATAGGATGCGTAGGAGGCAGCGTTGCTTGATCTTCCAGACCCGTTGACGCATAGGCCGTAGTAATGTTGATAACATTGCTCTGCCCCACCGTGGGCGCCTTGAAGCCCGAGCTTAGAGAGCTTCGAAAAGACACGATATCGTTTAACTGGTATCGCAAATTGACCTTACCATCTAGGGTAGAGCCAAAATCAGAGAAGTGCTCTGAGCGCAATGCGGTGGCAAGTTGCAGATCTTCACTCAGGTACATTTCCACATCGGCATACAAGGCCCAGTTGTGGCGG
>Ga0208204_100303_pt1 | contig 14139 bp, 9 predicted proteins | sample DeeseametaMP2252_FD_184173 | JGI IMG/M metagenome (GOLD analysis project Ga0208204, IMG submission 184173) | Marine microbial communities from the Deep Pacific Ocean - MP2252 (SPAdes) | ecosystem: Environmental > Aquatic > Marine > Oceanic | place: West of El Salvador, Pacific Ocean | collected...
ACGTGGCATCGAACACTTTCAGGCCGCGAGATTCTGCTTCCTGTCGCACTGCTTGAGACACACCGTGAGCAGAAAAGATCACGATACTGTCATCAGGCACCTCATTGAGCTCATCGACGAACAGCGCACCACGGTCTTTTAAGCCATCAACCACGAATTTATTATGCACAACTTCGTGGCGTACATAGATAGGCGGACTAAACATTTCCAGCGCACGCTCTACAATGGTAATAGCCCGGTCGACACCAGCACAAAAACCACGGGGATTAGCAAGATGAATTTGCATTACTGACTCCGTTTACGCCTGTTCAGCGCTGTTGATCACATCAACAATTTCAACATCAAAAATAACCGTTTGCCCTGCAAGCGGGTGGTTGAAGTCTACCGTAACGGAATCTCCCGCAATGCTGCGCACAATGCCTGGGACTTCCGCACCATTTGGTTGTGCAAACGCCACAATCATGCCTTCTTCCAGCTTGAGTTCGCTGCTAAAACGGCTGCGTTCCATATGATGAATACTGTCTGGATTTGAATGACCAAACGCATCTTCAGGGGCCAGCGTGAATGCTTTTTTGTCGCCCTTGGTCAAACCTAGCAAACAGGCTTCGAAATTTGGCGTTAAGCTACCGTCGCCCATAACCAGTTTTGCAGGCTTATTGGCCAGACGCGTGCTGTCAGCGGCAGAACCATCTTCTAGCTTAAGATCGAAGTGCATAATCACTTCAGATTTTTCATTGATCACGTTATCTGTCATTACAAGCTCCTACCACTTATTTTGCGCGGGTTTGTTCGGACGATTTATTGCTGTCTTTATTGGTCAGCATGTCCCAAACCAGCAAGGCCGCACCGATAAAAATCGCACTGTCAGCCAGATTAAACGCGGGCCAGCTCCAGGAACCCACGTAAAAATCAAGAAAATCAATTACAAAACCATGTACCAGCCTGTCGTAGACGTTACCGATAGCACCGCCCAGAATGAAGCAGAATGCCACGGGCAGCAAACGCTGCTGTTTGTCTGACTGCTTCAGCCACCACAGGATAATTGTGCTAACCACAACAGCAATACCGGTGAAAAACCAGCGTTGCCAACCTGAGGCGTCATGAAGAAAGCTGAACGCCGCACCGTAGTTACGCACATAGGTGAAGTTAAAAAATGGCATGATCTCAACAGATTCAGACAATGCCATGTTGCCGATAATTTCGTACTTGCTCCACAAATCCAGCGCGATAACCACTGCGCTAATCCATAAAAAGCGCAGCCCGGTATCGGTGAGTAATTTAGGCATACTGACGCGTTTCCCCTTCGCCGTCTACGTTGGTCACACAACGACCACACAGTTCAGGATGTGCATCGTGGCTACCCACGTCTTCGCGGTGGTGCCAGCAGCGTACGCACTTCTCGCCCGCGCTCTTTTCAACTTCGATGAACAGGCCTGATACCTCAGTCGCCAACGCTGAATCTGGCTTATCCGCAAGCGGCGCAAGCTCAACACCGGAGGTGATGAGAACAAAACGCAGCTCGTCTTCCAGTTGAGACAGCACATCAAACAAAGCTTCATCGGCAAACAGTTTGATATTGGCTTCCAGTGAACCACCCAGCTTGCCGTCTTTACGAGCCTGCTCCATGGCCTGGTTAGCCGCATCTTTCACTGTCATGACTTTATGCCAGTAAGCGTCGTCAAAACCACCGTCAGTGGCGAAACCGCTCAGGCCTTCATACCAGGCTTCAGTGAAAATAAATTCACTGCGCTCACCCGGCAGGGCTTCCCAGATTTCCTGTGCAGTAAAGCTGGTGATTGGCGCCATCCAGCGAACCAGAGCTTCAATGATGTGGTACAGCGCCGTCTGACATGAACGACGGGCGTTGCTGTCGCCTTTGGCGGTGTACTGACGGTCTTTAATGATATCCAGATAGAAACTGCCCAGTTCAATGGAGCAGAAGTGCATCAGCTTCTGAGATACCACCAGCATGTCGTAGTTGCTATAAGCTTCAATCAGTTCCTGCTGCAGTTTTTCGGTACGGGCAACAATCCAACGATCTAATGCCACCATATCTTCAGCCGCAACCGCGTGTGCTTTCGGGTCGAAACCGTTGAGGTTCGACAACAGGAATCGGGCAGTATTGCGCAGACGACGATAGGCATCAGCAGCACGCTTAAGAATTTCGTCAGATACCGCAATCTCACCACGATAATCTGTAGATGCCACCCACAGACGCAGAATGTCAGCGCCCAGCTTGTTGGTCACCTGCTGCGGTGCAATCACGTTACCGATAGACTTGGACATCTTGCGGCCCTGCGCGTCTACGGTAAAGCCATGAGTCAGCACTTCTTTATAGGGCGCGTGGCCGTACATGGCAGTTGAAGTCATCAGTGAAGACATAAACCAACCACGGTGTTGGTCAGAACCTTCGAGATATAAATCTGCGCTGGCCGGAATGTCATCACGACGCTCAACCACAAAATAATGGGTTACACCTGAATCGAACCATACATCCAGGGTATCCAGTACTTTTTCATACTGGTCTGCATCGGCACCGAGCAGTTCTGCATCGTCCAGATCCCACCAGGCCTGAATGCCCTTCTCTTCCACCGCTTTTGCTACAGTTTCGATGATGGAATCAGTTTGTGGGTGCAATTCGCCGGAAACGCCATGTACATACAAGGGAATAGGCACGCCCCAAGTGCGCTGGCGGGAAATACACCAGTCAGGACGACCCTCTACCATTTTTTCAATGCGGTTCTGACCCCATTCTGGTATCCACTCGGTCTTTTCAATTTGTTCCAGTGAGGCTTTGCGCAGACCTTTCTTGTCCATGCTGATGAACCACTGCGGGGTTGCACGGAAAATGATAGGTGTTTTGTGGCGCCAGCAATGTGGATAGCTGTGCTCGTAATTGATGTTCAGTAGCAGGTTGCCGTTTTCTTCCAGCTTTTCAATGATTGGCTTATTGGCTTTAAACACGAACTGACCGGCAAACAGCGGCGTTTCATCGTTATACACCCCGTTATTGGCTACCGGGTTATACACTTCGATGCCGTATTGTTTACCCACATTAAAGTCGTCTACACCGTGTGCAGGCGCAGTATGCACCAAGCCGGTACCCGAGTCGGTGGTCACATGGTCGCCAAGAATAAACGGCACGGTGATATCCAGGAACGGATGATTAACGGTAAGTTTTTCCAGCGCCTGACCAACACAAGTCGCAACAGTTTTGTAGTTTTCCACGCTGTAGCGGGACATACAGCTTTCGACCAGATCTTCCGCCAGGATGATCCAGTCGCCACCGTTGAGCTCAACCAGCGAGTAAGTCAGTTCAGGGTGCAGGCTGATAGCGCGGTTAGCAGGCAGTGTCCAGGGTGTGGTGGTCCAGATAACCGCTGACGCGTTGTGCGCAGTTAAGTCATCTGCAGACACACCAAATGCTGCCGCAATGGCGTCGGTATCGGCTACCGGGAATTTCACGTCGATAGCTGGCGACACTTTATCTTTATATTCAACTTCCGCTTCTGCCAATGCAGAACCACAGTCTGTACACCAGTGAACTGGCTTGAAGCCTTTTTCCAAGTGGCCCGAGTCTACGATTTTGCCCAGCGCGCGAATGATATCGGCTTCAGACTGGAAATCCATGGTTTTATAAGGCTTATCCCAGTCGCCAAACACGCCTAAACGGATAAAGTCAGCCATCTGACCATCAATTTGCTTCTGCGCATACTCACGGCACTTCTGACGGAACTCGGCGGCAGACACTTTTACGCCTGGCTTACCGACTTTCTTTTCTACCATCAGTTCAATAGGCAGACCGTGACAATCCCAACCCGGCACGTAAGGGGCGTCGAAATCAGACATGCCTTTGGCTTTAACGATAATGTCCTTGAGGATCTTGTTTACCGCATGACCAATGTGAATATCACCGTTCGCATAAGGAGGGCCATCGTGCAGAATAAAAGGTTTCTTACCTGCCTTTGCTTCGCGAATTTGCTTATACAGGCCTTTTTCCTGCCAACTTTTAAGCATCGCCGGTTCTCTTTGCGCCAAGTTACCGCGCATAGGGAATGGCGTTTCCGGTAAATTCAATGTCGGTTTGTAATCGCTCATAAACTCGTTATTTCCGTCCACCTGCCGTTGCGAGTTGCCCGCAACAATTTGATTTAAAACTCAGGCGATACCGAAAAGGGCTTTTGCCGCTTCCGCATCACGCTGTATCTGTTGTTTCAGTTCGTCGAAAGAGTCGAACTTTTGTTCATCACGGAGTTTTTTCACCGGATAAACCTTGATCTGTTCACCATACAGGGTGCCTGTATAGTTGAAAATATGCACTTCTAATTGGGTGCGCTTGCCCTGCACCGTTGGCCTGGCACCCACATTAGCAACGCCGTAAAAACGCTCGCCCTGCACATCCACAGTAACGGCAAATACGCCGTTAATGGCCGGGCGGGATCGCTTCAATAATACGTTTGCAGTAGGAAAGCCAATAGTGCGGCCTTTCTTATCACCGTGCACAACCCGGCCATCGATAACAAAAGGTCGTCCCAACATGTTACCGGCTTTTTCAAATTCACCTTTGGCGAGTACTTCACGCACTGCGGTAGAGCTTATGCGGCAATCGTCCACCATAAAGCTCTGCGTACTGACCACATCAAAGCCCATGGCTTCACCGGCACGTTCCAGCATGGAGAAATCGCCGCGACGACCACGGCCGAAGCGAAAATCATCTCCCACAACGAGAAATTTCACGCCAAGACGCTCAACCAACAGTTCTTCAATGAAGGTATCCGCTGTTTGGCTGGCAAAATATTCATCAAACCGTACGCACAGCAAACGGTCTACCGACTGTTCTTTGAGTAACTGGTATTTTTCCCGTAAGGTGCTCAGTCTCGCCGGTGCCGTGTCCGGGCTGAACAGTTCTTCTGGTTGTGGCTCAAAAACCATCACAGTGGATGGTAGCCCTAAACGTCGGGCTTTTTCATGTACATTCGCCAGCACAGCCTGGTGCCCGCGGTGTACGCCATCAAATTTACCAATGGTGAGAACACACCCAATATGTTCGGGGCGCAGATTATGAAGACCGCGAATTAATTCCACTTGCTGCAGGTTTCCTGTTCACCGAAGGCTAATTTACAAAGCTCGCGATTATAAACGACCCGCCACGTAATACCAATCGTTGCGCACTGTTTATCCGCCAATTGCCTTAAAGTGGCGAATTCGAACGCCCAGAATCAGCAAAATGGTGAAAAATACAGCAGCGGCACAGCCAATTGTTAGTGCCACGTGAAAAATCTGTTCGGTGAGCGCAAAGTCATAAAAGGCATCGCCCACATCGAAGTACAAAATCACCGCCGCCAGCGCCACACTCGCCAGTATCACCTTTACCAAGAATAATACGGTTTCCTTCGACGCCTGATACACGCCCATTTTATGTAAGGTAACGTAAAGCAAACCAGCGTTTAGCGTAGCGGAAAGTGAGGTGGCAATGGCCAGACCGATATAACCATACGGAATGGCGAAAATCAGGTTAAACACCATATTGGCAATCATGCACCAGATGCCGAATTTCACCGGCGTTTTGGTATCCTGTCGGGAATAAAACCCGGGCGCTAATACTTTCACCCACATGAAACTAATCAGGCCGCAGGCATAGGCAATCAATGAGTAAGATGCCATTTTCGCGGTTTCCACGCTGAACTCACCGCGCTGGAATATCACCGTCATCAAGGGTTCTGCCATAAAAGCCAATCCCACAGCAGCAGGAATGCCCAGTAGCGACACCATACGAACGCCCCAGTCCATGTTGCCACTAAAAGCCGCAGGATCTTTTGCTACATGATTGCGCGACAGCGTCGGCAAAATGACAGTGGCGATGGCAATGCCAAATAAGCCCAGTGGGAATTCCAGCAAACGGTCTGAGTAGTACAGCCAGCTGATAGAGCCGGTTACCAGGAAACTGGCTATTAAGGTGTCGAACAGCAGGTTGATCTGCCCCACCGACACACCGAATAAGGCAGGTATCATTAATGTGCGTACTTTGACGACCTGAGGGTCATGCCAGCCCCACTTGGGCTTAACCAGCAACCCTGCCCGGTAAAGAAATGGAATTTGAAACGCCAATTGCACAATACCACCAATGAATACCCCCCAGGCGAGGGCAAATGCAGGCTGAGAAAATACCGGCGCAAGAAACCAGGCACAGGCAATAATACACACGTTCAGCAACACCGGCGTAAATGCCGCCACCGCAAACCGGTTCATGGTATTCAAAATGGCGCCGGACAATCCGGTAAGAGTAATAAAGGCCAGATAAGGAAACGTAATTTTCAGCATCACCGATGCCAACTCAAATTTATCCCCGGCCTCCTCGCCTTCCAGCCAGGCAATGAACCAGCCGGTACCAAACAGCGCCGTTAACACTGGCGAGGCGATAACACCGACAATAGCTACCACAAAGACAATCGCACCTAGCGTTCCGCTCACCCGGGCAATAAAAGCACGCATTTGCGCTTTGTCTTCGTCATGGTGAACTTCGGTTAATACAGGAATAAAGGCTTGGGCGAAGGCCCCTTCGGCAAAGAGGCGACGCAAGAAGTTGGGTATTTTATTGGCGAAGAAAAACACGTCGGCCGCTGCACCATCTCCCATGAGCCTGGCCACCACCACGTCTCGGATCAATCCCAGAATACGTGACAGGAACGTCATGACACTCACAATAATTCCTGATTTTAATAATTTCCCTGACACACTCGCCCTGCTTTTACCTGCAAAAATTCAGACCGCCACTATAACGGAAGCAAGGGTCAGGCGAAATCTCCACGATTAAATAATCTACGTTGAAACAGCGTGTTAAATTAAACATGAAAAAAACATGACAGACAGATGAATTCCCCCATTTGCCCTGCTATAATCCGCGCATCTCACGGGGGATGCCTTTATTGCGCAATCTTAATAACTATTTTTCCTGCGGTGTCGGGCAAAATAGTTTGACATTTGGTCGCCGGATGAGCATAATCCGCACCCTATTTTTTAGACATGTATTTATTTTGGGAGTTACACCTTGGCTAACATTAAGTCTGCTAAGAAACGTGCAATTCAAGCCGAAAAGCGTCGTCAGCATAATGCCAGCCGTCGCTCCATGACTCGTACAAGCATCAAGAAAGTTGTTGCTGCTATCGCTGCTGGCGATAAAGAAGGTGCACAATCTGCACTGGCAGCTGCTACTCCGATTCTTGACAGAATGGCAACCAAAGGTTTGATTCACAAGAACAAAGCTGCTCGTCATAAGAGCCGTCTGGCTGCGCAAATTAAAGCGCTGTAAGACACTTGACGAGAAGAAAAAAAGCGCCGCAGGCGCTTTTTTTATGTCTGAAATTCAGCATCAGAAAGCCCTTCCCTTCTTCTACTTCGTTCATTGAGTGCAATGAATGCCAATGGATGCCAGCGTGTGTCATCGCTAGTTAAATATCCTCATGGTTTTCTACATGTAAAAAAAAGCCTCTGCAAAATGCAGAGGCTTTCTATTTATCGCTATAGCGAATTACGAAGTCAGATTAGAAATCGTAAGATGCAGTGAACTGCACGCGACGCGGTGTTTGGTACGTCTGAGCTAAGCCAAATGATGCACTATCATCGTTAGCCGCAATCTCAGCCACTTCGTTGTAACGTGTTGCTGTGGATGCGTTGAAGACATTGAATACGTCTACAGCAAAGCGGATTTTCTGATCCTGGATATGCAGGTTGTAAGTGAAGTTTAAGTCTAAACGTGCAGTCCATGGCGTTGTACCCATGCTGCCACGTGGGAAGTATCTGTCACCCACCCAGTAAGTATCACCGTATTGGTAAAGATCTGAGTCTGGCGTGTATCCTGCACCCAGCGCAGTCCAAGGACGACCAGAAGCAATGTTCAGGTTAGCACCAATCAGGAAGTCTTCCGTTACGGCGAAAGCACCGTAAACCTTGATGTTGTGACGACGATCCGCAGGCAGGTTACCGTACGCACCATCCATCAGGTATGGGTAATCCCAATCCTGCGTTAAGCCTGCATCGTCCTGACCATTATCAGATTTAACAAAACCTTCGGTGTTACCGTAGTTGTGCGACCAGGTATACAAGGCTTTCAGCGACCACACTTTGTCCCATGTTTTTTCGATGGTTAAATCAACTGCGGTGTAACGACGTTTAGCATCTGGGTAACCCAGTTCTTCAGCCGTAAAGCTATACTCTTCAGTAACACCATCGCCATCGAGGTCGAAGTTGAAAGTGGCACCACTGCCCGGGTTAAACAGGAACCAGTTTTCACCCAGGTAGTTTCCGTCTTCATCAGTAAAGATATAAGAGCCATCGTCAATCTGGTTGCCCAGATCGCGATAAGTCGCCTTGATGCCCCATGACCAGTCATCATTAATTTGAGCCTGGTAGCCAACAATTACTTCATCGTTGTACATTGGGTCTAGGTTCTTATCCGCCAGGGTGTTAGACGCTTTTGCTGTACCGTCACCGCCGTTAGAGATAGCAGGATCACCCAACTGATTGCTTAATCCTACTGGCGTGCCGTCTGCATTTAAACCTTCATACTCGTACCAAGTTTGAATATAGGTTTCTGCACCTGCCAAACGAATATTGGTATTGGCAGCAACAGGCAGATAGTAACGACCTGCCGTCATATATAATTTGCTTTCGCCGTCGCCATTAATATCCCAAGACGCGCCAAGACGTGGTGCAATCTGGTTATCGATAGATACGAACTCGTCGCCTTCCGCATTATAGTTAGTGAAGCTGTCGTTACGCAGACCCAGGTTCAGCGTGACGGTATCAGTAACAGCCCACTCATCTTCAATGTAAATAGCCCAGTTTTCTACTTCAAACTCGCCGATATTTTCATAGTTACGAACGCGGGTTGTCTTCATGGTTTCAGGCAACACATAGCCGTTAGGCAGTTGTGAACCAGCTTCATACGTACGGTAGTAGTAGTAGATGCCACCCGAGTTGAGCGTTGCGGCATTTGCCGTGTTGGTTTCAGAATCGTAACCAAACTTCAACGTGTGATTGTCGCCCACGTACCAATTGAAATCTAAACGCATTTGTTCACGTTTATCTTCATTTGCGCCAACGGTAGTGGTTACGTAACAGGTTGTACGAGAAGCAGTATCTGCGTCGTAGCCCACCGGACAATCATCAAAATCTGAGTAATCCGTTTCTGAGAACTTCACCACACCGTACATGGCAGACATGCTGAAATCATCAGTCAGGTTACCGGTATAGCGCAACGCATAACTTTCGCCACCACGAGTATGGTAAGCAACACCGCCTTGTTCATCAAAGTTGCCGTCGTCGTTGCTATCGTTGTAAATGGTTTCTGAATACGTACGTTTATCGCTGAACCCCCATAACATCAACTGGTGGTCATCGTTGATATTCCAGTCGATTCTCGCCAGATAATACGGGTCATCATCTTTCTCTACGCTCAGCGTGCTCACTGAATCATCGTTACGAGTATCGTTATCACGGGCTGTGTAGATACCATAGAAGAAGAGTTTGTCTTCAATCAGTGCACCAGAAGCATAAATATTCGTTTCCAGTGAACGGGAATAATCACCACCATTGTTTACGTACAGATCGCCAATACACTGGCCATCAGCATCACCACAACGATCGTTCTGACGGTAAACCGAGTTTGGCGCCTGCTCAGTGAGTGACGCTGGAGAATAAATGGTTTGAACGCCGAAGTGGAAGTCGTTAGTACCTGATTTGGTTACCGCAGAGATCAGGCCACCTGTTGAACGACCAAACTCAGACGAATAACCACCGGTCTTAACCTGGAAACCATCATAAGCAGTAAACGGAATCGTTGCACCACCCAGACCATTTCGGAAGTTGGTCAAATTAAGACCATTCACGTAATACGCGTTTTCTGCAACAGAGGCACCACCAAAGGATGCTTGATCGCCGAAACGGCTATCGCCTTCAGTCGCCCCCGGTGCAAGCAGCGCCACAGACGTCACTGAGCGAGCAATAGGAAGAAGATCAAGTTCTTCGGAACTGATATTTAACGATGACTCAGTAGAAGATACATCGACGGCACGAATTGCCGTGCCCACCACACCAATGTGCTCAACATCACCTTCTGTCATAGGAACAGAAAGCTGAGCGGTTTTACCAACACCGATAATCACGTCATTGATTTGCGCTTGCTGGAAGCCTGGCTTTGACACGGTGATGGTATATTTACCAACGGGAACGGTATTGAGGTTGAACTCTCCGTTTTCATCAGCTTCGAGGATTCTTGAATAACCCTTTGATGGATCCGCAATGGTAATGGTTGCGCCTGCCAGCGAGCCGCCAGATGCTGAGACGACGCTACCTTTGATAGCTCCGTCAACGTTATCTGCCATGGCAGGCATAGAAGCACTTAAGGTCATCGCAACGGCAACGGCGGTCAATGAACCTTTAAATGACCCCTTAAATGAATTGGAAAAGCTTTTTTTCATTATTGTTTCCCTGTGAAACTTTATTGTTTGTTCGTTGTTATTTCTTACACAGTAACTGCGTACCCCTGGTTTATTAATTAAGCTAAATTTCAACTCAACTAAAACGGAAGAATAATTAACACAGCAATCCAAATAAGTTCAATTTCTGAATTAACATAATCGACAAAACAACAAGAAAACAGCTTGAAATAAAAAACTAATTCACTATTAATAATTTATAAAATAACTATAAATAAAAACAAAGTGCATTTTTTAAACGATTGAAATAAAACCCCCTCAAAAGAAAAAATCATTTAAAATCAATAGAGTGAAAATTTTAAGTAAAGTTTATAGACTTTAATAAAATGCGAACAAATATAAAAAACAAGTTTAAACAAAATTTAAAATAAATATACAGAAAAAATTAAAAGATTAAATTTAGAACAACTATTAAAGCTAAAATAAAAATGAAAAATTAACCACCATAAAAAATTAAATAAGAATTATTTGAAAAATCAGAAATAATAACGCCCTTTGCTGTTGTCATTAATCTGTCATTCAACCTTCACCTTGTTGTCAACGAACAGTCACCTGACTGTAAATTAACCAACCTAAGATATCCTTCCAAAGTTACTGCTTTGGAAATGATGATGAAACCTACCCACTACCGCACCCTCTGGTTGTCTGACATCCATCTTGGCAATAAAGATTGCAAAGCCGAGTATCTTCTCAACTTCCTCAATAATGTTACCGTCGATACGCTCTATCTGGTTGGCGATATTGTTGATATGTGGGAAATGCGTCGTCAGTTCCGCTGGCCAGAAGCGCATAATCAGGTGCTACATACTTTTATGAAAATGAGTCGTGAAGGCACCAACGTGGTATACCTGCCGGGTAATCATGATGAGCCCTTGCAGTCATACTCTGGCATGGACTTTGGCGAAATTGAAATTCGTCGCGAGTATGTACACACCACAGCGCAAGGAAAGCAGTACCTTATTCTTCATGGCGATCAATTTGACGCCGATGTCACCATTGGAAAGTTTCACGCCTGGATTGGGGATAAGGGCTATGACTTGTTGCTGTTTCTAAACCGCTGGTACAACCGGTTTCGCCAGTGGCGTAATAACGACTACTGGTCGTTGGCAGGCTACATCAAAAAACATATTAAAGGGGCGAATACTGCCATTGCCCGTTACCGTGAAGCGTGTTGCAACCGGGCCCGAAAATTACAGCTTGATGGCGTGATTTGCGGCCATATTCACCATCCCGAAAGTACCATGGAAGACGGTATTCACTATATTAACGATGGGGACTGGATTGAAAACTGCTCAGCCTTGGGGGAAGACATGAGCGGCAATCTTAAACTCATCAGTTGGATAGAGCAGATGCAAGCACAAAGTACAGTAACCGAATTCAAACCACAGACGAAATCGACTAAAGCAGCCTGAGCCAGATCAGGCACGCGGCTTCGACAAAATGATGCGCTTGTCACCGAAGTGACACGAAAGTGCTCAAAAAACGTCACTGTCGATTGCTAACGTACGGTTAAAAATATAGGAATAGAATTATGTTTACTGTCGATGATGTACTCACCCAGCATTATCCGCAGGTGGTGGATAAGCCCTGGTTATTCAAGTCGCTCTCATTCGTTTTGCGCCATCTTTTGCACGAGCGGGAGATCACTGAATTCGGCGAAACCTACCCTCACTACGAAGACATCGATTTTGTTGAACAGGTGCTTGAATACTTTAATGTAAGCTATTCAACCCGTGACGTTGAAAAAGAACGGATCCCCAGCGACGGTCGTGTAGTTATTATCGCAAACCACCCTATTGGCTCCCTCGACGGCCTGGCCTTAATTAAGCTGGTTAGCGAAGTGCGCCACGATTTGAAAGTCGTTGCCAACCAAATGTTGATGGCGATAGAGCCTCTGCACAACATGCTTTTACCGGTAAACAATATGCAAGGTGGCACGCCCAAACAGCATCTCGAAGCCATTCACAATCACCTCGCCGGTGAAGGTGCTGTACTGATATTCCCTGCCGGGGAAGTGTCGCGATTACGTCCTCAAGGTGTGCGTGATACACGCTGGCACACTGGGTTTCTGCGAATCGCAAAACAAACCAAATCACCAGTGTTACCGGTGTATATCGATGCGAAAAATTCGCCGCTTTTTTACAGCGTATCTATGGTGTACAAACCCCTGGCTACGGCGTTACTGGTGAAGGAAATGTTCAAGCAGCGTAAGAAGCACCTGCCTATGCGCATTGGTGAAGTGATCCCTTACGAAGCTTATAGCCAGCTTACGCTGCCATTGAAAGAGCAAGTGCAACTGTTTAAGCGACACCTCTATCGCATTGGATCTAACCGTAAAGGTGTTTTGGCGACACAAGCACCCATTGCTATGCCGGAAGATCGCAAAGAGCTTTCCAGAGCCATTAAGCAATGTGAACACCTTGGCCATACAGCAGACGGAAAACACATTTATCTGTATCAGCATCAAGGTTACTCACCTATCATGCGCGAGATTGGTCGTCTAAGAGAAATCGCCTTTCGAGCTGTAGGTGAAGGCACTAACCGTCGCCGCGACATAGACCAATATGATTCCCATTATTATCACCTGGTCTTGTGGGACGAAAGTGATTTAGAAATTGTGGGGGCTTATCGATTTGGCGACGCGAAATTATTGAGTGCTGAAGGCCATCCTACCGGGCTTTATTCCGCGACCCTGTTTAACTACAGCGGCGATAACGAAAAGCTTTTTACTCAGGGCTTAGAACTGGGACGCAGCTTTGTGCAGCCCCGTTACTGGGGAAAGCGTAGCCTTGACTACCTGTGGATGGGAATAGGCGCATTTCTGGCCCGCTACTCACAATACCGATATCTGTTTGGTGCTGTGTCTATCAGCAACGCCTACCCCCAACCCGCTAAAGATTTACTGGTACAGTTTTATCGTCAGCATTTTCCGGCCAAATTCGGCGAAGCGACATCCCGGCTGCCCTACCAGGTATCTGCAGACGTGATTGAAACGTTCAGCGGTGAAGACTATAAAAAAGAGTTCACCTTGTTGAAACACTTACTCGCCAACATGGGCGTGAACGTGCCAACCCTCTACAAACAATACTCTGAAGTGGCTCACGATGGTGGTGTCGCCTTTCTCGACTTCAACGTAGATCCGGATTTCAACGATTGTATTGACGGGCTTGTGGTAGTGGATATGGATATGCTCACCGATAAGAAGCGCAAGCGCTATTTACAGTACACCGGGCTTTCAAAAACCGCCTAACTTGACTGCTGCTCAGTTCACGCGCCCTGCTCTGCAGGGCGCTATGCTTTTACCTCTGTAAACCTCTCAAGATCACGCTTAACTATTTTATTTGGGTAGACCTGCGTTCGACGTTTTAACCCACGCCATTATAGTGAACAAAAAATAAACTTGCAGTTTACTATTACACGTGTAATCTTAATTAAGACTACAGACGTAATCGGTAAACAAACATGAGTGAAAAGCGTAATAAGCCAGATATTTCCAATGCAGAATATGACGTACTTGACGTGCTTTGGGAAGGTTATCCCGCCTCAGCCAGCGAGATCATTAGTCGTTTAAACGAACGCAAAGCGTGGCATGATAAAACCGTTAAAACCTTGCTGGGACGACTGGTGAAAAAAGACGTTCTCA
>Ga0208204_100304_pt1 | contig 14063 bp, 8 predicted proteins | sample DeeseametaMP2252_FD_184173 | JGI IMG/M metagenome (GOLD analysis project Ga0208204, IMG submission 184173) | Marine microbial communities from the Deep Pacific Ocean - MP2252 (SPAdes) | ecosystem: Environmental > Aquatic > Marine > Oceanic | place: West of El Salvador, Pacific Ocean | collected...
CAGTGACCACTGTCCAGCAACAGGCCCAGCTCAGGGCCGGTGCGCTGCATCAATTCATCAATCTCGTCTTCAGTCTGAATGACTGTGCCCATGTGATGGTGATAAGCAAGCTGAACACCATGATCAAGGGCGTGCTTAGCGACCTTGCCCAACTTATCTGTATATTCCTGCCAGCGCGCGGCGGGAAAAGGTCGACGTAGGGACAGAGGTTTGGACTGGTCGCCATGCACGCAACCGGTGACTTCACAGCACACCATCACTTTGCAACCACTGTCGCGAAGTAATTCCAGGTGTGGCTGCATAGCCGCAATTTCTTCTTCCACGCTGCGTTCCAGCAGCATCAGGGAATACCAGCCGGATACGGCTTTCAGACCATGAGCAGCCAGCACAGTATTGAGCTTGTCTGCTTCACGGGGAAACTTGTGTCCGAGTTCAAAACCTGCAAAACCAGCTTGCTTACCTTCTTGCAGGCACACTTCCAGTGGCGTGTCACCACCTAAAGACGGCAAGTCGTCGTTGGTCCAGGTGAGAGGGTTAATACCCAGTTGTACTGCCATCGTTCTTCTCCTCAACAAAGCCTGTTTACAGGTTCTTAAATTGTTTTGCTTTTTGCGCTTCGTAGAACGCGCGGGCCTGTCTCACTTCTTCACGATGAGACACTTCAGGCACCGCAACATCCCACCAGAAGCCGCCTTCTTTGGTGACTTTCAGTGCATCTGTATCTAATGTGATGACGTAAGTTTTATCCGCTGCTTTTGCCCTTTCTAAGGCCGCTTCAAGTTCGCTGATGCTGTCTACTTTCTCTGCCTCGGCGCCAAGCGCTCTCGCATGACCGGCAAAGTCTGTTTTCGGTGCTCCTTCAGGCACGGTCAGACAGTCGTCCAGCAAATTATTAAAACCCGGACCGCCACAAAATTCCTGTAAACGGTGAATACAGCCATATCCGCGGTTATCCAACACCACCAGAATCATTTTGTAGCCAAGCATCACGGAGGTGGCGATTTCTGAGTTCAGCATTAAATACGAACCGTCCCCCACCATCACAAACACGTTTGAGTCGGGCTTTGCCATTTTGGCACCCAGGCCACCAGCGATTTCATAGCCCATGCAAGAGAAGCCGTATTCCATGTGGTAACCCCGTGAGAAACGGGTGCGCCACAATTTTTGCAGCTCGCCTGGCAGACCGCCTGCAGCACAAACAACAATGTCTTCTTCGCCCGCAGCACGGTTTACTGCACCCACCGCTTCAGGGTCAGTCAGAGGCAAGGTGTTTTTATTCGCAGTGGCTTCATCAACATAGTTGTCCCAGGCTGCTTTGGCCGCCGTCGCGTTTTTCTTCCACGCATCATCAGGCGTCCAGCCATGTAAAGCCTGAGAAAGTTGCGGCAGCGTTAACTGCGCATCGCCAACCACAGGCTTCGCGTAATGCTTAATAGAATCGAACGGCGCCACATTCACAGACACGATTTTTGCATCTGGATTGATCATGGTGCGGGAACCTGAAGCAAAATCCCCAAGACGCGTACCCACAGCGATAATGAGATCACAGTCGGCAGCCAACGCATTGGTAGAACCGGCACCCGTCACCCCGATACTGCCCATATTTTGCGGGTGATCCCAGGGTAGCGCGCCTTTCCCGGCCTGCGTTTCTCCTACCGGTATCCCATAGTCAGAGACCAATGCTGACAGCGCACTTTCCGCACCGGAGTAATGCACACCGCCACCAGCAATAAGCAATGGCTTTTTGCTATTTTTGATAAGCTCGACTGCGGCTTTCAGCTCTGTCACATCGGGCTGTTGGCGACGTAACCGGTGCACTTTCTCAGCAAAGAAATGCGCCGGAAAATCCCATGCAAAGGTTTGAATATCCTGAGGTAAAGCCAATGTCACCGGACCACAATCCACAGGATCGGTCAGTACACGCATGGCCTGAGGTAGCGACGTCAACAACTGCTCAGGACGGGTGATTCGATCGAAGAAACGACTCACTGGCTTGAAACAGTCATTCGTGGTCACGGTGTGATCATGGAATGTTTCCAGCTGCTGCAGCACCGGATCAGGCATACGCGTGGCAAAAGTGTCACCGGGCAGGAACAGCACCGGAATCCGGTTCACATGTGCAACCGCTGCCGCTGTCACCATATTGGTAGAACCCGGACCCGCAGAGGCGGTACATGCCATCATCTGTTGACGGTTCAGGGTTTTTGCATATGCGATGGCAGAATGTGCCATGCCCTGTTCGTTGTGTGCACGGTAGGTAGGCATATCATCTTTCACCTGATACAAGGCTTCACCTAAACCTGCCACATTACCGTGCCCGAAAATGGCCCATACGCCGGCGAACATTGGCTTGATTTCGCCGCCCATTTCGACTTTCTGCGCCATCATATATTTCACAACGGCTTGTGCCATTGTTAAACGGAGAGTGTCAGACATCGTACAATCCTCAATAATTCGCGTGGCTCTTAGAGGCCACGCTTATTCCACACGTTGACCAGATGGCTGTAGTTTTGTTTGATTCCTGCAACCATTTCGTCATCGTTGATTTCGTTTGCCAGCCAGGCTTTTGATGGGCCAGAGAAAATAGAACGGCCAACGGCAAACCCTTTCACCATTTTGCTTTGTGAAGCTTGATTAAACCCTGCTTCCAGTTCGTCCATGGGCGCGTCTAAGCCCAGGATCACAACACCATGACAATGGGGATCATTGGTGTTGACCAGGTGCTCTACCTCTTCCCACGACCGCGCACTCAACGGAGGCAGCTTCCACCAATCAGGCTTGATACCTAAATTGTAGAAACGCTTGAGCGTACGTAGATAGTTTTCGTCAGTGCGAGGCTTGCTGGCCGGTAAGATCACTTCCAGCAATAACTCATGGCCGGACTGGCAGCAGGATTTATAAACTTCACGTACCAGACTTTCGTGTTCCAATCGCATTTCGAGAGAATCATCGGGATGATAGAACACCAGGCATTTAACAATTTGTTCGGCTGGCCAGCTGATTAGCTGACTACCAATATTGCCGTGTTCAAGGCGCAGCGGACGCGAGCCCGGTAACTCGATGGGGCGTGCCACCCACCAGCCTTTTCCGGTAACTTCGTTCAATACGGCCTGACCATATGTGCCATCCACAAACACACCGATTTTGCCCTGTAGGCCCAGTTCTTCACGGGATTCTTCTGCTGCCCGCAAAATAAGCTTCTTCAGTTCAGGGATGCGGCTGATATCTGCCCCTGCATCAATGGCCATTTTTTCCAGCTGACTGCGATGATCAAAAGCCAGAATGTTCAGCTCTTCCCAACTTCTGTCGCGGGTGGTTACGCGATGCAGATGCTGCAGGCGCTTATCCAGATCAGGACGGGGAACAGACTCTGCACGGCTCAGGTAGTCGTCGAGTTCTTCCGCGCTGGGCATAGCTGGTGCACAGCCATGGCGTGATACCACCAGCGCACCACACGCATTGCCGTACTGGCAGGCTTTTTCCCAACTATCACCGTTCAGGTAACCGCGTAACAAACCCGACATAAAGGCATCACCGGCTCCTAACACGTTCATTACCTCAACCCGCACACCAAGAACATTGAGCGCGCCATCTATATGGTCAGGCAAATCACCTTCGAATACTGAGCAACCTAAAGCGCCTCTTTTACACACCAATACAGCATCGGTGTGTTTACGCACGGTTTTCAGCGCTGTTAAGGTATCTTCTGAACCGCCGGCAATATGAAATTCTTCTTCAGTGCCGACAATCAGGTCGAAGTGGCCGAGTACGTCCTGCAGATTACGGGTAACTTCCTCAGATGCGATAAAACGGGTTTCTCCATCACCCGGGTTCGTTAACCCCCAAAGCACCGGGCGATAGTCTATATCCAGCGCACGCTTAACGTTGTTACGTCCTGCATATTCAAGTGCCGTTAGCACGGCTTCGCGGGTTTTTGGGTTAGACAAATGTGTGCCAGTAATGGCAAGTGCCCGGGATGATGCAATGTAATCCTCTTTTACATCTTCCGGCGTAATCGCCATATCCGCGCAATTGTCACGGTAGAAAATCAGTGGGAATGTGTCTTCATCTTTCAGACCCAGCAACACAAGCGCAGTCAGACGCTCTGGATCAGTAATCAGATTACTGGTATCTACGCCTACCCGGGTGAGCTCTTCACGCAGGAAACGCCCCATATGTTCGTTTCCTACCCGGGCCAGCATAGAGGATTTCAATCCCATTCTTGCTGTACCGTAAGCGACATTGCCAGATGAACCACCCAGATATTTGGCAAACGTTGTTTCGTCTTCCAGGCGTGCACCAATTTGCTGACCATATAAATCAACGGCCACGCGTCCCATGCAAATCAGATCAAGTTTCTTATTCGTGATACTCATTTTATTGTCCTCGTACAACGCGCGTTTTGCGAAATGCTGGCCGCGTCTGTCAGGGGTTTTCACGTTAGTTGTTAAATTTTCGATAAGCTTAATTAAACGAAATAAATATTTCAACAACTAATTTTCGAAATTTTAATTTCACTCCAAGATAACTATAACCTTTATACAATTTCTCATGAATTACAGTAGGTTAAATATAAAAATGGTGAGTGAAATTTTTGTTTCAAACCGATTTCATTTGAGACGAAATCAGTTCTTCCACCAAAGCCGGAACAAATTATGTTTAACATTTAATGCACGAGTATGATGCTCTGTTAGCGCCAGCTCCGGATCGTCCATCATGTAGTCACATAATTTAGTAATTTCAGACAACACATCACGATGTTGGGGGTTCTGGATATGCGACTCCACCCAGCCCACAAAAGCAATGCGTTCTCCCCGTTCCACAGGCAACACCTGATGCATCACCCCTGAGGGATAAAAAAGCAGTGTTCCCTTAGGCTCTTTCAATTTCATCACTTCCCCACTGGCGAAAGCCAATTCAAGCTCACCGCCTTCATAATCATCGGGATCATTGAGAAAGAGCGTCAGAGAGTAGTCTGACCTGACCTGCTGCTGCCCATTACCTAAAAAAGCAGAGTCAGCATGCTTCCCATAAAACCCGCCTTCCCTGTAGCGATTAAATCGTGGATTCACCAGGCTTTTTGGAAACATGCGTGTACGTATAAAACTACTTTCCATAATTGCCTGAGTGATTTGTCGCATCAGAGCATCGGCCGGTGCCGTTTGCTGGCCCATCTGAAACGCAATCTCTTCATTACCTTTTACTTTTTGCCGGTAGAGCTTGCCCGGAGCCAGCCCCGATGCCCAGGGCAACGGGCTAAGCTGGCTTACCAATTCGTCGCATTGTGATGCGCTAAGTAGATGAACCCGGGAAATCATCCGCGACTCTCCTGAACCCGATGTCTGACTTGCCCTGCATGCGTCGTCAACGCCTCTGCTTCTTCAGATTCCAGGCTTTCTTTTCGGGTAAACCAGTAAGTACCGCTGATGAAATACAACACGGTGGGTACCATCAACCACTCTTTGAATTCTGGCAGTACTGCCGTTCCGGCAACATACACCCACACCGCCAGGCCGCAACAGGCAATCAATGATGAAATAGCAACAAACTTGGCCAGCGATACCAGACTGCTACGACGAGTGCCGGCTCTAGCTGCCTTGACAATAGCTTCATCATGGCTAAAGAAAGCTTCTTCTTCACGAATGCGTTTTTCGTAAGCCGCTTTCTCTGCCGCTTGTTGCTCTGGATAAGCGACTTTGGCCCCGGCGAATGCGGCTGCAACCATGTAGGTAACCGTCGCTGCAATCCAGGTAGGAAGTAGTAAGAAGAACAGATGTACACCAGCAATCTGATTCAGGAAGAGCGCGAAAGCCAATGAACCAATCCAGGCGCCTAATGCCGGGCCATTGATGTGACCGCCACGATATTGATTCCAGTATTGTGTCATACCAAACTTAGGTAACAGCCAGTGCTCGGCCACCAGAATGGCGCCTATAGGTGAAATAGCCAGACCCATGATGCCGAGAAAATCGAGCATTTGTGAAAAAACAAAAGGGAAACAAGCAATAATGGTGGTGAATACGCCCACGACAGCGGTTACTTTAACGCGACACCATTTAGGGTTTAGCGATTGAAATGCCAAGCCTGCACGATAGATTGTCGGATTTGAGGTTGTCCAGCCAGCGATAACAACAGCAATGATGCCTGCCCAGCCCAGTGCCTGATAGGCCACTTCGCCGGCATCAAGTTGCGTGATGCTGGTTTTAAGTAACAACGCAGCAGCGGCCCCCATAATGCCGGCACAAATCCACGCCATATAATGACCAATGAACATACCAAGTGAAGATAAATAACCGTAAGAAGAACGACGGGCGAAACGCAGGATTGTCATGTCAGACATTGCGCCATGCATTGGCAAATTACATACCCAGGCAAAAGCGGCTACGTGCCATACACCAAGACCGTTGTCTTTTTCCTGCCATATAAAGGTGTCACCCACAGTGATGAAATCACTGAAGCTATGTATTCCTGACACTGCCGTTGTTGAAGATATTAAAATAGGAAGCGCGGCAACGCCGCCGATGAAGAACATCAGAATCATCCAGGGTGCACAAACCGCAGCAAACTGCGCCACTTTTTTAAACCCGTTAATGGCAACATAACCAATGACCGCCCCCACGCACACTGCAACCAATACAAAACTGGCGCTATTGGGATACCAGGAGACTTGCGGAGGAATATCAAAGGGAATACGCACCGCTGACGCCGAAACGGTGATCATGGCGCCAGCAATAATCACGAACAACACACCATTGATGACGCTGTAAATTTTAACAATGCCCGGCCCGGCGACCTTTTCAAGATAGCTATATAGTGTCAGTCGCGTGCGGACTGCAATAGGGGCACAAATCCACGCCCAGGTAAGCACGGCAAACAGGTTACCAATTAGCAAACCAACAAAAATATCGTAGGTAGACACACCTAACGAAACAAATAATGCACCGATAACAAACTCTGTGCCGGCAACATGTTCACCTGCATAAGCTGCAGCGAAATGCCTGGCGGGTTCGAGTTTATTCGCCGCTACAGGCTGATTCTCAAATTCTTGTACTTCGCTCACGGTGGCGACCTCCAGTGTAGGATAGCTAAAGTGTAGAAGACGTTGCGGAAGCCGCGGCCCCGGTACTAAATACACAGGCTGAATAGCGGCCATTCCGGCAGTTTTCTCACAAAACGTTTATTTCGATATTTTTTAAAGTTAAAATGACATTTGATTAACTAAAGCCAAAATAACTCAGTTCAAAATTCATTTCAAACGAAATTTTTATTTCATTTATCATTACTTCAATCACTCCTCATCATTGTGGTGATTTTGAAAAACACCCTCAAAACATGCTAAACCGAGCGATTAGAGTGGGATGCAGCCACTTTTTAACGAACTGCACTGTTAACCTGATGTGAAATTTTTATTTCTTTTTGTTTGACTATCGAAATTTTATTTTGTAAAAATATTGTCAGCTGATGGCAACCCTACTTAAAAAAGTCGTCAGGACACACTAAATAGTTAACCAAAACTTTACAAAAAGACGTCATTCTGGAGACACGCATATGAAAGCCGGTTACAGAAAAACCTTATTGGCCTGTTGTATAACCAGTGCATTATCCCCTCTTGCACTTGCTCAGGAAGCACAACCGCAAGATCAGGCAGCACAGGACGCAGAAGTCATAGAAGTACGAGGTATTCGCCGCAGTTTAAGTGAAGCACAGGACATTAAACGTTCAGCACCAGGCGTGGTTGATGCTATTTCAGCCGAAGATCTGGGTAAATTTCCTGATACCAACATTGCAGAATCGCTGCAGCGCATCCCGGGCATTGCTATCGACCGTAATGGTGGCGAAGGCCAGTTTGTAACCGTTCGGGGCTTTGGTCCCAGCTTTAATACTGTGTTGGTTAATGGACGTCGGATTGTTTCCGAAACAGGCGGACGGGAATTCAGTTTCGATCTTTACCCTGCCGAACTCATTTCCGGTGCTGAAATATACAAAACCGGCGTTGCATCCCTGCAAGAAGGCGGTATTGGTGCAACAGTAAATTTGAAAACAGCCCGCCCATTCTCACTGGCAGACGGAACCATGCTGTTTTCCGGCAAAGCACTGTATGACGACAACAGTGAAGAAACCACGCCACAATTATTCGGCCTTTATTCCACCAGCTTTAATGACGGTGCAACCGGCTTCTTGATTTCAGGCTCGTACCAAAACCGAAAATCTCAAGAAGATTTCACTAATACCAACGGCTGGTTACCTACCGATGTTGAAAACATTAATTTTGCAGAAGGTGTGGATGCAAACCCAGGCAATGTGACAACGGCCTTTATTCCCCGCGAAACGCAAACTGGACGTCGTCTGCAGGAACGTGAGCGCATGAATGTGCAGGCAGTGTTCCAACATTACCTGAAAGATGAATTACTGCTGACTGTTGATGGTTTCTACAATAAATTCGACGTGAACTCCAACGCGACTATGCTGGGTTCTTGGTATGGCACGCCGGCTGCCACCAGCAATGTTATTTTGAATGAGAACGGTACCGTTCTGGAACAGGATATCTCTTCAGAGGTGGGTATTCTGAATCGCCTGGAAGGCCGTCCTACAGAAACCCGTGCCATTGGTTTTAACCTTAAATGGCTGGCCACCGACGAACTGACTACAGTATTTGATTTTGGCTATTCTGATTCAGAAGCGAAACAAGGCACAGGTAATGGTCAGGCGGTGATGGGCTTCACTGATGATCCGAATGATCCAACCGATGATTTCCATTTCGATAATTATGGCAGCGAAGCGCAGGTCATTTATCCTGAAGCCATCGTAAATCGCCTGCTTGATAAAGATAGCTACCGCTCACACGTTGCTCAGTATGGCGATCAGGCCGGTGACGGTACTGGTGGTAACTCAGTGGAAGCCAGTATTTACCAGTTTGCTATTGATAACGTATACGAACCGTATGACGGCGGTATGCTCAGAAACATCAAGTTTGGTGCGAACTACTCAAAAGAAGATAAAACGGTTGATATTGTTCGCCCAAGCTTCGATGTGTTCTGTCAATATTGCTTCTTCGGTATTGATGTTCCTAATGAATTGGTTCTCGATTTCGACACCAGCGGTTTACTGGACGGCGTTTCTCCGGATACGTTCCGTGATATCTACAGCTTTAACCTGAACGACTACATCGGCTGGCAAACCTCTGCGGAAGGCTTTGCGGCCCGTGATGAATATTATGGTCTTGAGTCGGGCACATCACAGGCGTTTTACGAAGCGCAGCCGGGTGGATTTCTGGGTACACGCCAACCAGACAGCTACGAAGTGAGCGAAACCATTTTTGCAGCCTATGCCGACATGCTGTTTGAAGGCTCTCTGAAAGACATGGAGTGGAAACTCAATACCGGTGCGCGTCTGGTTTACACTAAAGACGAAGCAACAGGTTCACAACAAAACTTAGTCAGTCTGTCTCAAACCACAGCGACACAATATAATCCCGGTTTTGATACCTCAGGCAATGAATTTCAATCGGAGTCGAATGACTATCTGAAGCTGTTGCCAAATATCAGTTTCACGATTAATCCTACTGAAGACTTTGTGGTACGCCTCGCGGTATCTGAAACCATGACCCGTCCGGAACTGAAAGATCTGGCACCACGTTTATCTTATCTGGATTTACGCCCGGGTTCTTTGAATGCCGTTGCCGGCAATGTGAGCCTGAAGCCTTATACCTCTATTAACTTGGATGCGTCGTTCGAGTATTACTGGGGTGAAATTAACTACGTGAGTCTGGCGTTGTTCCAGAAAGAGGTGCAGAACTTCATCGTGACAGATAATGAAGTGGTTACCATTTCTGATGTCGACATCCAGCAGCCACTTATTTCTGCAGATGCCGCCATTGACGCCAATGCCGGTACCATCGACTTTAATGTTCAGCGCCCTCTCAACAGTGAAACGGCAGACGTTAAGGGTATGGAACTCGCGGCACAGTATGCGTTCGATAGCGGTGTGTTGGAAGGTCTGGGTTTCTCAGCCAATGCCACATTCCTCGATTCAAATGCTGAAATTGCATCAAATTCTGATGTCAGCACCCTGTTCGCGATTCCCGGACTGGGGAACTCAATGAATGCGACCATGTTTTATGAAAAAGGTCCCATTGAAGCTCGTATTTCCTGGAGCAACCGTGATGAATTTCTTGAATATCTGATCAACCCGAAAGCCGGTGTTGAACCCGTATTCACAGAAGAATTCTCACAAGTTGACTTCCAGCTGACCTACCGTATCAATGATGATTTCTCTGTCTTTGTAGAAGGCACAAACATCACTGATGAAGCCATCCGTAAACACGGACGGTACGACGAACAGTTCATTCTGTATCGTAATACCGGTCCGCGTTATGCCCTTGGTTTCAGAGGTCAATTCTAATAAATCCTCCGGGTCAAATCCGGGCGGAGCTAAGCTCCGCCCGTCTTTGTTTAGGCGTGAAATATCTATTTCACGATTATTGCATTTATTTTTAATGGAACCTGAACATGAAACTGTCCTGTTGCACAGATGTACTTAGTAAACTCTCATTCGAAGACATGCTCGATACCCTCAAACTCAAAGGGGTAAATGCTATCGAAATTACAACCGGCGGCTGGTCTTCTGCCCCTCACCTGAATATGGCGAAGCTGCTCACTGATGCAGGCGCTCTAGAAGCATTTCAAAACGCACTGAGTAAACGCGGTATGACGATTGCCGCGCTAAACTGCTCAGGCAACCCACTAGATCCAGGCCCTATGGGACAAGCGCATAAAGAAGCCGCTTTTAACACCATGGAGCTGGCCGGGCTATTGGGTGTGAAGAAAATTGTGATGATGAGTGGCCTGCCGCCTGCCTCGCCGGAAGACACCGTGCCTAACTGGATAACTTACACCGTAAGTTGGCCTGCTGATCTGAAAGAGAAACTGGATTACCAATGGAATGAGGTTGCAATCCCATTCTGGAAAGCGCTGGTTGCCCATGCTGAGCATCATGGCGTTGAGAAAATCGCGCTGGAAAACTTCAGTGCACAGTTAGTATGGAACCCGGAAACACTGTTCCGCTTACGAAATGCGGTTGGCCCCATGGTTGGCCTTAACGTGGACCCAAGCCATATGTTCTGGATGGGGATGGACCCGATAGCCGTTGTGCGCGAACTGGGTGACGCCATTCATCACGTACATGGAAAGGACATTCGTCTGGAAAAAGGCATGGTAGAGAAGAATGGCCTGCTTGAAACCAAAGTGGTTGAAGATGTGGCAAACCGCACCTGGAACTACGTTGCCGTGGGTTGTGGCCGCGACTTGCAATGGTGGAAGGCATTTTTTTCGGTGATCAGAATGACCGGCTACAACGGTTTTGTTTCACTGGAAATGGAAGATCTGACCATGTCTATGGAAGCCGGTCTGGACACGTCCATTGCCGCGTTAAAGCAAACGATTAGTCAGTGAAAACAAGAGAATAATGGGTTAGAGTAGCGAGCATGAATAACCAGAAAGATAAAGATGTGGATACTGAAAAAAGTCTGAACTGGGGTGAATTACAGGAGTTAATAAAATCCCGTTATCCTCAGATGAGCAAGCGTTTGAAGCAAGTCGCAAAATTCGTACTGGAAAATCCCGATGCTGTGGCATTTGAGACCATCGCGGTAATTTCTGAGCGAATCAACGTACCGCCATCAACGCTTATCCGTTTTGCTTCCGCCCTGGATTTCAGTGGTTTTAACGAAATCAAGCAGGTTATTAAAGAAGTAAAGCTGGAGAACACCAGTAACTACAGCAATCGTATTCAGCTCGTTCGCAGCCAGCAAAGTTGGGAGAGCGATGAACTGCTCCCCCGCTTCGCCAAAGCAAACCGTGATGCGTTACGCCATCTCGAAGATACGGTGACCCGCGATGAAATCAAGCAAGCAGTAGAACTGATGCGCAAAGCGCGTCATATCTTCTTGCTGGGTAACGGCCGGGCACACACCGTAGCCACATATCTGCATTACGCACTGAATCATATCGACAAGAAAATCTTCATGATCAGTGGTACCGGCGGTATGTTCCAGGAACAGATGTCTAACGTAGAACGTGGTGACTTGCTGCTAGCCATCAGTTTCAGCCCCTACTCTTCTAACACTTGTGAACTTGCTGCTCAGGCTGCTAACCGGGGAGTTACAGTATTGTCGATTACAGACAGTCCGATATCACCGCTTGCAAACACCAGTCAGCAATCTTTCATAGTACAGGAAGCGAGAGTCGACGCTTTCCGCTCGCTGTCTGCATCGCTGTTATTGTCTCAGGTACTTGCTATCGGCCTTGCCGACAGTCGATCTGATGACGGTTTCACCGGCAATAACACATTCCCCGAATAAAACCTTTTTACGCGCCCGCTGTAACCGCACCGGGCGCCGTTAATGCACAATCAATAAACGCAGAAATGGCACTGGATGGATTGTCTTTTCTGTACACCAGATAGGTTGGTGCAAAAGCAATATCTTCATCAACCGTTTTTAACGTTAACCCTTCAGTTTGATGCAGTGCCAGTACCGAGCGCGGTACCATGGCAAGCCCCATTCCGGCGATAACACAACCAATCATGGTGAAATGACTGGGGATCTCCGTGACCCTTTCGCAAACATGGTTGTGTCTGGCGAGCCACTTTTCCAGTCGATGTCGATACGAGCAGCCGCGGCTGTAGCCAACCATGGTCAACGTCTCTGGCAATGCAGAGCTGCTTTCCCACTCTCGGGGCAAGATGAGCACTAACTCCTCTTCGAAGCACTTCACCCGTTCCAGTCTTGGATCGTCGGGCGGGTCCGATGCCATCACCAGGTCAAGTTCACCGCTGAGTACTTTCTCCACCAGCGGCATAGAGGCGTTGGCAGTCAACTCAAGTTGGACAGCGGCATAATGTTGGTGATAGCGGGCCAGAATACCGGGTAATCTGGCGGCCGCACTGCTTTCCATTGATCCCAGTCGTAGCAAGCCTGCTGGCTCAGCATCGGTGAGTTCAGCAATCGCCTGTTTTTGCAGATTAAGGATTTTATCAGTGTATTCGAGTAAACGAAGCCCTGCTGACGTCACCGTCAACCGGTTACTCTCGCGCAAAAACAGATCAGTATTGAGTTCAGCTTCCAGTTTCTTAAGCCTTGCAGTAACGTTCGACGGCACCCGGTGCAATACCTCCGCCGCCCGACTGACACCGTTTTGTTCAACAACAGTTTTAAAAACCAGCAGATCTGAAATATCCAATACTTCCCCACCATTTCATTTTTAATGAAAGAAACCTTCTCATTTATTCATTATTATTGAAAGTTAATTTTCCTTATACTTTCCGCTATAGTGAATGAAAGGAGAAACATATGACCTCAGCCCACAGCGAAAACCAGTCACTGGTGACTAAAGGGTTAATTTATGCCCTGGCCGCCGTAATGATATGGACGGGCTTTATTCTGATCACCAAAGCCGGCGCCCTCGCTGCACTGGCCATCCCTGATATGATGATGGTGCGTTTTGGTACCGCGTTCATTCTGTTCTCTCCCTTCATCTGGAAACATCGACGGGTTATATTTCAGCGAAGAATGCTGGCACTGGGTGCAATTGGTGGTCTGGCCTACGGATTAACGGTATTCAATGGCTTTTCTCTAGCCCCGGCTACCCATGCTGCATTATTACTTCCGGGGCTGATGCCCATCATGATTGCAGTGCTTGCATACTTCCTTGCCGGAGAGCGACACACCCGTCAGGCGTGGACAGGCATTCTGTTCAGCAGCGCAGGCATCATTGCCCTGCTAATCGAAACCCTGCTAATGGATACTTCCTATCTGGCTGGTGATATAAGCTTTATTATGGCTTGTGTTTTCTGGGGGATTTTTACCGTATTGCTGCGCCGGTGGGGATTCGCCCCATGGCATGCAACCCTGGGCATCATCACCTTTACTACGCTACTTTTTGCACCGGTTTACGCGCTGTTTCTACCCCACCAAATTGCTGACAGCAGCTGGGAAATGATTGCCCTGCAGGCCTTTTATCAGGGCGTAATGGCCACTACCGTTCAAATGGTCTTATACGCAAGAG
>Ga0208204_100308_pt1 | contig 13994 bp, 13 predicted proteins | sample DeeseametaMP2252_FD_184173 | JGI IMG/M metagenome (GOLD analysis project Ga0208204, IMG submission 184173) | Marine microbial communities from the Deep Pacific Ocean - MP2252 (SPAdes) | ecosystem: Environmental > Aquatic > Marine > Oceanic | place: West of El Salvador, Pacific Ocean | collected...
AAGTGGGCGTGACGGGTTGCCGCACAGTTAGGGATCATAGCAACCGGCTTAGACGCCGCGTGAGTCGGCAGAGACATCACTTTAACGTCAACAACGGTAGTTAAACCGCCCAGACCTTGTGCACCAATACCGAGTTTGTTTACCGCGTTATAAATGTCTACACGCAGTTTTTCCTCGGTGGTCTCAGGGCCACGTTCAATCAATTCTTGAATATCAACGGGGTCCATCAAGCTTTCTTTTGCCAGTACTGCTGCTTTTTCAGCCGTACCGCCAATACCGATTCCCAGCATGCCCGGCGGACACCAGCCTGCACCCATGGTTGGCAGGGTTTTCACTACCCATTCAACGATATCGTCAGACGGGTTCAGCATCACCATTTTAGATTTGTTTTCAGAACCGCCACCCTTGGCCGCGATCATCACTTCAATTTTGTCACCGGCAACCATATCCAGGTGAACAACCGCTGGCGTGTTGTCTTTGGTGTTCTTGCGGCTACCAGCTGGGTCAGCAACGATGGAAGCACGCAGCGGGTTATCTGGGTTCAGATACGCGCGACGCGTACCTTCATCAACCATTTGCTGAACGGTCATGTCGGTTTTGTCCCAGCTCACGCCCATACCCACTTTTACGAAGCAAGTAACAATACCGGTGTCCTGACACAGCGGTCGCTTGCCTTCTGCAGACATGCGAGAGTTAATCAGAATTTGCGCCATGGCGTCTTTGGCTGCCTGGCTCTCTTCTTTAAGGTATGCCTGCTCTACCGCTTTAACGTAATCCAGTGGATGATAATAAGAGATGAACTGAAGCGCATCTTCAATGCTGTCAATGAAGTCTTGTTGACGGATAACGGTCATGGCGTCCTCTTTTCTAAGTACCTTGTAGGTGTTCTTGGTGGTGTTAAGGAATCGAAAGAGCGTATACTAGCGCATCTTGGCAAACCGCACCACGTTTCAGGCCTGCGACTTTGGTGTCGCTTATGCGTTTTGTTTATATAATAGTGTTACAGAGCAATTGTTTATATCTTCATGAGTCACAATTTGTACAAACCGTCTTCCAACACACTGTTTATCAGTGAAATCGACACAACCGAGCCATTTACACAACTTTTCGAACGGGTACAGCACCTTCCCTATGCCATGCTGTTCGATACCTCGGGCGGTAATACCGCGTTTGGTCGTTACAATATTATGTTGTGGGCCCCCTCTGTGGTTGTTGAAAGTCGTCACGGTAAAACCCGGGTTACTATTAGTAACACTGGGCAATGTACTGAATCATCAGAGGCGCCATTAAAGGTACTCGATAATTTGCAGCGTGCTGCGCTTTCCGCTATTTCAATCGACACCAACGTACCCACGACAGACATACAAGCATTACCGTTTCTCATCGGAAGTGCCGGCTTAGCAGGTTATGATTTAGGCCGGTATTACGAAGTGCTGCCTGAAAACGCTTGCGATGAATACGTTTGTCCTGATCTTGCTGTCGGTTTGTTCGAGCAATCTGTGATAGAAGACACGGCAACCGGTAAACGCTATTTTTGTCGACTCTGTAACATAGAAGCACCTGATTTTCCTGTTGTAGATGCGCTAGATGATGAAGCCGAGTCATTTCGTCTTACCAGTAACTGGCAATCAAACCTTACTCAACAACAGTATGTCAGTGCGCTACATCAAATTCATGAGTACTTGCTCGCCGGCGATTGTTATCAAGTCAATATGGCGCAACGTTTCAAGGCCAGTTACATTGGTAACGAATGGCAGGCGTATCAGACACTCAGTGCAGCAAACAAAGCCCCTTTTTCTGCCTTTTTCCGCTTACCAGAATCCACCGTTATCAGTATCTCACCGGAACGATTTTTATCAGTTCGCGAGGGAAAAGTGGAAACGAAACCCATTAAGGGAACACGCCCGCGCTTCGTCGATGCTAAACAAGATAAAGCCAGTGCTGACGCATTGTTAGCTGCCGAGAAAGACCGCGCAGAAAACTTGATGATCGTGGACTTACTGCGAAACGACTTATCTAAACACTGCAAACCTGGCACCGTTGAAGTGCCTGCACTCTTCGCCCTTGAAAGTTACGAAGCCGTGCACCATATGGTTAGTACCGTGACGGGTGAATTAAATGACGATGCCAGCCCACTGGATTTATTAGCTGGCGCTTTTCCAGGCGGTTCTATAACCGGCGCACCGAAAATACGTGCAATGGAAATTATCGATGAATTAGAGCCCCATCGTCGAAATGTGTATTGTGGCAGTATTTTTTATCTCGGCTTCCGGCAGGATATGGACTCCAGCATTCTTATCCGAACGTTGTTGGCCGAACAGGGAAATCTATACTGCTGGGCCGGTGGCGGCATTGTGGTCGATTCACAGCCAGACGAAGAATATCAGGAAACCCTGGACAAAGTGTCGCGCATCTTACCCACGCTCAAACAATTTATGCGCTAAACGAACCGGAGACAGCCCTTGAATCGCAATGAATTTCTGCAACGTTATCACCATCTCAGACTGGTGGATTACGAAGCTGATTTTCCTCTACGCAAAGCGGGACGTGCAGCTGCCGTGCTTATCCCTTTGGTAGAGCGCGATAACGGCTTAATGGTGCTACTAACCGAAAGAGCACTACACTTGCGCCATCACCCTGGGCAAATTAGTTTCCCCGGTGGCGGTGCCGAAGCACAAGATAACTCCCTTATCGAAACGGCCTTAAGAGAAGCGCACGAAGAAGTGGGCGTGCTTCCATCTGAAGTAGAAGTGATTGGTGCGCTTCCGGAATACCGCACTATCAGCGGCTATGCCATGACCCCGGTAGTGGGGTTTGTGTCACCGCAGCATGCCATTACCATCGACCCCAATGAGGTGGCATCTACTTTTGAAGTACCGTTAGCATTTCTTATGAATCGCCAGAATCATCTGGTACACATGGCGCAGCGTTTCCCCAGGCAGTATCCGGTGTATTTTATTCCTTGGGAAAACCGCATGATTTGGGGCGCAACTGCGGCAATTCTTCGTAATCTTTCCAGTCATCTATTAAACGACTAAGCGGGTTTGTCTGGCCCGTCTGCTATCAACATTTATTTACATCCTATTAGCTTTTCTTATTCAACCATAAAATTTTCTGTATTGTAGTTAATCGATATCCCATGCATCATCGTTAACCATAATTAAAATAATGTGAGTTACGACAGTTTATGATCAGTGTATTTGATATGTTCAGCGTGGGTATTGGCCCCTCCAGTTCCCATACCGTTGGCCCAATGCGTGCCGGTGCGGAATTCGCCGCAGAGCTTAGTGCTGACCAATCGATTTCTTCAATAACCGCGGTTACCGTAGAGTTGTATGGTTCTTTAGGTCAAACAGGTAAAGGCCACGGTACAGGCAAAGCCGTTATTCTCGGTTTACTGGGTGAAATGCCTGAATCTGTTGATGTCGATACCATCGACAGCCGCCTGGCTGACATAGAGAAAACACAATTTTTATTACTAAACGGTGAGCAGCGCGTTCGTTTTCCAAATAAAAACGCCATTGTTTTTCATCGCCGAAAAACACTGCCCAAGCACGCCAATGCACTGACATTTTTTGCCTACGATAGCACCGATAACCTGGTTAAATCCCAAACCTATTACAGCATAGGCGGCGGATTCATTATCAAAGATGAAGATTTTGATGCTGCAAAAACGCTGGCAATGACCACGCAAGCCACAGTGCCCTACCCGTTTAAAACAGCGGCGCAACTTTGCGAGCAGTGCAACACAAATGGGTTGCGGATCAGTTCTTTGATGCTGAAAAACGAAAGTGTGCTTCGCCCTGCTAAAGAAGTTAAAAGTAAACTGTTTGATATCTGGCTTACCATGAAAGCCTGTATTGAACGTGGTATCGACAACGAAGGTATCCTTCCTGGCGGTCTTAAAGTGGTGAGGCGAGCACCGGGTTTGTACCGCCGATTACAATCGGAGCGCTCTGCCGATCCCATGCAAACTATGGATTGGGTTAACCTCTTTGCCCTCGCCGTTAACGAAGAAAATGCTGCCGGTGGTCGTGTGGTTACCGCGCCCACAAACGGTGCCGCGGGAATTATTCCTGCCGTCATGGCCTATTTCGACAAGTTTATCCGCCCCATGGATGAAGAAACGGCCGCACGTTTTCTGCTAACGGCTGGTGCCATTGGTATTCTGTATAAAGAGAACGCGTCGATTTCTGGTGCAGAGGTAGGCTGTCAGGGTGAAGTGGGCGTGGCCTGTTCTATGGCAGCGGGCGCATTGGCCGAAATTATGGGTGCCACGGTGTCTGCAGTAGAAAATGCTGCGGAAATCGGCATGGAACATAACTTAGGGCTTACCTGCGATCCGGTGGGTGGCCTGGTACAAGTGCCGTGTATTGAACGCAATGCCATGGGCGCGATCAAGGCCATCAACGCCAGTCGCTTGGCAATGCGCGGTTCAGGCGATCATAAGGTGTCACTGGATAAAGTAATTAAAACCATGCGCGACACCGGCAATGACATGAAAACCAAATACAAAGAAACCGCCAGAGGCGGTCTCGCAGTCAACATTATCGAATGTTGATGATGTAAGGTGTGCGAATTTGCCGGTTAATTATTTAACCGGCAACGTGATCCCACGGAACATTTTTTCCACTTCATCATTGTTCTTCAGCATCATCGCTTTTTCCACCTTGTCTTTGGTCAGATGCGGTGCGAATCGCTCGATGAAGTCATACATGTAAGTACGCAAAAACGAGCCTTTGCGGAAACCAATTTTGGTGGTGCTGTAATCGAACAAGTGCGACGCGTCGATTTTCACCAGATCGCTATCAAGTTCTTCACTTACCGCCATAGAAGCAATCACGCCAATGCCTACTCCTAAACGCACATACGTCTTGATGACATCGGCGTCGGTGGCAGTAAACACAATTTTTGGTGTCAGGCCGGCGCGTTCAAAAGCTTGATCCAGTTCAGACCTACCCGTAAAGCCAAACACGTACGTCACCAGCGGATACTTTGCAATATCTGAAATATCAATAGAACCTTTCTTAGACAGCGGGTGATCTTTATTCACAATCACACTTCGGTTCCAGTGATAGCAAGGCAGCATCACCAGGTCGTTATACAAATGCAATGCTTCGGTGGCAATGGCAAAGTCGGCTTCGCCTTTGGCAGCCAAATCAGAAATTTGAGACGGAGTACCCTGATGCATGTGCAAAGATACTTTCGGATATTTGTGCATAAAGCCTTTAATCACATCGGGCAACGCATAGCGTGCCTGAGTATGGGTAGTCGCAATATTCAGCTTGCCTTGATCTGGCAAGGTATGCTCTCGAGCAACCGACTTAATGCTTTCAACTTTGGCGAGAATTTCCCGGGCAATATTGATTACATCGTTACCTGCATCGGTAACGTGAGTAAGGTGTTTGCCGCTACGACCAAAGATTTGTACGCCCAATTCATCTTCTAGCATACGAACTTGCTTGGAGATACCGGGTTGAGAGGTGTACAGACTTTCTGCTGTTGCGGATACATTCAGATTGTTGTTTTGAACTTCAACGATATATCTGAGCTGCTGTAATTTCATTGCGCGAGTCCTTCACCGACTTGAACAAAATAATCTATTTTGATCTACCGTTATAACTAAAACTGCAGACGAAAGCTATAGGCTATTCGGTTATAACGAGATTAAATGCGCCTGATTAAGATGATTTACACTACAACAAACCTTTTTAATTCAGTTCTGTAGACAGTGACCGATAACCTATTTGTAAGCTATACTCACACTCAGTTCAGACCAATACATTCAATCGATGTGGGTTTGATTAGCAAATAAATTATCAGGACATAACAGCATGTCGTCATCACAGCCATCTCAAACCATTGATTTTTCCTCGGTGCTTGCTGCCGCTGTGCACGACATGAAGAACTCACTCTGCTTGCTAATACAGTCGATAGAGTCGCTGTCTGAGCTGGTTCCACCCGGTAATGGTGAAGTGGCAACACAGGTGGCCAGTGTGCACTACGAGGCAACACGGCTGAATACGAACCTGGTGCAGATCCTGTCGTTATACCGTGCAGAACTCGACAAACTGCCTGTCACGATTGATGAGTGTTTCATTAGCGATTTATTCGATGACGTAATGTCTTCCGTGCGCATTTACATGGAACAGAAGAACCTGCTGGTGACCATTAACGTGCAAGAAGATATAAGTTGGTATCTCGACAGAGAATTGATTTTTATGTTGATTAACGATGTACTTATCAACGCAATGCGTTATGGCACCTCTCAAATACAACTCACTGCAACTATAGTGGACAACAAGCTCATTATTACCGTTGAAGATGATGGTGAAGGCTATCCCCAGTCAATGTTAGAGAGGAGTACGCAGGATTTAGCCGGTTTCGATGTGAGTCAGGGGCGAACTGGCCTGGGGCTTTATTTCGCCAGACTCATTGCCAATGCCCATTGTAAACAAACAACCCATGGTGAGATTTCTCTCAGTAACGGTGGTAACCTTGGCGGCAGTGTCTTTGAAGTCACACTGCCGTAACGATGAATCGGACAGGTCAGTACAGAATCGGCGAAATGAATGTAATCGTCGAACCTTTAGAAATGGATAATCAATCATGTTTACAATAATAATAATCCTCATCGTTGTGCTACTCATTGCGGCCTTTGTGATTAATGCTTTTCAACAGCATCGCGCGCGTCAAGAGCAAGAGAAACGCAACGAATTATCGAAATACCGTAATCTCATTGATGAAACAGAGAACGTTATCTCAGCATGCGCATCCATGCCGGTTTCGCCGCGCCTTATTCAAATTTTGAATGACCGGGTACTCACAGGCTTGAAAGGGATGGCTGAGCTGGGTGCGGCAAATTCAGATATAAAGAAAAGAATTTCAGAAGCCGAACAGCAAAAAAATGGCACAATGTCGTTAGATAACGGCCCCACTAACGAGTTTGTTCTGCCCGATAACGATAAGTTAATCATCCAATATATTCAGGCCGTTAAAAAACTTCGCATTTTGCTTCGCTCAGAGCTGTCTAAAGGGCGTCTCAATAACAAGACCTTTGCTGAAGAAGATAAAATCCTCGAACGACTCCAGTTAAAAGTGAATGTCGAAACATTGGTTAAACGGGGCAGAACAGCCATGCAGTCAGGCATGCTTGGTTCTGCCAGACAATATTTTGAAAAAGCCATAAAAGCATTAGAAGCACAATCGCAACCTGACGAATACATGGCTTCACGATTAGCATCGCTCAAAGAATGGCTCAGTAGCATTCAGGACGATCTAAAAAACGCGAATGCAGAAGATCGCGCCCGTCGTAAAGAAGAAGAGCGGGATGAACTTGATGAGTTATTTGCACCGAAGAAGAAGTGGTAATTTAAGCTCACCCCGTAACTGAAATGAAAAAAGGATTTTTTTCATCCTTTGTGCGTTTGTCATTAACCTCTATGCATCGAACCCGAGCATATTACTCGCTTTATTCACGAGCATAAATTGAAATAAACAAGCTTAACAAGCAAGTTGACTTGCTATTGATATGCGCGCTCACATAATCGCCAAAATTCTTCCGCCGCCACCGACAACCCCGTTCGTTGACTTCGAACCATGCCCACAGACTTCTTCAGCGGATTGTCTTTGATGGCCCGGCACTTCAATCCACGGTTTTCCATTTGCGACTGGCAAATAGCCGGCACCACAGAAATTCCCATACCTTGCGCAATGAACTGACCCACCGAGCCCAACTGTCCCGTTTCGGCGATAATGTTAAGCTGTCCGATATCCTGTGCAACGTGCTCTGTCCAGCGCCGTACCGCTGAGCCCCGATTCATGGCAATGAAGGGATAACGTAACAACTCATGCCACGATATCATGTGTTCAGACGCCAGCGTATGGCCCGGATACATCACGGCCACAAATTCATCGGTAAATAACGGGGTGAAAATCAAGCCATCGTGCACTTCCGGCTCGAATGTAAAACCAATTTCCGCATTTCCCTGAAGGACATTTTCAATGGTTGCCTCCATGACCACGTCCAACACCCGAAGTCGAATGTTACTAAACTGCCGGTGGTAATCATTCAGTAACGCCGGCAATTTACTCTCTGCAAAGGAAGGCATGGCAGCGATGGTGAGCTTACCTTGCTGCATAGCGAACAAATTCTGCATGTCGTGGTAAGTTTCGTCCCATTCATTTACCAGTCGTCTTGCTGTGGGTAGCAAAGTATGCCCTTCTGGCGTTAGCGTGACACGACGGGTACTGCGGCTAAACAGCTTGCCTCCCAACTGTTCTTCCATTTTCTTGATAGCCGAAGACAGTGCGGGTTGTGTGAGGTGTAATTTTTCAGCGGCTTCGGCGAAGGTGGCAGATTCCGCAACCCGAATGAAGGCCAACATGTTTCGGTAAGAGATACTCATATTGATAAAATTAATTTATTAATATTGATATAAAATCAATTTTACAAAATTTTATCCTTCGCGGATACTCTATTTGTTTATTTACTCATCAACAGGAGATTCATATGTCAGGTTTCGATAAGGTCGTAACCAGTTATGAAGCAGCACTGGAAGGTCTGTCAGACAACATGACCGTGGTAGCAGGCGGCTTTGGTTTATGTGGTATCCCAGAAGGCTTGATCGCTCAAATTAAAAAAGTAGGCGTTACCGGGCTAACCATTGTGTCGAATAACTGTGGCGTTGACGGCTTCGGTCTTGGCATCCTGCTTGAAGATCGTCAGGTGAAAAAAATGATTTCGTCTTACGTTGGTGAGAATGCCCTGTTCGAAAAGCAATTACTGGATGGCGAGCTTGAAGTAGAACTAACGCCTCAAGGTACATTGGCTGAAAAACTCCGTGCTGGCGGTGCCGGTATTCCTGCTTTCTACACGGCTACCGGATACGGTACCCCCGTAGGTGAAGGCAAAGAAGTGAAAGAATTTAATGGCCGCCCTTATATTCTCGAAGAGTCCATCGTGGGCGACTTTGCTATTGTTAAGGCCTGGAAGGCCGACCGTTACGGTAACTGCGTTTATCGTCATACGGCGCAAAACTTCAACCCCATGGCGGCCACAGCCGGTAAGATCACCGTGGTTGAGGTGGAGGAAATTGTTGAGCCAGGTGAACTTGAACCTTCTCAAATTCACACGCCAGGTATTTTTGTAAACCGTGTCATTAAAGGCACGTTCGAAAAACGTATTGAACGTCGCGTCACTGCGAAGAAGGAGGCGTAATCATGGCATTAACCAGAGATCAAATCGCAATGCGCGTAGCGCAAGAATTCCAGGACGGCAGTTACGTAAACCTGGGCATTGGTATTCCTACCCTGGCAGCCAACTATGTACCTGAAGGTATTGAGGTAATGCTGCAGTCGGAAAATGGCCTGTTAGGCATGGGCCGCTATCCAGATGAAGATGAAGTGGATGCCGACATGATCAACGCAGGTAAAGAAACCGTGACGGCTATCACCGGCGCTTCCATTTTTAGTTCGGCAGACAGTTTTGCCATGATCCGGGGTGGTCATGTGGATTTCACCGTGCTGGGCGCTTTTGAAGTAGATGTGAACGGCAATATCGCCAGTTGGATGATCCCAGGCAAACTTATTAAAGGCATGGGTGGCGCCATGGATTTAGTAGCCGGTGCCAAGAACATCATCGTTACCATGACGCACGCTGACAAACATGGCAATTCCAAACTGCTCGGAGAATGTACCTTACCCCTGACTGGGGTAAACTGTATTACCCGTATTATTACCGATTTAGCCGTACTGGAAGTGGCTGATGGCGCCTTTCATTTAACTGAAAGAGCACCGGGCGTCTCGGTTGACGAAATTCGTGAGAAAACGGCAGGTAAGCTGATTGCCGCCGATGATGTACCGGAAATGCAATTCTGATAATGGGCTCAATCGCCTGTACCCGACCCGAGGCGCTACTTTAAGCGCCTCTTTCTTACCGCTAGACTCTCTGACGCCTTTATCTGGTGCTGCCTTTCATGGATAATACCGCCATTGCTATTTATGAGGTATTCACTTGAGCTTGTTAATTGCCGATCTCCCGGTACATCACAAAATTGTCAAACGTCTTCAGGAAAAGGGCCTTGAAACCTTAACGGACGTACAGGAACAAACCATCCTGCCTGCACTGCAGGGCAAAGACATCATGGCATCGTCTAAAACCGGCTCCGGCAAAACCTTCGCTTTCCTGGTACCTCTGGTTCACAGATTGATGACCACCAAAGCGCTGAGTAAGAAAGATCCTCGTGCGCTTATTCTTGCCCCAACCCGGGAACTGGCTAAGCAGGTGTTCTCTGAGCTCCGCAGTCTGGCTAACGGTGTGGGTATTCAAAGCGCCCTTATCGTTGGCGGCGAGAATTATAACGATCAAACCAAAGTGCTACGCCGTAATCCTCACGTCATCGTAGGCACGGCTGGTCGTATTGCCGATCATCTGGAAGACAAATCTTTCTTCATTAATGGTTTAGAACTGCTGATCTTCGATGAAGCCGATCGTATGATGGACTTAGGATTTGCCGAACAACTCAACCTGATCAACCGATTTGCCGACCACCGCAAGCGGCAAACCATGTTATTTTCAGCTACCCTGGATAACATTGCCCTTACCCACCTCACCCGTGAGCTATTAAAAGCGCCGGTACGTGTTGCTGTGGGTGAATCAACAGCTGCGCACCAAGACATAGAGCAGAGCCTGTATTTCGCCGATGACGTTGAACACAAAGATACCATGCTGCTTGCAGTATTAGAGGCGCAAGCTTACAACCAGGCTGTTGTGTTTACAGCGACGCGAGAAGATACCGACCGAATCGCTGCAATTTTGAACGAACAACATCTTGAAGCCATCGCGTTGCGTGGCGATTTGCCGCAAAACCAGCGCGCAGCCATCATGAGCAACTTCAGTCGTGGTCAGCACAGTGTATTGGTCACAACCGATCTGGCATCGAGAGGCTTGGATTTACGTAAAGTGGGCCTGGTTGTTAATTTCGATTTGCCCAAACAGTCCGACGAATATATTCACCGCATAGGTCGCACCGGCCGTGCTGGCGATAAAGGTGTCGCTATTTCATTTGTAGGACCTCGCGACTGGACTAGCTACCTTAACATTCAAAGCCATGTCAGCTACGACGTCAACTGTGCTGCTCACCCTGAATTGCCTGCAAAATTCACAGGCAAAAAAGTACGTACGCCGAAAGCTGCCAATGCCGATAAACAGCAAAACGGCAAAGCACTGCAGAATGACGGAAATAAACCCGTTGTGAAAAGGCGGGTTAACACCATGAAAGGCGACGAAGCCGGTCATATTCCGGTGAAAAGAAAGAAGCGTACCGATGTGGTAGACGACGAAGAAGAATAGCAAACAAAAAAACGGGCTCATCAGAGCCCGTTTTCAATGGTAAGTATTTTGCGCTAAGCAGGAATTAATATTCCCACCAGCCTTCCTGCCACCAGGCAAGAAATTCTTCGAAGTCGATGTAGCCGTCATCATTGTCATCAATAATTTTAAAGCCTTCTTCTACGTGGCTCATTTTCGTTTTTGGTGACAGTACGGTCAGCAATTCAATAAATTCAGGCAGGTCGATTTGACCGTTACCGTCTTTATCAAAAAAGCTGAAGTCACTTTTGATTTCGGCGATTTTTTCTTCTGAAAGTTGAGTGCTCACTTAATGTCCTGATTATTTACGACTTATAAATAAAGTGTACAACCCAACTTCCCTACTGTCTACATAGACTGACTCTGTTTTGCTGCAAGTGCACGTTGACGCTGCGCATCGGCCTTTTCCTGGCGGCGTTTTTCCATTGCAACGCGGGCATCAGAACCAACATGTTCCTCGCTACGCGCTTTTGCCAGTTGAACCTGCTTCTCACGCTCGCGGAAACGGGCGATCTGATCTTCGCTGTGGGTGCCAAAACAGTGCGGGCAGCTCACGCCAGCTTCATATTTATCAGACTGCTTATCGTCATCTGTGATAGGCAAACGACAGGCATAGCAAGCGTCATACTGGCTTTTCTCTAAATCATGATTTACCGCTACACGGTTATCAAATACAAAACAGTCGCCTTCCCACAACGATTCTTCTTTCGGCACATCTTCTAAATACTGCAAGATGCCGCCTTCAAGATGATACACCTCGTCGAACCCCTGTTCCTTTAAGTAAGCCGTCGACTTTTCGCAGCGAATACCGCCAGTACAGAACATGGCCACTTTCTTGTGCTTCTCCTTGTCCATGTTGTCTTTCACATAGTCCGGAAACTCGCGAAACGTTTTGGTTTTCGGATCGACCGCGTGTTTAAAAGTGCCAATCTCAATTTCATAATCGTTACGGGTATCAATCACCAACACGTCTGGGTCGCTAATGAGCGCATTCCAGTCTTTTGGCTTCACGTAAGAACCGACAGTATGACGCGGATCAATACCTTCCACGCCCATGGTCACGATTTCCTTCTTCAGTTTCACCTTGGTGCGGTAAAAAGGCTGTTCTTCGTGTAAGGATTCTTTGTAGGAAATAGGATTGATTCGTGCATCACTGTTAAGGTAAGCCAGCAGGCCATCGATCCCTTCGCGGGTACCGGAAACCGTGCCGTTGATGCCTTCATGGGCAAGCAGTAATGTACCTTTGATACCAAGCGCTTCCATCTTTTCGACGAGGGGCTGACGCATAGATTCAAAGTTTTCAAGCGCAACGAATTTGTACATCGCGCAAACGATATATTGAGACATAGGATTGTTCACCTTTGCTGATTGGAACGTAAGACCAGTGCAAATTGCGGCGCGAAATATACCAGAACAGTCCCTTTATGCCAAATGCGCAGCACATCCCCTCTCGGTATCGTTGATGTAAATCAAGCCGAGAGTAAATCGTTGGATTTTTCTATTACGTCTAATAAACCCGTTTCATCCACGCTTTTTTGATTTGACGTCGCCACACTTAAACGTAATTGCGTTGCCAAACTGCAATTAACTTTTACCTCAGGTGGGATTGATTGCGCATTGTCGCGATAACTGAGCGGGTCCGGGTGCATCGATTGCCATAAAGAAAATGCAGCAACAGCGCCACTGTTTGCCAGTAACGAGGTTACGCCTGAGGTTTGATATTCCACTGTGCCAGCCTGCAAAGCAGGTCGGCGGTAGTGATTTAAACGCGCAGGAAAATCGTCATCAGGGACCGGAGGTTCTTCGTCACCTATTATCCTTAGCGGTTCCGAGCCTGGTTGACAATGTATTGAAAGGTATAAGGAAAACAACGCACCATTTTTTGTTGCGCGGCCGAGTTCACCAGACCACTCACGATCCGGTAATGTAATTTCCGCCAGTGGATGACGGTGTAATGTCGGGCTTTGTTCACTCATGTTGAGGTTATCGGCATAAAAACAGATAAATAAAGTCTTTTGCGTACAAATTTGCATACTTGAACTTTCGTCTAAGTGGTACGATCATTATGTCGACGAACAGAAAAGGCGACTATCGATGAATTATGCGGACAAACGCGTGTTGATTATTGAAGACCAGCGCCCTTTTCTGCTGGTCCTTCGCGGCCTCATGCAATCGATGGGTGCCACCGAAGTCGTCACCAAATCATCTGCAGAACAAGCGCTATCACTATGTAAAAAGCGCAAGTTCGATATCATCATTTGCGATCTTCATCTCGGCTCTGAAAAGAAGAACGGTTTCGAATTCATAGAAGAATTAAAAATGCGTCGCTTAGCTAAGCCAGACTGTAACGTGATGTTGATCAGTGCCGACAGCACACGACCCTACGTACTAGGCTCTTTGGAACGCACACCAGACGACTATCTAATAAAGCCTTTTTCTCAAAACCAGTTAAGCACACGTCTTGAACGCTGCTGGCATAAACGCCAAGTCCTTCTGCCCATTTATCAAGCCCTCGATAACGACGATCTCACAGAAGCACAAAGTGAGGCAGTAAAGCTGCTGAAAACAAATAGAACCTATCGCGGCTCAATCGCACGGCTTCTCGTAGACATTTATTGGCGGG
>Ga0208204_100309_pt1 | contig 13965 bp, 7 predicted proteins | sample DeeseametaMP2252_FD_184173 | JGI IMG/M metagenome (GOLD analysis project Ga0208204, IMG submission 184173) | Marine microbial communities from the Deep Pacific Ocean - MP2252 (SPAdes) | ecosystem: Environmental > Aquatic > Marine > Oceanic | place: West of El Salvador, Pacific Ocean | collected...
TAAGCTGTGTACAATGGTTTGAGGGGCATAATTTTCTAAGTGCACCTGCGCATGCACGCCGAAAGAAACCCCAATGCGATCAACGCCAGCATCACGGGCCATTTGCATATCAAACGTGGTATCGCCAATCATTACCGCCTCTTCCGGCGCTACGCCCGCTTCCGCCAGTAACTGAAGGATCATATCGGGTGACGGCTTAGATTCAGCGTCATCGGCTGTGCGCGAATAACTGAAATAGACGCCTGTGCCGGTATTGTTCCAGCAACGATCAAGCCCTCTTCTCGCTTTGCCGGTAGCCACAGCCAATGTGCGATTGTCTGCTTTCAATGCTGAGAGCAAAGCGTCTGCACCATCAAACATGGGGCTTGGCGTTCGATCTTGCTCGATAAAGGTATTTTTATATGCTTCAAACAACTGATCGGTTAGCACCTCGTCGGCGGTGTTAAACAATTTCTGAATGGCTGGGCGCAAGCTAATGCCAATAATGCCACCCACTTCTTCTGCTGAAGGAACAGCGACACCACATTGTTTCGCAGCCAGCTGCATACAATTTACAATCTTGGCGGCTGAATCCATCAGCGTGCCATCCCAGTCAAAAATAATAAATTTATACTTCATTTAACTGCTTTAGTGCGTTGTTAAGTTGAGCATCTAATGGGGCCTGAAAACGAATTTGTTCTTCTGTACCCGGATGCAAAAACTGAATACTTGCGGCATGCAGGAAAAGGCGTTTTAGCCCTGCCCGGTTCATTTGCTGGTCAAAGTCCGCATCACCATACTTTGGATCGCAAGCAATGGGATGACCAGCGTGCAGGCAGTGCACACGAATTTGGTGCGTACGGCCAGTTATAGGCGATGCTTCAACCAATGTGGCATTTTCGTAGCGGGTAAGAATGCGATAACGGGTTTCCGATGGCTTGCCGTTTTCATTAACACTTACCAGACGTTCACCCGATTGCAGCACGTTTTTCAGAAGCGGCGCTTTAACCTTAAAACGGTTTTCAGGCCATTGCCCGGCAACCAGCGCCTGATAACGTTTATCCATTTGGCCTTCCCGCAGTTGAGCGTGAAGGTGGCGCAATGCCGACCGCTTCTTGGCTATGAGAATACAGCCGGAGGTATCGCGGTCTAGACGGTGAACCAGTTCCATGAACTTGGCATCGGGGCGCAATGCACGCAGCCCTTCTATCAAGCCAAAACTAAGTCCGCTGCCACCATGAACCGCCGTACCGGAAGGCTTGTTGATGACTAAAATACGATCATCTTCAAACAGGATACAGTTTTCCAGCTCGGCCACTTTTTCCAGTTTTGGATTAGGCGTGTCTTTCTCTTCCGCTACCCGTACAGGTGGAATACGAACCAGATCATCTGCCTGCAGTTTATACTCAGGTTTTACACGACCTTTATTTACCCGCACTTCGCCTTTTCGCAAAATACGGTAGATCATACTTTTGGGCACACCTTTTAGCTGAGTGCGCAGGAAATTATCGATACGCTGACCGGCGAGATCGGAGTCGATGGTCACAAAGCGTACTTTTTGAGGGAGTTCTTCTTTCATGGGCGGCAGTATACCTGAGCCCCCCGACTTACGCTAAAGCTAAATAGCAGACAGTATTAAAATGTTACTCGTCGAGTGAGCAGTGTAGATATTTCACCGCAGTCTCAAGAATCATTATTCTTTCATTTAGTTCCCTCTTTAAATTCACTTCATCCCATGAATTAAATGTCATAAATCTGCTTAAAACGTGGTTTATTTATGCCCCTTATAAAAAACCACACTTTAAATGCTGGTTTTTAGTACAAAAGCAGCATAACTGTGCTTGCTAATATCGTGAGTATGGTGAGATAATCAGGAGGATTTTGCAGTACACTTGCTTAGCAAAATCCGGTTCGAACTTAAGTAATGAACCATAATAGTGTGCGGACAACTGAATAAATGCATTCGTCCGGTTCCATGGGGGCAGCACAAAACCTCCAGAACCTCAGCACAACTGATGAAAATAAAGTTCGCCGTTTAGCAAACAGAATTGAATTGACCTTCGCCCCTGGTAACAAAAGGGGTGAGAATATAAAAGACAGTAAGGGCTTGTCGTTCCCGACACTCGCAATTATCCGTCAGGCACCTGAATAACCTGTGCCGACAATATGAGTAATACGGCGAAAACAACAAATCCCGCACACAGCCGTGAGGCTGGGTGACGCGTATTTGCACGTGTCATTTTGATTTTGTGTCTAAGCGGCTGTTCAAAAAACAGAGTTAGATACAATGAAAAGAATGTTGATTAACGCAACTCAGCAAGAAGAGTTGCGCGTTGCCCTGGTAGATGGGCAACGGTTATATGATCTTGATATAGAAAGCCCCGGGCATGAGCAAAAGAAAGCCAACATTTACAAGGGTAAGATTACCCGTGTTGAGCCAAGCCTCGAAGCTGCCTTTGTAGACTACGGTGCAGAACGTCATGGTTTCCTCCCTCTAAAAGAAATTGCCCGCACTTACTTCCCGAAAGGTTACAAATTCGAAGGCCGTCCAAACATCAAAGAAGTGATCAAGGAAGGCCAGGAAGTTATCGTTCAAATTGATAAAGAAGAGCGAGGCCAGAAAGGCGCCGCCCTGACGACTTTCCTGTCATTAGCAGGGAGTTACCTGGTACTGATGCCAAATAACCCTCGTGCCGGGGGTATTTCACGTCGTATTGAAGGTGACGAACGTAACGATCTGAAAGATTCACTAAGCCGCCTCGACTTGCCAGACGGTATGGGCTTAATAGTTCGTACAGCAGGTGTAGGTAAATCTTATGAAGAACTTGAATGGGATTTACGGGTTCTGCTTAAGCATTGGGACGCCATTTCTGAAGTTGCTGAAAATCGTGCAGCACCTTTCCTTATCCATCAGGAAAGTAATGTTATTGTTCGCGCAATTCGCGATTACCTGCGCCGTGACATTGGCGAAATTCTGATTGATAAAACCAGCATTTATGAGCAGGCACTGCAGCATATTGAACTGGTTCGCCCTGATTTCGCAAACCGCGTAAAACTGTATAAAGGCGATGTGCCGCTGTTCAGCCATTACCAAATCGAAAGCCAAATTGAATCCGCATTCCAGCGTGAAGTGCGTTTGCCGTCCGGTGGTTCAATTGTTATCGACCCTACCGAAGCGCTTACCTCTATCGATATCAACTCTGCCCGCGCAACCAAGGGTGGCGATATTGAAGAAACCGCACTGAACACCAACCTTGAAGCCGCCGACGAGATTGCCCGTCAGTTACGTCTTCGGGATTTAGGTGGCTTAGTGGTTATCGACTTCATCGATATGACCCCAGTGCGCCATCAGCGTGAAGTAGAAAAACGTATGCAAGACGCAGTGCGTTCCGACCGTGCTCGTGTTCAGTTAGGCCGTATCTCGCGTTTTGGTCTGTTGGAAATGTCACGTCAGCGTCTTCGTCCGTCTTTGGGCGAATCTGCGCACCATGTGTGCCCTCGCTGTTCTGGTCACGGTACAATTCGTGGTACTGAGTCTCTGGCACTGTCTATCCTGCGTATTATCGAAGAAGAGAGCATTAAAGATAATACCGGTCAGATTGAAGCTCAGTTACCCGTACCGGTAGCGACTTACTTGCTTAATGAAAAGCGTAAGTCCGTTAACGTGATTGAAAAACGTCACGGTGTTTCACTGTTGCTGATCCCGAATCCGCATCTGGAAACGCCGCATTATGAAGTGATTCGTCACCGTCCTGATGAAATCATCACCGACGCCAGCTACGATGTTGAACTGAAAGAGCCGGATGAAACGGAAAAGTATCAGCCAGTAGCCCAGCCTGCAAAACGTGAAGAACCGGCACTGAAGGGCTTAGTCGCGCCGACTCAGGCACCACCTCCCCCTGTTGCTGCCGCTCCTACCCCAGCCGCGCCACAAACTCCGCCAGCGTCCAGTGGTGGCAACCTGTTTACCAAACTGGGTAAGTGGATTTCATCCATTCTGGGTAGTGACGAGAAAGAAGAAGTTAAGGAAGAGTCGACTGAGAAAAAGACATCTTCGCGACCGCCTCGTAATAAGGACAACCGCAAGCCACGCAACAACCGTAACCGCCGTGGTGGAAAGCAGCAGTCTGATAACAACGAGCGTGGTGAGCGTAACGACCGCAATGATCGCAATGTAAACGATGAAAACAAGTCGCAACAGAAGCGTCAGGATGATAAGCGTAATCGTCCTAAGAGCCGTCGTAAGCCTCAGGAAGACAAGCAGAGTAAACCTGAGCAGCAGTATGCCGCTGTGGAAAACACTGACAACAATGCTAACGACAATCAGGAGCAGCCAGAACGTAAGAAGCAGGTTGCAGAGCGTCGTAAGCGTCGTGACAAGCGCCGTAGTGTTCGGGTAAATAAAGATGATGCGCAAAACGCTCAGAATTCGGAAGAGACGCCAGCTGTTGCAGCAGAAGCTAAACCTACACCGGTTGACGCAGTTTCAGAAGTAAAAACCACTGACGCGCCAAACGTTGAAGAGCATAAAGCACCTGAAGTGACTGAAGCTCAGGAAAAATCTGCTGTAACAGTGGAAGGTGAAACGACAACAGACGCGACAAATGGTGAAGAAGCGGGTCAGAAACGCGAAAGCCGTGGACGTTCACGCCGTTCTCCACGTCATGTTCGTGCTGCCGGTCAACGCCGTAAGAAAGAGCAAACGCCTGTTGATGATGCAGAGCAATCAAGCGCTGCTGAAAACAACGAGCAAAATGATGTCTCTGTGGCTCCTGTCGTGACTGCGCAAGCTGAAGAAACAGTCAACGCTGAATCGACTAGCACTGTTTCTGACGACAGCAAGCCTGCGAACACTGAAGTTCCGGAAAAACAAGACAACATTAAAGAAGCGGTTGCTGATGCGCCTGCGCAAGACCAGCTTAATTTTGAACTTGCTCATCCTGAGACTGAAGAGAAGCCTAAATCAGCTAAACCACGCGTGCGGGTTGAAGGTGATAAAGTTGTTTCTGCGGATGTGTCGCCAGAACAGGTAGAAATTAACCTGAACGACAATGCTGAAGCGGAAGCTAAAACCGAAGCAGTTGAAGAAGCGCCTGTCGCAGATAAAGCGGAACAAGCTGCGCCGTCTGCAGTCGTTGAAGCAGAACCTGAAGCCACAACTGAAGTTAACGAAGTTGAAGCCCCTACAGAAGAAGCGACAGCAGCGCCAGAAGTTGCTGAACCTGAAGTAAAAGCAGAAGCTGAGAAACCGGTTGTAGCAGAAAAAGTCCAACCTGCTTTCGTTGCCACTTCCAGCCGTGGTCGTAAGCACGTTTCTCATCCGATGACGTTACCTGCGTCTGTTGATGCCGTATTCAATGATGTGGCATTAACGGCAAAAGCAAATGATGCTCGCCCTGCCTTGATTGTTTCGGGCAAAGCCGCGTCAATGAGCCAGGCAACATCTTCTGCCTCTGCAGGCATGACATTGCCTGGACAGAGCAAAGCAGAAACAGCGGAAGAAACTGCTGAGATGTAATTACCTTAACAGTTGAATAAACGCGATAAGGCCGTACTCTTAGTAGTACGGCTTTTTTTTATTTGTTTGTCAAAGTGAGCAGTATGTCTGATAGCCCTCTTTTACCCTTCCTGAACTGGCTAAATCAAGTTTCTGATCTAGAGTTCGAAAAGCCACAACATATTCAAACACTTTGGAGCGGCTACGGTGCATGTTTCCGTGCGTTTTCAGTACAATGCCATGAACCGGTTGTCATTAAATGTGTAAAGCCAGAGCAGGCATCGTCTCATCCAAAGGGGTGGAAAACATCTGCATCTCACGAACGAAAGTTGCACTCGTTTGAAGTTGAACACTATTTTTATAGGCATTTGCAAAAGCACACAGATAGCCAGTGTCGGGTTCCCGATTATGCAGGCGGATGTCAGGAACACGATTCCCACTTAATAATCCTCGAAGATTTAGATGCAGCCGGATTCAGCCGGCGTGAAAGCGTTTTATCAACAACGCAATGTGAAGTAGTACTTATCTGGTTGGCTGAATTTCATGCCAGCTTCCACGGCCTGAAAGACGAAAATGTATGGGAAGAAGGGACATATTGGCACTTGAATACCCGACAGGATGAATGGCATGAGATGGAAGCCGGGGAGCTAAAAGACAAGGCATCAGCCATTGCCAGCGCACTAAAAAATGCAAAATATCAAACGCTACTGCATGGCGATGCCAAAGTCGCGAATTTTTGTTTCACCGAAGATTTATCACACTGTGCAGCAGTAGACTTTCAGTACACAGGTTACGGTGTGGGTGTGAAAGATGTGGCCTATTTTATAGGTAGTGCGTTATCTGAGCAGGAACAGCGCGATGCAACAGCACACTGCCTCAACGTTTATTTTAACGCATTGCAGCAGGCATTAAGCAGAAAACAACCCACGGTGGACGCTTCAAAATTAATCGCTGAATGGCGAGGTTTATACAACCTTGCGTGCGCAGATTTCTACCGATTTCTGGCCGGTTGGAGTCCAGACCACTGGAAACTGAACAGGCCACTCAATGATGCGTGTAAAAGCGCACTGAGTAGCCTGTTATAAATTGAGAATGGTTGTAACGAATCAGTAAACAAAGACGAGGCGATGAATACCCGTCGATTTAACCTCTACCAGGTTAAATCGTCTGGAATTTCATAATCCGCATACCAGTCTTCTTCATCTTCTTGTTTACCGTCGACGTCTTTGGTATCAAGATCGGCGCGATAAATCACAAAGCTCTCGTCACGTTGCGCAATTTTATCTGCAACGGGTGTTGGAACCAACTCGTATGCTTCATCGAGTAACACCACAACCAAGCGGCCTTTTGTGACCTGACGGTGCATTTCCTCACTCACGTACATGCGTTTTACCACATTGTCGTGAGTGAAGTTTAATACCACATCGCCTTTACGCTCCTGCTTATTCACATTAATAAGCTGTTTAATTTGCGCAATCACGGAACGCTTTTCGCGCTCTTGTTGCTGTTCAGCATTCAGGGCGCGGTCTTTCGCTTTTTTCTCTTCCGCAGCTTGTTCGGCAGCAATTTTGGCGGCATCCGCTTCAACTTGCTGATTTTTATTTTTCAGCTTTTGTTTTTTGCGCTTATCCGCCCGGGCTTGTTTGGCTGAACTTTTGTTCGCCAATCCCGCTTTCAATAGTTGATCTTGTAATGAAGCCACTAATCACCTACTTCTTTTTCTTGTCCTGATCGACCCACTTGCCACCTTCATACCAAGAAGACCAGCCTGTAGATTTACCCTCGCTGTTTTCAGTCATGACATACTGCTGTTTTGTCTTTCTGCTAAAGCGAACGATAGCTAAATTGCCGTCTGGGTCTGCTTTAGGCGCATCGGCCAGATATTGGAATTTCGGCGAAATTCTGTCACGGAAGCGAGCAAGTTCTTCCACTTTCGGCGCACGGGTCTCCCTGGATTTAGGGAAATTATGGGCCGCTAAGAAAATACCTGATGCACCATCTCGCAGCACAAAATGCGCGTCAGATTTTTCGCAAGGAAGCTCGGGTAAATCTACCGGATCTTCCTTCGGTGGCGCGGCTTCGCCGTTACGCAGCAATTTGCGAGTATTCTTACATTCTTCACTGGTACAACCGAAATATTTACCGAAACGGCCGTTCTTCAACTCCATGTCACTGCCACACTTATCACACTCAATAACCGGGCCGTCGTAGCCTTTAATTTTGAATGTACCTTCCTCAACAAAGGTACCCGGACAAGTTGGCGTGTTACCACACACATGCAGCTTACGTTTTTCGTCAACCAGATAGCTGTCCATGGCCGTACCACAGATGTCACAGCGACGCTTGGCACGCAGCGCTTCGGTTTCCATTTCCTCTTCGTTATCGACCTTCACCACCTCTTCACCTGGCGTCAGGTTCATGGTGTTAGTACAACGTTCTTTCGGCGGCAGGTTGTAACCTGAACAGCCAAGGAATACACCGGTGGATGCCGTTCTTACATTCATTTCGCGGCCACATTTGTCACAGGAAATACCTGCAGGCACCGCCTGATTGGGACGCATACCACCTTCATCGGCATCTTTCTCTGCTTTAAGCAGTTTGCCGTAGAAGTCGGTGTAGAAGCTGTTCAGCACTTGCTTCCAGTTTTCTTTTCCTTCGGCGATATCGTCGAGGTGCTGTTCCATGTTCGCGGTAAAGTCGTAACTCATCAGATCGTCGAAGTTTTCCATCAGACGATCGTTAACGATTTCACCCATTTTCTCAGCATAGAAACGTTTGTTTTCAAGACGCACGTAACCGCGATCCTGAATGGTAGAAATGATGCTCGCGTAAGTAGACGGACGGCCAATACCACGCTTTTCCAATTCTTTAACCAGCGACGCTTCGTTAAAGCGGGCAACAGGTTTAGTGAAATGCTGTTTTGGATCTAGCGCTTTAAGATCCAGGGTATCACCCTGCTTCACATCGGGTAGCAATAATTCTTCTTCGCCTTTCTTGCGAATTTGCGGTTGTACCTTAGTCCAACCGTCGAATTTAAGGACGCGACCTTTTGCCGTTAATTCATAATCGCCAGCGGCAACACGAATCGTTGTGGCATCGTATTTTGCGTTTGTCATCTGACATGCAACAAACTGACGCCAAATAAGCTCATACAAGCGCTGTGCGTCTCTCTCCATGTCTTTCAGAGATGCTGCCTGTACTTTTACGCTTGAAGGTCGAATCGCTTCGTGAGCTTCCTGAGCGCCTTCCTTGCTGCCGTAGCGAATTGGCGAGGCTGGCAGATACTTAGCACCGAAATTCTCGTCGATGTAAGCGCGGCAATTATCCAACGCTTCCTGACTCAGGTTTGTGGAGTCGGTACGCATGTAGGTAATGTGACCGGCTTCATACAAACGCTGGGCCAGCATCATGGTTTTCTTAACACCGAAACCCAGACGGGTACTCGCCGCCTGTTGCAACGTCGATGTAATAAATGGCGCGGAAGGCTTGCTCTGCGTTGGTTTGGATTCGCGACTTTCCACCACGTACGCGGCATTTTCTAAATGGCCAACCGCCGTATCCGCTTCTTGTTTGTTCTTTGGCTTGAAAGGCTGGTCCTGGTAGCGGGCCACCAACATACGCAGTTGCTGTGCCTTGCTTGCTGCAACATCGGCATGAATATCCCAGAACTCTTCCGGTACAAAAGCCTTAATTTCGCGCTCACGCTCAACCACCAACCGCACGGCGACCGACTGTACACGACCGGCTGACAAGCCTCGGGCAATCTTTTTCCACAACAGTGGCGACACCATGAACCCTACAACCCGATCAAGAAAGCGGCGGGCTTGCTGCGCATTTACGCGGTCGAGATTCAATTCACCAGGATGAGAGAAGGCTTCCTGGATGGCGTTTTTGGTGATTTCGTTAAAGACTACACGCTGATACGTTTTGTTTTTCTCACCCAGAAGTTCCCGCAGGTGCCAGGCAATAGCCTCCCCTTCGCGGTCCAAATCCGTTGCGAGATAGACAGTGTCAGCATCTTTCGCCAGCTTTTTAAGTTCGTTAACGACTTTCTCTTTTCCCTGCAATACCTGGTAGTGGGCATGCCAGTCGGCTTCTGGATCGACGCCCATGCGATCGACCAGTTTGCGGTACTCGTGTTTGCGCAGATATTCTTCCCGCGCTTTGTCGCTCATCGTTTTTAGTTCTTTTGCCGGTTTTTTCGGTTCGACGTTACCCACCGCCTTGGTAGGCAGGTCGCGAACGTGGCCAACAGAAGATTTTACGATAAAATTTTTACCGAGATATTTATTTATCGTTTTAGCTTTTGCTGGTGACTCGACAATAACCAGTGATTTTGCCATAAAAATTGATTAAACCTGTTCGTAATCAGAGACTTAAATCGTCTCAATGAATATTTAGGTGTAGTGAGTGGCGATGGTGCACTACCCTTTCTTTTTTTAACATATATCTACAAAGTGAATGGAAAACAAGATCTTCTTAATAGTTATTCTGTCGCTTGCTTCAAATACCGCCACAAACTGTTCACAATTTAACCTGCGACGTTGGCAAGCCTAGTAAAAACCGTATAATGCCGCCAATCCAATAGCCAGAAAACCCGCTTTATCCGTTGCTCTGCCTGCATTATCAGGGTGAATCGCTCAAATTCAAGCAAGCATCGGTAAGAAACGGAAATCTATGAGTTAAGAGGCGAAAATATGCAGCAATTCGAAGTAAACTTTGACGGCCTGGTAGGCCCCACCCACAATTATGCGGGACTATCTGTCGGCAACGTGGCATCGCAAAGCAATGCCAATGCTGTGAGCAATCCAAAGGAAGCGGCCAAGCAAGGTCTGGCAAAAATGAAAGCGCTGGCTGATATGGGTATGCAACAAGGTGTACTCGCGCCACAGGAACGCCCAGATATGGCCATGCTTCGTCGTCTTGGCTTTTCTGGCACCGATGCAGAGGTTTTAGAGAAAGCCGCCAAACAAGCGCCACAGATCTTTCTTGCGTGTTGTTCGGCTTCAAGTATGTGGACCGCAAATGCGGCCACCGTATCACCTGGCGCAGATACAGCCGACGGCAAAATTCACTTCACGCCAGCGAACCTGACCAACAAATTTCACCGTTCGTTAGAACCTGAAGTCACTGGCAATATTTTAAAGGCCACCTTTGCCGATACGGCCCATTTTGCTCATCATAAACACCTACCAGACAATGAACATTTTGGTGATGAAGGTGCTGCGAATCACACACGTTTGTGCTCGCAGTATGGCGAATCGGGAGTAGAACTTTTTGTATACGGACGCTACGCCTTCGACAGCAGTAAACCGGCGCCGACACGCTACCCTGCTCGCCAAACAATGGAAGCCTGCCAAGCCGTAGCCCGTCTGCATGGTCTCGATGAGCAACGTGTTGTTTATATTCAGCAAAATCCTGATGTGATTGACCAAGGCGTATTCCACAACGACGTTATTTCTGTGGGTAACCAAAACGTACTGTTTTATCACCAGCAAGCGTTCTTAAATACGCCTGCGGTACTCGATGAAATCAAAGCTAAATTTGGCGATAACCCATTGCACTTTATCGAAGTGCCCACCAAAGCGGTTTCTGTTCAGGATGCGGTAAGCACCTACCTGTTCAACACGCAGATCATTACTCTTCCTGAAGGGCATATGGCCATTATCGCGCCCTCAGAATGTGAAGAAAATGCGGCGGTTTCAGAGTACCTGAAAACCCTTACCACGCTGGACTCTCCCATTAAGGAAGTGAAATTCTTTGACGTAAAACAGAGCATGCGTAATGGCGGTGGTCCTGCGTGTCTGCGCTTACGTGTGGCGATGAATGACCAACAGCTTGCAGCAACTAACCCGAATACATTAATGAACGACGCGCTATTTACCCGTTTAAACCAGTGGGTAGACAAGCATTATCGCGATCGCTTATCCGAACAGGATCTACGCGACCCGCAGCTGCTTATTGAAAGCCGCACAGCATTAGATGAACTCACCCAAATCATGCAGCTAGGTTCGGTTTATCCGTTCCAGCAGGGCTAAATATTCCGTTCAATGAACAGCAGATAAAACAAAGCCGAGGCACTGTGAAGTGACCCGGCTTTTTTCGTTAATGTAACTTATTCAGCGTCTGTACAAACGCTCGACACGCCAAATGGACTACTAGAAGGACGTATCGCTTCGTTAACTACATCATCTAGTGCGATACTGTAAAGGAACTCTGTACTCGCGCTTGCCTCACTGCCTGTGGACTGAGCATATATGGAAATTTCAGCTTCATAGAAACCTGCATACTCACGCGGATAACGTAATTCCAGCGTTGCTTGACCATTCTGGTCCGTTTCAGCAACTCCATCTGCGAATGATAGCGTTCCAATAATACCCGGAGTTAGATAGTCATCTCCGTTGATATCTTCACCATCGGAAAAATCTCTCGTATCATCAGGGAGTTTAAAACTTTCCACGTCAGTGTAATCGAGCATGCCATTCTCGTTTATATCTTCATTTAGGCAACTCACGGTATAGCGACCCGTAATATTACCGTCAGCGTCCGTCGTGGCAACGACCCAATTAGGATCAACCCAAACCCAATACCCTTTAAAAAATTGCCCGCCATCTGTGTATTTCACTGGAGTAAGCGATGCAGTAAGACTAACACCTTCGATAGGACGTCCTGCTGAATCTGCAACAAACACTGCAAACTCTTTCATATAAGTTGAATTATCAGGAGATTCAATCTCATTACCTGTTCCAATCGAAACATCAAAGGCACGATTGCCTACAGTCATTGTTACATCACCTGCGACTACTGGTGTCTCATTTACTACTGTTGCTGAAATTACTACAGAACTCTCGCTGCTCACTGCTGCAGAGGTAAACACTGTTGATGCAATTCCATTACTGTCGGTAGTTGACTGAGAAGGAGAAATTGAGCCAGTACTTGTGTCATTGATGTTGAAACTTACAACTCTATTTTTTACGAGGTTACCTGCAGGATCTCTGACCGTAGCGGTAATGGTACTTGTTTGCCCGTCAGGTCCAACAATATCTGGAGTTGCATCGACATTAATACTATGAGCATCTGTAGCAATAAACTCTATTTCCACCGTTGCGGTAACTTCATTGCCATCGCTATCACTTCCTGTAGCTGTCACAGATGAGATACCAGCATTCGTCGACGCGATGTCGAATGAGATTTCGCCTGAAGCATCAGTGGTACCGGTTTCGTCACCAGGGCGAATGTCACCTCGTGAGGCTGTGAAGGTCACATTACCACCGGCAAAAACGGCGTTGTCTTTACTCCAGGAAACGGTCAAGGTGGTGTAATCACCGGCTTCATAAGCATCATCTGGCGCTACCGGTACTTCCTCGGTTGGCACTGTTGTAAAAGCAAAATCATCCTCTTGAACAGTAATCGTAAATGTTGTTGTTGACCCCAGTGCAGTCCCTGAAATTGTCGCCGTACCGGATTCAGAACCTGTATAGGTAACGGACGCCTGGCCATTGGTGCCAGTGGTCACTTCTGTCGCAGACAGTGTGCCGATATCAGTACTTAGTGAGATAGATTGGTTTGGAATGTTTGTGCCATCAGAGTCCTGAACACGAAGTGTAAGGGTCGCAGAATCGTTAATCGTAATTGAACGAGAACCATTAATGGTGACTTCTGTACCGTCTATTTCAATTTCAATGGTGCGCACTACATCGCCTGCTGTAGCGGTTACGGTGACAAAGCGGTTACCTGCATTATTACTGGTGCTCAGTAATGCTGAAGCAGTACCATTTTCCAGCGTGGCATCGTCTACTTGCTGAATTTCTACGCCTGCGGATGCAGGAGCAGAAAAGCTCACTTCAACGCCTTCCATGAGCACACTTTGTGAGTTTTTAACCAAAGCGATCAGTTCGACGCTATCAGAGCCACTTGAGGGTAAAAGCACTGAAGAGGCATAAAACTCCATTTCAGCTGGCACTTCAGTGACAACAGAGGCGCCCGCAGAAGAAAATGTGGTGGTTTGAGTAGACCCATCCGGCAAGGTAGCAGTAACTTGGCCATCGCCCGCGGAAGAACCCACGAGCAATCCAATCGTCGCTTCGCCGCTGTCGTTAGTTCTAGCAGTGCCCGTATCGTTAGAAAACTGTGCAATATCGTCATTTGACAGGGTAAAGGTGATGAGTGCGTCAGTTAACGGATTACCGCTAGCATTTACCGCCGTAAAATTAAGGGTGAGCGGATTTTCAGAAGATAAATCACGGTCAGCTTCCCCTCCAGCATTGGCTAACGATAGTGTCACCGTATAGTTGTCTGACGTTGCGCCTGTACCTGTTGCCGAAAACGTCGTCGTGCCTGTGGTGCCATCAGGCGTTGTTGCCGTAATCTGGCCATCGCCACTGGCGGTGCTGGCGGTCAAGTTGATGGTTGCTACACCGGCATCATCCGTTCTGGCGGTACCGGTATCGTTGCTAAACGAAGCCAGGTTTTCATTGGATAGGGAAAAA
>Ga0208204_100311_pt1 | contig 13849 bp, 11 predicted proteins | sample DeeseametaMP2252_FD_184173 | JGI IMG/M metagenome (GOLD analysis project Ga0208204, IMG submission 184173) | Marine microbial communities from the Deep Pacific Ocean - MP2252 (SPAdes) | ecosystem: Environmental > Aquatic > Marine > Oceanic | place: West of El Salvador, Pacific Ocean | collected...
ATACACCCAGGCGGTGCGGATTAAACAGCTTGAATCAGGGATGGTATTCAGCAGCGCTTTTTCACCGTCGGCTTTAGTTTTACCGTATACGCCTTGTGGCTCAATGGTGTCATCCACCGTGTAGGGAGAACCTTTCTTACCGTTGAATACATAGTCGGTAGACACGTGTACCAAAAAGATGCCATTAGCTTTGCAGTAGTCAGCGATATTTGCCACGGCCTGCGTGTTAATCAGCGCCGCCGCTTCCGGTTCAGATTCGGCTTTATCTACCGCCGTATATGCTGACGCATTGATAATCGCATCCGGCTTGATGGCATCAAGGGTTTCAGCAAGCGCCGCTTTATCGGTAATGTCGATATCGTCACGGCCCAGGCAAACGATGTCATCACCGCCCGCCTGCTGCAGTTCATACGCTAACTGTCCGGATTTCCCTATTACAACTATCGCCATGGGCTTTCCTTAGAATGTCGGTGCGTCGGTAAAGGCCAGGCCTTCCGCATCTTTTGCAGACAGCGACGGTGCCTCACCATTTACTAGAGGCCAGTCGATGCCGATAGTCGGGTCATCAAATTTCACCGAGACTTCAGAAGCTGGATGATAGTAATCGGTACACTTATACACGAACTCAGCGGATTCGCTGGTCACATAAAAGCCATGTGCAAAACCGGCTGGCACCCACAACTGACGTTTATTTTCAGCAGACAGCAATACGCCAACCCATTTCCCATAGGTTGGTGAGTCTTTGCGCATGTCTACTGCCACATCAAACACTTCACCGCTGACAACGCGGACTAATTTACCCTGGGTCTGCTCTAGCTGATAATGCAGACCACGCAGGATACCCTGCTTGGATTTAGAGTGGTTATCCTGGACGAAATCCACATCGGCACATTCCTGTTTGAACCAGTCAGTGCGGAAGGTTTCGAGGAAAAAGCCGCGCTCATCACCAAAGACGCGAGGCTCAATGATTTTGACATCCGGGATGTCGGTGGTTACTACTTGCATGAAATGCTACTTCCCAAAATTCAGACGATGAAGATGCGCGATTAGCTCTTAACCCGACCACTGATGATTTTCATCAGGTAATCGCCATAGCCGCTTTTAATAAGTGGCTTCGCTAGTTTCTCAACCTGCGCGGCATCAATATAACCCATGCGGAATGCCACTTCTTCCGGACAACACACTTTCAGGCCTTGGCGTTTCTCAATAGCCGCAACAAAGTTAGCAGCATCAAGCAGGCTGTCCAGCGTGCCCGTATCCAGCCAGGCAGAACCTCGGCCCATGAGTTCAACTTTCAGCGAACCGTCCTGCAAGTACAGGTTATTCAGGTCGGTAATTTCAAGTTCGCCACGTGGAGAGGGTTTAACTTCTTTGGCAAAATCCACAACGCGATTATCGTAGTAATACAGACCCGTTACCGCATAATTGGATTTCGGTTGTGCAGGCTTTTCTTCGATAGAAAGTGCATTCCAGTCGTTATCAAAATCCACAACACCATAACGCTCTGGGTCGTTAACGTGGTAGCCGAAAACCGTTGCACCTGAATCTTGTTGATAAGCATTCTTCAAGGACACTTTCAGGTCGTGACCGTAGTAAATATTGTCGCCCAGAATAAGCGTACACGCATCATTGCCGATAAACTCTTCGCCAATGAGGAATGCCTGAGCAAGACCATCGGGAGAAGGTTGGGCAGCGTACTGCACATTGATACCGAGGTCGGCACCGTCGCCTATCAGTTCAATAAAGCGCGCCTGTTCTTGTGGCGTTGTGATAATCAGAATATCCCGGATACCGGACATCATCAGTGTTGCCAGCGGATAAAAAATCATCGGTTTATCGTAAACCGGCATCAGTTGCTTACTGACGACTTTGGTTAGCGGGTGTAAGCGTGTGCCTGAGCCACCGGCTAGGATTATTCCTTTTCTCACGTTTATTCCTGTAAAGAGCTGCAGCTAATGTTATTTATAGTAAAGTAATATTGTGCATAATTCAGCCTGAAGTACTCAGAGATTTTTTCAATTTCTGAACTAACCGAAGCCACTTCGGTGTAAGCTGCCTCAATACAGCGATTCGCTCTGGGTGTGACAATTCATCCTTTCTCGGTATGGCTTCATTATAGGCAAGGTAAAGAGCTGTACGAGATAGCTTTCGTTGTTTGAGTAGTTCAGTTAACACTCGTTTGAACTCAACCGCAGTAAGTTCCTGCTTTTGATAATGCTTATTAACCTGAGCCGCACACTGCTTATAAAATTCTTCGGAATAGGCTACCTTGTGGCTATCTAAAAAGCGCCTTAACTGCCGCAGGTACGCATTTTTATTTTTTTCAAAGTTATGATCAGTGAACAATGAAAATGATGTTGAATCGCCGTAACTTTGTAGTGCGAGATCCAGTTGAGTTTGTAACGACTGTGACTGCAATTGGTTAAACCACCGCTTTACCTCAATGCTCTCAATACAATATGAAGGGTTAATTCGGCCAACTGACGTATCAACATTGGTGTGGTCTATACCTAATACATATAGAAAATCAGCTACAATGCTTTCTGATACAAACAATTCTTTTGAATAAGGTCGAAGACTAAAACGATCTTCACCAATTTTGCTGATTGAGCTACTTAGTGCTACAAGAGTAGATTGTAAGTGGCCAATCTGTTTGAAAGGCTCAGTTTTACCATGTCGCTTTACAGCTTGATTATACGATGACTGCATCATTTCCAAACCAAACCGCACGTAACCAACGAAATGCGCTTCCTGCACCTTATGTGCTATCTCTTCAAGTTTACGAAAAAAAAACTCTGATGAAAAAACCAGTGTGTGACATTGAGCCTGCTTCGCAGCTTCTATCTCAGTTGCCATCAATGAATTAGAAAATTCGAGCCCGGTTTCAGACTCAGTAAAGATTTTACGGAGATTGCCTGAACTCACACCATTAACGTCTAGAACATGATTGGGATAAAAAATCCCCTGTTCAGTTAGCCACTGTCGATTTGACGACATCCATTTCTGTATGGCTGAAGTGCCAGACTTTGGAGGACCGAAATGAAAAACTACTTTCATAAAAACCTTTTATCACTCAGCACAGTCAAAGTTGCGCTGTACCGGATTTATATTCTGGCCTTAGTACGTGTGAGTAGCCTGTTTGGATACTCAATTTTAAATGCCCAGACTTAGCTCAGCACCCACCGTCCTCGAAGGATGCCGATTAAATATTCAATGGATTATTAATACAAAGCTTGAAAGACTAACCTGCCAGAGTAGATCGAACATGCCTAAATTAATTTTCCCGAACTAAAGCAATATTACAACATAATCATCGCGCAGATTGAATCTGCTATTAGCACACAATAAGGGCAAAGAGGTAGACAGCTCACCCAAATCCTTACTACCATTGCGCGATTATTAGATAACACACTCCAGTATGACTCATTCAGTACCCCCACAAATCCAACAAATCTTCGACCCCAAGTGGTATCTGGCTACCTACCAGGATGTGGCTCTGGCCGGAACAGATCCTTTTGAGCACTTCGTTAATTTTGGTTGGATGGAAGGCCGTTGGCCGTGTGCGATAAAAGCGGTGCAATTGGATGATGCGATGTGGGCAAATCAATCCCCGCATGATGCAGAATGCAGGCTGAAAGACATAATAGAGCATGATGACACATACGAAAAAGCACTCGCCAGCTGGTTTATCTGTAGATGGCTCGGGAGCTGGGGAAAATGGGAAGAAGCTAAGAAATACGTTACGGGCCTTTTTGAAAATAGCGATTTATGGCTATACGTAAAGCACGAGGGGCCATTTCTTTTAGCGTTCACTATTCTTCTGAAATGTGGCGAAGAATCAGAAGCGAAGAATTTGCTGACGCACCCCCACTGGCAGGATTCAAATAACAAAACACTGGCGGCAGCAATGCTGCAAACTGGCAAATCAAGATTACGAATTATAAATACGATTTTCAGTAATCGAGGTTTTATGCCCATCGAAGAAATCAGCAATGTTACGCTGGACACTATTTCGTCTAATACTTCGGGTCATATATTAACGTTAAGTAAATTCAGCCCTCTTGTCTCCGTTATCATCCCATGCTTTAACGCAGAGAAAACAATATCGACGGCACTGAACAGCTTAACAAGACAGACTTACAGCAAACTTGAAATCATCGTTATTGACGACTGCTCCACCGATAATTCTGCATCAATAATTAAAGAATTTGCCAGCCAGGATAATCGCATCCGATACGTAAGACTGGAGCAAAATAGCGGAGCATACGCTGCCCGAAATAGAGGATTAGACGTAAGCAAAGGAAAACTCATCACTACGCATGATGCTGACGACTGGTCGCATCCACAGAAAATTGAGTTGCAAGTATCCGAAGTAAGAAGAAGCAGAAAAGTAAAAGCTGTCGTTTCACATTGGGTACGAACATCCCCTGAGCTTGAGTTCGAAAGATGGCGAATGGAAGAAGGCTGGATCTATCGCAATGTCTCCAGCCTGATGTTCAGGCGTTCTGTTTTCAGAAAGCTGGGCTATTGGGATACAGTGTCAGTGAATGCCGATACTGAATACTACCTGCGCATTCTTAAAAAATACGGAAACTCAGCAATTAAAGAAGTGCAGCCCGGACTACCTCTGTCATTCGGCAGAGTCGACGAAGGCTCACTTACACAGGCCAGCGCAACGCACCTTCGCACGCAGTTCAGCGGTATCAGAAAAGATTATATTGATGCAGCGGTCTCATGGCACAACCGTACCCGCAGGCTTTACATGCCAAAGCAAGGCTTACGGAAATTTGTTGCACCGCCGCTCATCTGCAGAGGTTCCTCTGAGGCCAGAAAAGAGAATCTGAAGCATGTGTTGGAGTCAAAAGGGCTGTTCGACAGAGCATGGTACCTGACTGCCTATCCTGACATAGCTGAGGCCGGAGTTGATCCTTTAAAGCACTTTATCAATCATGGGATTGCTGAAGGTAGAGATCCAAATCCGTATCTCAGCTTGAGTGCGCTCGCATTTAAGACAAATGAACCAACTTTAAGCGCCATTTCTAAATGGGCCTCTGGTTCAGAAGATGAATCGAACCTGCTTTCAATGGACGGTAAGGCCAAAAATGAAGGTTCGATAAGCATTCTGATGGTTGCTCATCTTGCCGGCAAAGAGCTTTACGGCGCAGAGAGAAGCTTTTTAGATTGCATGAAAATGCTGTCCGAAGAAAAAGTAGATATATCTGTGGTTTTGCCAGCTGCGCTCAATCATCAGTACATTCAGGAGATTGCCAGCTACGTTCGGAAAATCTTCTTTACCCCCCTTCCCTGGTGGCGCGACGGACGTCAGGAAATCGACGCGGTAACCAAGAAAATCTGTGACATTATTCATCAATGTGATGTATCGATCGTGTATGTAAATACGCTTACGTTATGGGAGCCACTCATTGCAGCAAGACAAAGCAATAAAAAGTCCGTAATTCATGTAAGGGAACTTCCTAACCATGACGAAGACTTATGTCAGAGATTGCAATCCACCCCAGAGCATATAAGAAAGCATGTAGACAGAAATGCTGACCTAGTTATCGCTAATTCTAAATGCACTGCAGACTTTATAGCTCTAAAACAAAAATGCATTGTCATATACAATGCCATAGATTCAAGCAATTTCAGCTTTAAAAATTCTGAAAGCTCAGAAACGCTAAAGGTGGTAATGCTGAGCAGCAATACTACAAAAAAGGGCATAGATGACTTTTTTCGAGTCGCTGAGGCTGTTAGCAGGACGTCGCCATCAATCGCCTTTTACCTTTTCGGACCGGAAACATCTGAACTCGCCTCCAGACTTCAAAGTTACCAGTTACCAAACGTGACTTATTCTGGCTACGCAAAAAATCCACTAGATGCATTTAAAGACATGGATATCGTTTTAAATCTATCGAGATTCCAGGAATCATTTGGGCGGACAATCGTAGAAGGGATGGCTTCAGGCTGCGTACCCATTGGCTATGAGTGGGGCGCTCTTGCAGAGATCATAGATCCAAAAATCGGTTACCTTGCCCCACTCGGCGACCATGACTCTGTAGCTGAAAAAATTCTGGCTTTGGCTGCAAACCCAGACACATTGGCCAGCAGAAAGCTTGCCGGCCAACGTTTTGCAATGGATAGATTTAGCTGCGATAGGATATCCAGGCAACTTATCGCTGTGATACAAAAAAATTAAAACACTAATACAGTAAAATATAACAGAGAAACAAAGTAGAATTGGATTCTCAATAGATCTAAATCGCAAATCTATATAAAAGTAGTATGTAAATTTAACATATGAAAAAAGTAAAACTATAAGTTAAAGAGAAAAGAAAAATTTACGGTTCTTTTCTATACACGATTTCTTGTTTTTTTCTAAAGTAGTACAATAAGAAAAATAATTATCAAGATTAGTTAAGTCCATTTTTTCAAAAACCTGAGAATAATCCTCCATTTCGTAAACCGGACCAATCTCGGAGTACAAGTAGTAATCAGATAATTGATGTATTACCGGAATGTTCATGGCAATGGCCCAGGAGTACGTAGCAGAAATTTTTTTAACGCCATAATAAGAGTTAGAGGTTAATGGCATCAAATAATGGGTTCGATTTTTCAATATATCGAAAACAATACTATTAGAAACAAACTCTGCATCTTTAGGTTCAACTAAATTAACTACAGGGCTAATATTGCTTTCCTCGATGAAAGATTTAACATTATCGAAAATGTTACCACCGGATCCTATTATATTAAATACAATATTCTTTGAGGAAAAAAATGAATACTGCTCCTTAATATACTGCAACAAAGACATATAACTTTTAGTCGAAGAAATTCGACCTAACACTGTTATAAAGAGCTTTTCAGATGATGGCAGCACTGACCTAGTCAAATTATTAAAATTAAAAGGATAAAAAACTCCTAATGACACATTCCTATCCAATGATTTGCGTACGTTATCTTTAACAAAATCGGACAAAGCAAGATAGGATATATCTAGTTTAAATTCATCTAAGTCCTCTGGGATTCGTGATATTTCCTCATCGGCATTGTGAATTATTCTGACAACCGGTTTTGAAATTCTACGTAGATAATTAGAAAAAGTTACTAAGAAAACAGAACTGTACTCAGACTTGTTGATAGAGTCTCGAAGTTTTTGAAGGCCTCTTTTATTTGGCTCAAACCAAGTGACATTAACATCCATTGAAAGATCTAGAAAAATATTGCCTCTAGTCTCATTCATATTTTCAGGCAAATATACGTCAACAATGTATTTAGAAGATAACAACTCGTACAAATGCGGAAGTAACTCATCATGAGACCAATACGGCTGAATCAAGGCTACCTTATTCATAAAAAAACTCATCAGATATAATAAAGAAAAATAGTTACGCTATTTATAAAAACCAAAAATTAGTTAAAAGCAATCAACTCACACTTTCTAATATTTTTTTCGCACGGTCGTTACTAGGATCAACTGCTAAAATTTCTTCACAGTAAACTTTTAATTCATCATGAAACTTGTACTTATTCGCTATAAAATTTAAAGCTTTCAAATCTCGGGGATCAGGAACAGTGATATCAAAGTATCGCTTAATAAACTCCTTCGCCTCAGAATTTTTTCCGCAGCGATTAGCAACTCTAGAAAGAATTAACAGTTTTGAAGGGTTCAAAATTTTATCACTACAGTTTTCCAATATGAATTTCATAGCTGTAGTATGACTGCGCTTAGCAGTAAGGTCACCTAAAGAGATTCTACAGGCACGATCAAATTCATCAGCATCGAAAAAATAATTATCAACTAATAGTTGAACAACATCTCCGACTACAAAGTCATTTACATGACGTAAATCATCACCAAATGCTTTACTAGGATCCCGGTAAGTCACCATTTCATAACTCGGGAAATAATCTACAAAATCATACTTTTCACTAATTTCCCCACAAACAGATCTCAAAATAGATTTGCTATACGAATTAGCCACCAGAACGTCTGAATCTCTAAATGTTTTATTCAAAGGAACTGGAGAAGTTGTTATTAATACTTTTATATCGTTATTTACGGATCTCAAAAGAGATATAATTTCTTCAACCTCCGCTAAGGATTCATTGAAATTCATTGGATGAAACTTAAAGCGACCCTTTTCACGAAGCAACTCCTTGGAATTTGGAGCTCCAAACACAGATATATCGCTGGTAGTATCAACCCATCTTTCAACTAAGCCTAGAGTAATCGTAACGCAAGATGCAGAATCTAACTGTTCATAGATAGATAATAATTCTCTCCTTCTTTGAAAAAAACGTTCTACAGTAACAGGAGAATAGTTAAGCTGTAGATCAATTGCATCTCCGCTTCTCGTCAAAAATTTGAACTTTTCAGTAGAAGTTTCGAAGTCTTCGTTTCCGTTTATGATATCAACAGCCCACTGTAACTCTTCGCGTATTGCAGATGGTGTAAACTTGTTAAGTACGCCGTTAGGTCTATTAGACGATTCTCGATAGGGCGCTTTAAAATCATAAGTTGGTAAACTAACACCTATGAGGCTTAAGTGCTCTTCAATATTTCTAGCAAAACAACTACCTATCGTTACAATTGTAGATTTTGCTGAAAGTTTAAAATTAGGTGATATTTGAGCGACTACCTGATCGTCAAATCTATCTTTAACACTGCTCCAGTCTTTATATTTTTTATCCATCATGTTATTTAACTCCTAGAAACTTTGAAACTAAAATTAAGACCTCTTGCTCCGACAAGCCTAAAAAATTGGTATTTTCTTTTCCTGAAAAAGACAAAAGATATTCTTTAGTAATATCATATCTACTAGCTAACCAGTCCGAGTCATCTTTATAGAGTAACTGAATATTTTCGCGGTCAGTGCTATTCAACCAAGAATACTTTTTAGGCCACATTGAACTAAGATCTGAATTATTAGTAAAGTTCTCAATGACTACCCTCATTTTTTGGGCCTCGCGCTTAGATGATATTTGATTAAATTTTCTCTTTAAATCGACGAGAGGAAGTGGCCATGATGGATTTGCGAGACTAGATGTTCCTTCTATAATCTTAGCTACTTCCGAATCGAAAACTAGTTCAGTCCAACTTCTTTCAAGAAAATTCTTGTCCAAATCTTGAAAACTAATTACTTTAACTTCACCAAATATTTTTTCCCAACTAGACACAATTGCTTTATAATTAAATCTTTCTGCATATTCTTCATGAAATGTAAAAATATCTTTTTCGTAATTTGTTGCTTTAACATGCTCGTTGAATAAAGATTCCAAGTAATCGACGTAACTTCTGAAAGTTACAACTATCTGAATATCAGTGAAATCACTAAGTGAATCTTTCAAAAGTAACTGAAAATTTTGAATCTTTTGCCAAATTTTCTTATCATTTCCCTCTCTGCCCCGCAGAAATGACTCAGCACTAAGCAAAACTTTGTTAGCATTTACCCTTTTCGCGTTCTGATGAAGCCCTTGCAAAAACTTTAATGAATCATCTCTCGATAAAAGGCACCTCTCGTTCATTATGCCTTTTGCAATGTCTAAGTGAGCATATGATGATTTTTCACCTCCAATTACTTCAAAATAATTCGGATACCACACACCATGCTGCAATAATTTTTCTCTATTGGCAGAGAATGCACGTTGAATAGCTGTGGTACCAGTTTTATGAGTACCTATATGAATAATAAGCTTCATTAGTTAAAAATAAGACCTTAAGAAAGTTGGATTTATCCATGTACTATTTAGAGAAAGATTTTCGGAAAAAACATCGATTATATTCAAATCGTACCTTTTCATGAAATAATTTTGTATGTTCTTCATAGCTTTATCATTTCCGCCATGTTTATTAATTTTTTTATAAAGCGTATTTTGATCATCAGAGCCTAGATCTTCAAATGCCTCACTTAAAGACTCAGACAGAAGCACCGACCTCACTCCATTTACTGCGGTATGAACCTTGAGCCAAAGGTCATCGGCATGATTACAAACAGAAAGTGCATTATCTAAATCGATAACATCTGGATGAAAATATTCAGGGCGATAAATAATTCCGTCTTTACCTGTCCCAACAGTACGAATATCAGGAGTTAGTACTTCGAGACAAGAGTGTACCCATTTTTTGTAAGGTAAAATTTCCAAATTACTGCACTGTAACTGTCTGCCTCTGTAAGCAACAACACAATCTAGTTTTATATTCTCGTCAAGAAGTCTCTGCAACCAACCCTGCGGATAAACTGTATCATCATCCACTGTAATAAAATGCGAGAAATCGATAACTCCGTCGTAATAATCCTTCATCAGAGGCAGAAACTTTCTGTATGGACCTATGTTAGGTGTCTTGATAATTCTAAATTTGTTACCGTTGTTTTCTTCAAGTTTTTGCAGTTCAGACGGTATATGTTTAATCCCTTCATCCAGCAAATATGGCTCTTCGGATATGTACAGTCTAACTTCAAATGCAAGCGAGGAATCTTGAGATAGTAAGGAATTAATTACGTTATGTATCGTATGAACTCTCGAATGTATAGTGGTCAAGCTTATAATTAAGTCATACATTTCCGCATTCCTCTACAGATGCCTTTTTCATAGCAAGCAAGTTAATTCGTTTTCTAAAAAATAGCAATTGATCTCCGAATTTATATTCGTAAAGAGAAGAAATTGATTTCAACGACGACCGCATAAAGTAAAGGGGGATATTTAAATTCTTGACTGAACCCTCACCTAATATATTTTTTACTCTAGTTCTAAAGTCAATATCACCTCTAGAACGAAATGAACGGAAACCGCCTATCTTTGAAATAATTTGCTTTTTGAATAATAAAGAGGCAGGCCCATCGCCAAAGACAAGACCATGTTGCGGGTCATCGATTGATAAAAAACCGCTATCTGAATATCTAATGTGGTTTGTAAAACATACACTGCAGCCCGAATTGAGAATAGCGTTGACTTGTTTTTCAAGCCTTTGAGGGTGACTAACATCATCATCGTCTTGAATTGCTATCAAAGTACCCGACGCATATGCGATAGCAATATTTCGACTTACGTACTGTCCGACATTCCTTTCATTTCTGAAATATCTTATATCCTGAAAGTCTTTTCCTCTACATAACCCTTCAATTTCGTAGCTTATGCTGATATCAGAGCAATCATCGATAACAATTATTTCTATATTTTTATAGGTCTGGTTAATTATTGATTTAATAGAGCGATTAAGGAAGTCTAGATCTGGGTTGTAGGTTGTAATAATTACACTAACTTTTTCGAAAGATCTGAGGTCACTCAAGCTTTTACTAGGCGACAGAACACAGTCGAAGATATCCATGATATCGAATTGTTTGTTGGTTGGAAGACATGGATTACATCCCGCTGACATTAGCGCATCATTAATTACTCTATTTGACAAAGATTTTAAGCCGATTGATGCTGCCATAGTTAATGACACCTCACTGTTCATAACCGGCAAACCTTTGGAAACCATTACTCTGCTGAGAAAAAGCATTTTTTCCTGCTCTGCTGTGTAGGGCTCAAGTATGGAAAACAAAAATATAAGCTTATTAGTACTTAGGTTTGCTAAATTAAGAGTTTTTAAAAGACCACGTACTTCAGCTTCTGTACAGATAATTCTCCTTGAACGCCTTACGTCTCTGTACAGGTTTACGAATGTTTTTTCTCTAGAAGAGATTACGCGATGAAGTAATTTTACGATATCAACATGCTTTATAACATTCAGCTTATTTTCCTCAATAAAGAAAATGCATCGAAATAGAAGTTGGTAATTAAAATCTTCCTTTAATCTATCCCAAAAATTACGTATGAAGAAGTCACTGGAAAGAAAGTTTGCTTTTACAGGAGATCTCGCTAATGTTTCTGAAAATAAATAAAGTTCACTTATATCAAAATTACATGTTTCGAGCTCATATTTCTCAACAAAACTTATGAAATCAATTTCTGTTTCACTTATCGATAGTGCTAGTGAGATTACAGCATCAATCTGATTTAAACTTACGTTGACAGATAGAGATGCCAACTTATCTAATAGAGCATAAGAAGGGTTAACTGAAAGAATTTGTTGTGCTAAACGAACATTTTCCGGAAGATTTATAAAATCAGAATCCCCCAGAATCTCCTGCAAGTTGTTGACAATTAGATCGCGAAGCTTATTTTCGGAATGTAACCTGATACTCAAATCCAACAAAGCAGAAAAGGAATTGCAAAGATATTTCACATTGAAAAATCTATCATATATCTTTTCTTTGAAGACATTCTCAAGGCCATAATCTACATCGAAAATTTCTGATATTCTATTGATAATTTCTTGAGTTCGTTCTTCTCTTTCAGAGGAATCAAGTATCTCCAGACAAAAGTAAAAGTCGTCATATTTTTCTTTAATTTTGCGGTATATCAAAGAATTTTGGTTGACACGTGATTTGAAATTATTATTACTATTACTCTTCAATACCAAATCGGAAGTAATTCCTATGGATACTTCATCTGGACTATGTATGATTTCAAATGAGTTAAAATCATTTAGAAAACTTTCTTCTATTTCGCAACCAACTACCCTTTTTGAGAAAACACTGAATGCTTTTTTATTCATATTATTTAACGACTATATTACTCTTTGAAATTTTTCTATTTTCATAAATTCCGAAACGGAGATAATGTACAAGAGGGTTGATATTTGAAAATAAAACGTCTGGATTATCCTCTAAATATTTACGCGTTGAAAATAGTGGTGATGGATCGTATAAGCTTGCAAAACCATTAAGTAAGTAATGTTCTTCTGGTTTTGCAGAATTAACATTTATGGCGTAAGTGGTTGAATACCATTCTTCATCGAACAGGTCACTTTCTGATAGAAGCTGAATGTCTAATTTAAATCTATTTTTGTTAAAGAATATTTTTTTTGTTAGGAAAAAAAAACATCTTTTAATGTAACTATATAGACGAGATGAACAGTACCCATTGATAATATTTTCAGTATGACGATTTCTGGCTGAAACATAAGAATCTACATCTAAACAACTATAAAGTTTGGTAACATGTCGTTTGTTGGTATTGAAAAGTCTTTGCCGTCTCCTTCTTGTTGTAGAGCGCAGAAAAGTCTCGGGATATAGCTGTTGAAAATTGGATTGAGTTAAATTTTTGAATGTGCGAGTATCTTCATATAACTCAAATGCAATTTGATACAGTGATTTTTCTTGATCCATTATTATTACTTAACTTTATCTGATTTTATAAACTCATCAAATTTGCTTTGATCCGTCTGCTTTGCAGTAATACTTGACTTTAGTCTAACATGTTAAGTTATCTGTAATCTATCGAAACTACTACCAGATACATAACAAAAAACCCCGCTTTCGCGGGGTTTTTTAATATCGATAAATCGATGAAGTAATCTCTTACTCTTCTGTCACTTCAGCTTCTTCAACTTCAGGACGGTCTACCAGCTCAACGAACGCCATAGGGGCGTTGTCGCCTGCACGGAAACCGCATTTCAGAATGCGAGTGTAACCGCCTGGGCGAGCTTCGTAACGAGGACCAAGCTCGTTGAACAGTTTACCTACAACCTCTTTATCACCTGTGCGGGCCATAGCCAGACGGCGGTTTGCAACGCTGTCTTGTTTTGCCAGTGTGATTAAAGGCTCGATTACGCGACGTAATTCTTTCGCTTTTGGTAACGTCGTTTTGATCACTTCGTGCTTGACCAGTGAGCCGGCCATGTTTTTGAACATAGCTTGACGATGGCTGCTGTTGCGATTCAACTGACGACCACTCTTACGATGGCGCATAGTTTTATCCTTCTCTACAAATCAGTTTGATAAAAACCTGATTAATCTTT
>Ga0208204_100312_pt1 | contig 13794 bp, 8 predicted proteins | sample DeeseametaMP2252_FD_184173 | JGI IMG/M metagenome (GOLD analysis project Ga0208204, IMG submission 184173) | Marine microbial communities from the Deep Pacific Ocean - MP2252 (SPAdes) | ecosystem: Environmental > Aquatic > Marine > Oceanic | place: West of El Salvador, Pacific Ocean | collected...
TTTCGCAAGTTGTTTCCGCTGAAAACCGTCATTTGAGGTTAAGATAACTTCCTATAACGACTTCTTCGTGGTCCGTTTGACGTTCCCCGTCGAAGTGGTGCGCATTCTACGCTCCAGAGGTTTTTCGTCAACCCCTTTCTGTCATAAAAAATGAAAAAAGCGACCTGTTCGGTCGCTTTTTGTTCAATCATCATAATAAACTATCAAATAGTACTGTTTTCAGTGCTATTCGGGTTTCTTATTATTGTTGTTGTCGCTATTAACGCTTTCCTGCTCTGACGAGACTGATTCTTCATTAGTCGTAAAGTCGGCATCTTTCTCTTCATGGTCGCCTACTACATCATGAAGCGTCATCTTATCTACCGTTCTAAATGTATTGATCGGCCCTGCTAATGCGTACAAGGCAAACACCAGGAATAAAACAAGTGCAGGCTCGGTCGCCACAACGACAAAGATAAGCATAATTATAAGCAAAGCAACGAAAGGCACTTTTCCATTCCAATTCACTTCCTTAAATGAATTGTATTTAAAGTTACTTACCATGAGTAAACCTGCAGCTCCTGTTACCAAGGCAACGATAACGCCGTAATCATCGCCGTTGGCACCATATTCAACGCCTACCCATACTAAACCAGATACAACGGCAGCGGCAGCTGGACTCGCGAGCCCCTGAAAGAACCGTTTATCAGCAATACCGACCTGAGTATTAAATCTTGCTAAACGTAACGCTGCACCCGCTACATAGATGAAGGCAGCTAACCAGCCAAATTTACCTAATTCACTTAATCCCCAGTTATAAGCCACCAATGCAGGTGCTATACCGAAAGAAACCATATCAGCCATTGAGTCATACTCGGCGCCGAAGGCACTTTGAGTATTCGTCATTCTGGCAGCTCTACCGTCCAGGCCATCGAAAATCATAGCAACAAAAACTGCAACCGCTGCGGCTTCGAAACTACCGTTCATCGAAGCGACAATTGCATAAAAGCCTGAAAATAATCCGGCTGTGGTAAGAAGATTAGGCAATAGATAAATGCCCTTCCGTTTGGTATCTGTCATACACCCTCTTATGTTTAAAGCTGACTGGCACATTATTTCATACATCAATTGTGCACGCACGGCTCAAATTCAAAAGCACACCGAATAACTTAGTATGTGACTGCATACGTTAAAAAACGTTTTTTGATCTTACAATAAATAGCTGTATTTAATGGGAAAAATCTGATTTTAGCAGATCTTACCAATGTCAGTATTTTTTACGTAGGCTATTTCAAACCTAAAAATTTGGCGTAAAAAACCTAATATATTCATAGCTTTAAAAGTTGGCATATTTACTGCTGAGTTGTCTTTGAGGTATGAAATCGAGGTATAAAAGGGGTTTTTAAATGAAATTAAGTAAAATTGCGTCAGTGACGACACTCGTCCTTGCCGCTGCAGCTGCATCTGCGCCTGCCCATGCTACTTGGGGCGGTAAAGGCAGTAATTGGCACAGTGGTTGTGGCAGTGATGGTAATACCGGCTCAGGTTGTAATGCAGCTGATTATTTCGATGATGATCTGAAATATGAGTTGGTATCAGATGGTATTTCTGGGGCGGTAGTAGATGGCGTTACTATTAACGCGTCAGCGTATTCAGATACTGCGGGCTTTGTTAGACAAGGCGACTACGGCGATTACAAAATTTATGGTGACGGCATCGTAGAAGCGGCTGATTTAGCACAATACGGTTCTGGCTACGGCGTTGTTAACGCCGATGAAAGTTACCATGAGTCACCTGAACACTCTGCAGATAACGAATGGGAAGCTTACTGGGCTAGTAAAGACGGTAAGAAAATCGTTAATTACGAAACAGACTTTGATTACATCCTTATTTCTTTTGATGAAGAAGTAAATGTAACAGGTGCCACTTTTAGTTGGCTGTGGAAAGACACTGAAACTCAGGTATCTGTAGCGGCTCTTAGCGATACATCAATGCTGACGTCTGGTGCAAACACTTGGTCAGATATCGCTGGTAGTGCGATGTCAGTTGGCTCGTTCGATGTACTGAACTGTGACGACACTAACCTGGCCATGGTAGATATGGAAAGTGTTTATTCTCAATACTGGATTATAGGTGCGTATAACACTGTATTTGGTGATATCGGGCATACTATGTTCAACGACGGCTTCAAGTTAGCGTCTATTGGTTTCAATGCGAAAGGCGGAGACACTCCTCCAACTAACCCACCGACAGAAGTAACCGAACCTGGTACTTTTGCTATGTTATTCATGGGTGGTGCACTGGCCATGTGGCGTAGAAAGCGTAAAGCATAATCTCAGCGATTACGCTCTACAGGCTTAGTATTTGAAAGGTGGCGTATGCCACCTTTTTTAATTCACTCAAATTCAGGTGTGATATGAATAAACAACGGATTTTAACTTCATTAGTAAGAAACGCGCTCTTCGGTGCCATTGGTTTGGTAACGTTCACTTCTGCGTCGGCAACAACTTTTGAAGACTACGAGCAGGCTTTGGATGCTTATAACAACAAGCGCTACGAAGAATCCTTTGTTCATTTAAAAAATAGCCTGAAAAAAGACCCTGATAATCTGACAGCGAAAATCCTGATGGGTCGATTACTACTGCAAAACGGCTATGTTCGAGCTGCCGAACTGGAATTTCAGGAAGCCATCGATATGGGAGCTGACCTCAACCTGGTTGCTGAGCCTCTCGGTACCGCTTGGTTATTCATGAACCGTTTCAGCGACATTATTGAATTTCAAGACTACAAGCGTCTTGGTTCTAAGCAGAAATCTGCATGGTTACAGATACGGGCAACGGCCTGTACCAAACTAGATGATGACAAATGCGCAGGTCAAGCTTATCAAGACATGCTGACAATGCCGTTTAATCACGAGAATGCCTTTACCGGCCTGGCCGCCATTGCCATGCGAGCCGACGATCTGAAAAAAGCTGAAGACTACTTAAACCAGTCTAAGTCAATTAATGAAGACAACGCTATATTGTGGCGCCTGATGGGCCAGCTTACTTACCGGAAAGGTGATGTTGATGGCGCAATTACAGACTTTAAACATGCATTGGATATCAGCGCAGACGACCCCATTGCATTACGTAATCTTGTAAACATTTATATTGCGCGTGACGACTTCGAAAGTGCGCGCAAATATGTTGATGAAATCATGTCACGTACGCCAGATGACCCACTTGCCATTCTACTCAATAACTGGCTGATGACTCAGGAGCAAACGGTACGTTCCAGTAACACAGAAATGCAGAAGCTCAGCAATACTCTGTCAGAACTGTCTCCTGACGTGGTTGAGTCACAACCTCTGTTGATTTATATCAGCGGCCTCACTGCCTACTTTAACGGCAACATTGAAAAAGCAGTGGGTGACTTTGAGCGCTATTTGAATAAAACGCCAGACGACTTACAGGCAATCAAGCTGCTAGCGAAAGCCTATATCGCCACGCAGCGTCCTAAACTCGCATTGAGTTTACTTGAGAAGAAACAAACACTGCTAATGCAAGACCTTAACGCAGCACTCTTACTTGGTGACTTGCTCATCGATCAGAATAAGAGTTTTCGTGCTGACAGTTTAGTGCGTCTTCTTGAACAAGAATATCCCCGAACGCTGCAATTGGAGCTGTTCAAAATTAAGTTGATGACTGTGCGCGGGCAGCGTGAAGAAGCGTTGGCACTGCTTGAGAAAAACTATGAAAGCCAACAGCTAAACCCGACTTATCTGTTTACCTATACGTCCATGAAGATGCGTTATGGTTTTTATGATGACGCCCACAAGAGTGCAGACGCACTTATCGAAATATTTCCAGACAAGGCAGATGTCTATAACCTAAAAGCCAGTCTGTTCATGCAGCAAGAAGAATACGATAAGGCCCGCGCACTGCTTAACAAAGCACTTGAGCTGAATAAAAGTAGCTTCTCTGCTCGCTTCAACCTTGCATCGGTAGACGCAAAGACAGGCCGTGTTGCTGAATCTCTCACTACTTTGGACGAACTGATCGCCCAAGTGCCTCGACATGTTCCTTCAAAATTGCTCAAAGCGCAGAACTTACTGCTCCTCGGCGATATGGAAAATGCGATCGCTATTTACAACGACGTATTAGCCCTTCACCCTCGTAATGAAGAGGCTCGGGTGAAACTGGTTCAAATTAGCGCTGGCAAAGGCAACATGAATGATGCGCTGTACCAACTTGAGAAACTGCTTAAGGAAGACTTTGATAACCCTGCCTATCTACTTCAGAAAGCTGACATTCTGACGGGCATGGGCCGCAACGATGACGCTGAGCAAGCTATTGTGCTAGCCCGCGACGGTATCCAGAACAGTGCGAAGTATCTTCAACGTTACGGCAATATTCTCATTAAGCTTGGTCGTCCAGGAGAGGCGCTAGAAAGCTTCCTGAAAGCGCGTGAAATTTCGCCTTACGACAATAGCCTGGCCCTGCATACTGCAAAGCTGCAAATAGCAATGGGTAAAGTGTCAGATGCCGCGGGTACTATTTCATCTAGAATCGACCAAAATCAGAATAATCCTGAATTCTGGTATGTCGCGGGTTTGTTAGCTGAAAGCCGCCAGAGTTTTGATAGAGCAGCGCAAGCATACGGCCGCTCACTGGACCTTGCACCGGTTTACGCGCAACCACTTATCGCCGCTTACAAAATGGCAGAGCGCAACGATTACCCTAAAGGTTTCGTGCCTATTGCCTCGAAGCTGATGAAAGAGCATCCACAATATTTGTTACCAGCAAACCTTCTCGCCCAGTACTTTTACAACGCGGGTGAGTTCGAGAAATCGGTACCGATTTACGCTCAGTTGGTCAAGTTACCTAATGTGCTTAATAAATCTAAGGTACTGAACCGCCTTGCTGAGATGACTGCCGAAACCAACACTCAGCAAGCAAGTATCTGGATTAAAGAGGCATTTGAATTAAACGCTGCCGACCCCGAGATTTTAGATACGTATGGTTGGGTACTCGCGCAAGAAGGAAAATACGCTGAAAGTCTTGAAATGCTTCGCCGCGCGTTTAGCCGTCATGCAACGAATCCGAAATTACGCTATCACCTTGGCTATACCCTTACGAAAATGGGTCGACAAGGGGAAGCTGCCGAACACCTTGAGTTAGCGGCGAATTCCGAATTCGATTTCAATGGTAAAACTGATGCCAAGAAGATGCTGGCGATAAACTAAAATAAAGCCGCTATGAATAAAAAGCCGTGGTACTTCTCAGTACCACGGCTTTTTGTTTTATGCGACACGCTGACCACGTTTGAGCGAACCCAAATAGCCTGGTTAACTCAGCCTAAGAACACTTAGACGATAATTAACTCATCATCCCGCACCTCGATGCGAATAGTCGACTCAGGCATTAACACACCAGACAATAACTGTTGCGCTAAAGGGTTCTCGATTTGCGTCTGAATAGCGCGCTTGAGCGGGCGAGCGCCATATACCGGGTCGAAACCGGCATCCGCCAATTTGTCCATTGCGGCACCAGACAATTCCAGTTTGTAACCTTTTTCAATTAAGCGCTGACGTAAGGAGGCAAGCTGGATTTTAGCTATCGATTTAATCTGCTCTTTGCCCAGCGGATGGAACACGACGAGATCATCCACCCGGTTAATGAATTCCGGTCTGAAATGCTGACTCACTACGCCCATCACACGCTGCTTCATTTCGTCGTATTGACTGTCATCATGGGTATCCTGAATAACATCAGAACCTAAGTTCGACGTCATGATCACAACGGTGTTCTTAAAGTCGACCGTACGTCCCTGACCGTCGGTAAGGCGGCCATCATCCAGTACCTGAAGCAGAATGTTAAACACATCCGGATGGGCTTTTTCCACCTCATCCAGCAGGATCACAGAGTAAGGCTTACGTCTGACCGCTTCTGTCAGATAACCGCCTTCTTCATATCCCACATAACCCGGAGGCGCACCGACTAGTCGGGACACAGAGTGCTTCTCCATAAACTCCGACATATCAATGCGCACCAACGCTTCTTCAGTATCGAACAGAAAGCCAGCCAACGCTTTAGAAAGCTCTGTTTTACCGACCCCCGTCGGGCCAAGGAACAGGAACGAACCAATGGGTCGATTTGGATCGGCAAGACCGGCCCGAGACCGGCGGATCGCATTTGAAACGGCACTTACCGCCTCAGTCTGGCCCACAATGCGTGTATGGAGAACATCTTCCATACGCAGCAGTTTGTCACGCTCACCCTCAAGCATTTTGGCTACCGGAATACCGGTCCAACGTGAAAGCACATCGGCTATTTCCACATCGGTCACCTTATTCTTCAGCAACAGCGTTTCGCGCGTCTCATTCTCTGCCGCCTTTTCCAGCTTCATTTCAAGCTCGGGAATACGGCCATATTGCAATTCGGACATGCGGTTTAGATCAGAGGCACGGCGGGCAATTTCCAAATCCAGTTTTGCCTGCTCTAGTTCAGTCTTGATAGACTGCGTGCCCTGCATGGCGTCTTTTTCTTCACGCCATATTTTATCCAGATCGCCAAATTTAGTTTCTGCCTGCTCACGTTCCAACTCGATCATTTCAAGTCGTTTATGACTGGCGTCGTCGGTTTCTTTTGCCAGCGCCTGCTCTTCCAACTTAAGCTGAATAATACGACGTTCCAATCTGTCCATTTCTTCAGGCTTAGAGTCGATTTGCAAACGTATGCTTGAAGCCGCTTCATCAATAAGATCGATAGCTTTATCAGGCAACTGACGGTCACTAATGTAACGGTGGGACAGCGTAGCCGCCGCGACAATGGCCGGATCGGTAATATCTACCGAGTGATGGAGTTCATAGCGTTCTTTCAAACCACGCAGAATAGCAATGGTATCCTCAACGCTTGGCTCATCCACCAGCACCTTTTGGAAACGACGCTCAAGAGCGGCATCCTTTTCAATATACTGGCGGTATTCATCCAGCGTAGTCGCGCCCACGCAGTGAAGTTCACCACGGGCCAGTGCGGGCTTGAGCATGTTACCCGCATCCATTGCGCCCTCGCCTTTACCGGCGCCGACCATGGTATGGAGCTCATCAATAAACAAAATGACACGGCCCTCTTCTTTGGCCAGTTCATTCAGAACTGCCTTCAACCGTTCTTCAAATTCACCACGGTACTTCGCGCCGGCCACCAGCGCGCCCATATCCAGCGACAGCACACGCTTGTCTTTCAGACCTTCGGGCACTTCACCGTTAATAATACGCTGTGCTAAGCCTTCAACAATGGCGGTTTTACCTACACCAGGCTCACCAATCAATACCGGGTTATTTTTGGTACGGCGCTGCAGCACCTGCACGGTGCGGCGAATTTCATCATCACGGCCAATTACCGGGTCGAGCTTGCCCTGCTCTGCCCGCTCTGTCAGATCGGTAGTGTATTTCTCCAGTGCCTGACGAACATCTTCGGCATTCGGATCTGTCACTTTCTGACCGCCACGCATTTTGTCGATGGCGCTTTCCAGCTGGTCGCGGGTGATGTTTAAACTTCGCAACAATTCGCCAAGCTTGCCTTTGTCGTCTAACGCTGCCAGTACAAAGATTTCTGACGTGATGTATTCATCTTTTCTCTGCTGCGCAATTTTGTCACACAGGTTTAGCAAAATGCCGCTTTCTTTGCTTAGCTGCACATCGCCGCCAATCCCTTCAACGCGGGGAAGACGCTCGATAGCTTCGGCCAAAGAAGAACGTAATGCATTCACATTAACGTGGGCCTGATCGAGAAGCGGGCGCACAGAGCCGCCCTGTTGATTCAGCATGGCTGTCATCAGGTGCACGGGCTCAATAAACTGATGATCGCGACCCAGTGCCAATGACTGTGCGTCGGATATCGCTAGTTGAAACTTACTGGTAAATCTATCTAATCGCATGAAAAGCCCCCTGCAAACGTAGTGCTATTTAAATAGGTATCGCACACATGCTATTCAAGTTCATTACGCAAAAAATTAGTGATGAACCTATCCACTCATTGATGTCAGTCAATCTTTTTAGTGGGTCATTTCGATCTTTCTTTCCACAATCGAAAAATTTACAAACGGCTCTCAAGTTTCGCGCACAGCGTTCAGGTTATGAACATGCCAGACAATCATATTGTTTACTATATGGACATTTTCGATACCTATTGCCCGAAAACAGCGGCTGGCACAGGTGATGCTGTTAATAAGATGTACATCGACACCGATGAATCATTCACTGGCTCTGTGAGCCTAAGCGAAAGAGGTTGTAATGACAGAATCATTCATTGCCAATGCGATTTGGCAGGAAAAACTCTTTACCGGCAAATGGGTATCTGGTTCGGCCAAGCCGGTTATTGTGACTGAACCCGCGTCTGGAAAAGAACTTGGACAAATCGCCATGGCGAGTCCAGAAGATGTGAGCCAAAGCTGTACTGCAGCGAAAAAGGCGTTCCCCGTCTGGTCTACCACACATTTTGAAGAGCGAGCTGCGGTACTGCGCAAAGCCGCTCAGGTGATGCAAGAGCACTTTAACGACATCACCGATGTGTTGATCCGCGAAAGCGGTTCGATTAGGGCAAAGGCCGAATTTGAAGTTTCACTCAGTATAAAAGTACTAAACGAAAGCGCAGCCTTGCCGTCAAAAAGCCAAGGAGAAGTATTACCTGCCGCGCCGGGTAAAATTAGTATCGCCCGACGTAAACCTTTGGGTGTGGTAGGCGTTATCTCGCCATTTAACTTTCCACTGTATCTGGCCATTCGAGCGGTTGCTCCGGCGCTTGCAGTGGGCAATGCAGTTGTGCTCAAACCTGATCCCCGAACTGCCGTGTGTGGCGGCGTTACTATTGCTCGGGTGTTCGAATTAGCCGGATTACCTGAAGGAATACTGCATATGTTGCCGGGTGATGGCGCGGCCGGTGCCACATTAACCGAGCACCCGGATATAGCGATGATTCAGTTTACCGGCTCGACCAACGCGGGTAAAAAAGTAGGCGAAGCTGCCAGCCGCCATCTCAAAAAAGTGTCGCTGGAGCTGGGTGGAAAGAACTCTCTGATTATTCTAGACGATGCCGACATCGATCTTGCTATCGCGAACGCGACCTGGGGCGCCTGGTTACATCAGGGGCAAATTTGTATGTCTACCGGCCGCATTCTTGTGCAGCGTAAAATCTATCAGGCGTTTGTCAGTAAGCTGGCAGAAAAAGCCAAGCAACTGCCAGTGGGAGACCCTGCCACCGAGCAGGTCGCACTTGGCCCAATCATTAATGAGCAACAGCGCGATAACATTAGCCGAATTCTCAAAGCGGCAGTAGAAGGTGGCGCCAAAATAGAGGCTGGCGGCGATTATTCCGGTTTGTTTTTTCAACCGACAGTGCTCAGCAGTGTGACGCCGGAAAGTCCGGCATTTAATGAAGAAATTTTTGGTCCGGTTGCCGTTGTTATTCCGTTCGATACCGATGAGGAAGCAGCGCAACTGGCAAATCAAACCGAGTATGGCTTATCAGCGGGTATCATCGCGACCAATGTAGGGCGGGCGCTCGACTTAAGTCAGCAACTCAACACGGGTCTGCTTCATATCAATGATCAGACTGTCAATGACGAGGTGGTTAATCCATTTGGTGGAACCGGGGCATCCGGCAACGGCACCAGTGTGGGCGGCGCTGCTAATTGGGAAGAATTCACCCAATGGCAATGGCTGACTATCCAATCTGAAGCCCCTCGCTATCCATTATAAGGAACAAGATAATGTCTGAAATTACGCAAATTCGCGCGGCAGTGACTCGCGCCAAAGGCGCCCCTTTTGAATTAGAAGAGGCGCAAATCCGTGCACCGAAAGACGATGAAGTATTGGTTAAAATAGTGGCAACCGGTATGTGCCACACTGATATGATTGTGCGTGATCAATACTATCCCGTCCCTCTTCCTGCGGTTTTAGGCCACGAGGGTTCCGGGGTGATTACGGCGGTGGGCCCGCTGGTAAAAGACCTTCAGGTGGGCGACCACGTGGTACTCACTTTCGGTTACTGCACACATTGTAAACCCTGTAACCACGGTCATCCCACCTATTGCCAGGAATTCTATCCTCGCAACTTCAGTGGCGTAGGAACAGATGGCGAAACCGCTATTCAAGATGCCAATGGTAAGCCGCTGCACGATCATTTCTTTGCCCAGTCGTCCTTTGCTACCTATGCACTGAGTTTAGAAAGTAACGCCATCAAGGTCAGTAAAGATGCCAAGCTGGAGCTGCTAGGTCCCCTAGGTTGCGGTATTCAAACCGGTGCTGGTGCGGTAATTAATTCACTGAAAGTCACGCCGGGTAGCAGTTTTGTGTCTTATGGTTCAGGTGCAGTAGGCTTATCATCAGTGATGGCGGCACGGGTTGCCGGCGCCACCACGATTATTGCAACCGATGTGGTGGAATCCCGCCTCGAACTGGCAAAGGAACTAGGTGCAACCCATGTTATTAACAGCAAAGACGAAGACGTGGTTGAACGGGTAAAAGAAATTACCGGTGGTGGCGCCGACTTTGCCCTTGAGTCAACCGGCCGCCCTGCGGTATTAAGACAAGGGATTGATGCACTTGGGCTGATGGGCACTATCGGTGTAGTCGGTGCGCCAGCATTAGGAACCGATGCTACCTTTGACGTAAATGATGTGCTGCTCGGCGGTAAATCGATTCGCGGTATCGTTGAAGGTGATTCCACCCCAAAAACCTTCATTCCACAACTTGTAGAATTGTTTAATCAAGGCCGCTTTCCCTTCGATAAATTAGTTAAATTCTACGAATTTGGCGATATCAATCAGGCTGCTGAAGATAGCGAAAAAGGCATAACCTTGAAGCCCATCATCAAAATTGGCGAACTGTAACCTTGCCGCCACAGGAAGGGGTGAAATCACTCCTTCCTGCTATCAATAGCCAACTGTCAATTTTACATTGTGATAACATCGGCACCAGATAAAGTGGTAAAGGTGTTGCCGTGTTCAATAATAATGATCAAGAACTTATGATAAACCCTGATTTGCTGGATGATGCAAGGCGCCAGTTATTATTGGGGCACCCTCTTCCAGAGAATCTGTTACCGGATGCGGTAGCCCGTTCATGGCAGCGCTCCCGGGATGCGGGTTTACACCCTTGGGAAAGCCGGTTAGTAAACCGAGTAAATGACGACTACCCACTGTCAGAAACCGATGAACACTTAGCAGCCACCGCCCAACCGGAAATCGACCGTTTATGGGACGTGTTCGGTGGTGAAGATTGGTGTCTTTTCTGTGTAAATAGTGACGCGGTGATAGTGCGGAGCAAAACCAATGCCGAGACCCCGCCGCTTAGCATGCTCAAGACAGGTGTACGTGTACAGGAAGCGGATATCGGTACCACGGCGCCAGCATGCACTTTGCGGGAAAAGAGGGCTTTTGTCTTCACCGGCCCACAGCATTATCTAAAAGAATTTGACCATTTTTTCTGTGTATCAGTGCCGGTTTTCGGCCCTGACAATCAACTTGCCGGTGCCCTCGATATGACGGGGATCGGCGAGCGTAATACCCAGGTTGTGTTCGAACAGCTGCGCTTATCGGCAATGGCAATAGAAAACCAGTTATTTACCGATCACTATGCAGGCTGTGATATTTTCAGTATTCAGTCTTCTCCCACATTCTTGAACACACCTTTTCAAGGTTTAGTTGCTTTGTCAGCAGACGGCAATTTTGTGGCCGCCAGTCACTCTGCAAGACAATTGCTACAACTGCGCATTTCCTCTCGGTCATTACCGTTTAATCAGAGCAGCCTGAAAAACCTTGGTGCCAGAACCGAAAAGCGCGCTTTACCCGATGGCACCTACATCTATGTGCGCAATCTTGCTGCTGGTGTCACCACATTTAGACATGCCCAGCAACAAAGCTATGTGCCGGTAAGTGTGAGTACCGAACCAGCCATCGAAAAACAGTTCGGGATTGCGGTAAAAGCGTGCAAAGCCGATATTCCCATTATGATTACCGGCGAAACCGGTACGGGTAAAGAAGTCTTCGCCAAAGCACTACACGATACTATTGATGCTGACTCGCCCTTTATTGCAATTAACTGTTCAGCGATGCCCGAAAACTTAATTGAATCGGAATTGTTCGGTTACGAAGAAGGCAGTTTTACCGGCGCTAAAAAAGGAGGGGCGAGAGGAAAATTGGAAGACGCGGATGGTGGCACTCTACTTCTTGATGAAATCGGTGACATGCCACTTCGACTACAAACCCGCTTACTCCGGTTTTTACAAGAGCGACAAATCACCCGCATCGGCAGCTCAATGATTCGTCCGCTATCAATACGCATTATTTGCGCTACCCACAGAGATTTACCGGCCATGGTGGCAAAGCAGATGTTCCGCGAAGACTTGTATTATCGCCTGAAAGGTATGCAGGTAAAGTTGCCGCCACTGCATCTTCGTCAGGATTTACGCCGATTGATCACGACCATCGTGGCATCGTTCAACCACACTGAAATTACTGAAGATGCCATGCAGTGGCTGATCAATCAGCCCTGGCCGGGCAACATTAGACAATTGAGACAAACCATTCATCTAGCCACGGTAATTGCTGATGGTAAGAAAGCGCTAAGACCTGAGCATTTTGTCGAATTCGACGCCCAGCCTCAGGAAGTAGAGCCGCTAACGTTGGCTGATATTGAGAAAAATGCCATTGAGGCGGCGGTGCAGCGGCACCATGGTAATCTCACTGCGGCGGCGCGTGAACTGGGAATATCCCGCACAACCTTATATAAAAAGCGAGAAAATTAACTCGGTTCTATGGCTCTCATACCAATAACAGAGACCATTCTGCCAGTGGTTTGATGGCGTTGATGGGTTGCACGGCGGTGAGAAAAAAACCGTGTTTCGTCGCGATAAGTGCATAAACCTGAGTTCACTACATGCTCTACGCCACAAGCCGCTAATTGTTTCGCAGCTATGCCGGCCAAATCAAGTAAGGACTTTCCGTCGACGCCCGCAGGCTTAATTACACCGTCGTATTGGGCAAATCGACTTGCAAGGGAATCGGGCACTTCATAACACGCCTGACTGATAGCAGGACCAATCCAGGCGAGTAAATCCTGACTACAGGCATGCAGGCGTTTAACGGTTTCAGCAATTATCTGACTGTCCAAACCTTGCCAACCAGCATGAACCGCTGCGACTTCTGTTCCCGCTTTGTTAGTAAGCAAAACGGGAACACAATCAGCGGTCATGATTGCACAGGCAACATCTGGCGTTCGACTGAGTGACGCATCCGCCTCAGTGGCACCGGTCTCAAGTGCGAGGGATGTGGCATCCAATACTACAACCGTGTTGCCATGTACTTGATTGAGCCATACCAACCTATCAGATTCCGGCAAGCCCGCACGGTTAGCAAGCACGTGGCTGGCATTATCACCAACATGCAGGCCCACGTTGCATCCAGCGTAGACACCGGTGCTTTCCCCTCCCTGTCGGGTCGAGGTATAGGCAAAGACATTTGATGGCGCTGGCCAGTCTGGAACAATCAGCGATAACAATTAATAGTCGTCCATGCCTTTAATTTTGGTGTCTTCCCGTACAGTGGCAATCAGCTGAACCATGTCGTCAGGAAGCGGCGCCTGCCAGGTCATCCATTCGTCGGTCTCAGGATGAAACAGCGATAACTGTGCTGCGTGAAGCGCCTGACGAGGGAAAGCGCGTAATACTTCAACGCACTCTTCTGTCGCGCCTTTTGGCAAACGTGTTCTGCCACCATACGCCGTATCGCCTACCAACGGATGCTTAAGGTGCGCCATGTGCACGCGGATCTGGT
>Ga0208204_100313_pt1 | contig 13786 bp, 12 predicted proteins | sample DeeseametaMP2252_FD_184173 | JGI IMG/M metagenome (GOLD analysis project Ga0208204, IMG submission 184173) | Marine microbial communities from the Deep Pacific Ocean - MP2252 (SPAdes) | ecosystem: Environmental > Aquatic > Marine > Oceanic | place: West of El Salvador, Pacific Ocean | collected...
GGTACGGTGCCCGTTCACTGCGCGAAATGTTCTATGTAGAAGATTTCGATGAGCTGGCCAAAGAGAATGATAACTTCGATTGGCACGTCGCACTGTCTGATGCGCAGCCTGAAGATAACTGGACTGGTGCAACAGGTTTCATCCACAACGTATTGTTGGAAAACTACCTGAAAGACCACCCAGCACCGGAAGACTGTGAATTCTACATGTGTGGTCCTCCTGTGATGAACGCAGCTGTTATTAACATGCTGAAAGATCTTGGGGTAGAAGACGAAAATATCATGCTTGATGACTTTGGTGGTTAATCAGCAAACGGTATAATTGAAAAGGGGGCTTGGCCCCCTTTTTTAGTCGATAAAGGATAACAAGTGATTAGTCAGTATTTGCGGATTGGTATCGTTTTTCTTGCTGGTCTGCTTCTGAGCGCCTGTGCTCAGGAAGCAAAACAGGTTGTTCATCTTCATGGCAACACCATGGGGACAACCTACAATGTAAAGTATGTGATTGATGAACGTGGACAAGTTGAGGGTCTGCAGGATGAGATCGATGCGCGTTTAGTAGAAATCAATAAGCTGATGTCTACCTACGACCCAACGTCAGAATTATCTCGCTTCAATCAGAATCGTTACACAACGCCTGTAGCTCTGAGTGCTGAAACAACGAAAGTAGTGAATGAAGCGCTGAGACTCGGCGAGCTCAGTCACGGTGTATTGGATGTAACGGTAGGCCCGTTGGTAAACCTGTGGGGTTTTGGTCCGAATAAGCGCCCTGAAAAAGTACCTAGCGAAGAGCAAATTGCAGAAGTGCGCGCCTATGTGGGTTTTGATAAAATCAATATGACGCCGGATGGATTACGTAAGTTACACCCAATGGTTTACGTGGACTTGTCGACCATTGCTAAAGGTTATGGTGTTGATCAGGTTGCGGAAATCATGGAGAAGAATAACTTACATGATTATCTGGTAGAAATCGGCGGCGAAATGCGCGTGAAGGGCGAACGGGGCAATGGTGAGGAATGGTTAATAGCCATTGAGAAACCCGTGTCAACGGAACGCTCTGTACAGAAAATTGTCTCAGTGGGTACCAATGCAATTGCAACGTCGGGTGACTATCGCAATTACTATGAGATGGATGGCAAACGCTATTCGCATTTGATTGACCCGCGCACCGGAGCGCCGATCACGCACAATCTAGTGTCGGTTACCGTGGTGCATCCGTCATCGATGACAGCCGATGGTTTAGCTACGGCATTTAACGTGATGGGTTGGGATGAAGCAAAAGCGCTTGCGGAGAAAGAGGATTTAGCCGTATTTCTGATCAAACGAACGAAAGACGGATTTGAAGAATATGCTTCGCCACAGTTCGATGAAATCGTTGAAGTGAAAAATTAGGAGTCGTTAACTATGTCCACCTTTATTCTCGCATTCGTATTCTTTCTCGCCATGGTGATGGCCATGGGTGTTGGATACATGGTGCAAAAGAAGTCTATCGCCGGTAGTTGCGGCGGGTTAGGTGCGCTGGGTATTGAAAAGGCCTGTGATTGCCCGGAGCCTTGCGACCGGAAAAAAGCGCGCATGGAAAGAGAAGAAGCCCGTCAGAAGAAAATTTCGGAATGGAAAGACAACCAGATCCTGTAATGAGTACGCTGAATTAACAGTGTAAAGAAAGGCCGGTACATCTTGTACCGGCCTTTTTTATTCTACGAGAGGTTGGGATTACTCGTAAGAATAACTCATGGTTACATTGCTATAGGTGCTATATGCACGCAGTCCGATATGCCATGTTCCTGCTTCAGGTACAGTGAAGGTACATACTTCGTTGTTGCCACTCTTATATGGGCGACAATTATACGCACTGGTCGTTGGCTGAGAACCGTAACGAACGTAGAGGTCTGCATCACCACTGCCACCGGCAATCTGAATGGTCATGGTGGAAACGCCAGCAGGGATGGTCCAGGTGTATCGATCCCAGGCTGAACGTGAACCAGAAAGACCAGTAAGCTGACCCGATACCGGTTCTACACCAGGTTCAGTTGGCGTACCACCGCCACCACCACTGCCATCACAACCATTATTGTTCAGGTAGCTGTTGGCTTCTCCCACACGAACCAGACCATAGCCATAATAATTATCACGACCTGCGCTGCCACGATCTTCTGCTGTTGCATTTAATGCATTACGGATTTGACTTGCACTACATTGAGGATGAAAACTCCATACCAGCGCAGCGGCGCCAGCCACATGGGGCGTCGCCATTGAGGTGCCGCTTAATGTGGCATAACTGCTTGAAGGATAGGTTGAATAGACTGAGCTTCCTGGCCCAGAAATCTCCACTTGAGGATTGTATTGCGAATAGCTTGCGCGGTTCTTTCCTGAATCAACGGCTGCAACAGAGACAACCGCATCATAAGACGCGGGATAGGAGAGTGAACTGTTACCGTCATTACCGGCAGCAGCAACCAGCAGCATGTTGTCATCAACAAAACCCTGCATCGCGTTGGCTTCTGCTGACGATGAACCCGCTCCGCCCAAACTCATGTTTACCACGTCGGCGCCAGCATCCTGACATTGGTCGATGGCGGTGATGATATCTGAAGCGTAAGTCCAACTGCCGCTATCATCAAAAATCTTTACAATGTGTAAGTTTACGCCGGGATAAACACCAATCACGCCCTCTGTGTTGTCGTAGGCAGCAATGGTGCCTGCCACGTGTGTGCCATGACCATTACCGTCGTTATACCAGTTGCCAACCGCACTGTTATTCCCCTGGCCGGTAACACCGTCATTTTGACCGGGAAGATCGGGATGCCCAAGATTGTAGCCTGTGTCGATAATACACACTTTACGGGCACTGGTATCAGACTGGAACAGTTGGTTTGCCTGAACCATGTTGTAACCGTAAGGCGTGGTCTGCGCCATCAGATGGCGTTTTGGATCGGGAGCAACCTCAATGTCTTTGTTTTTCATAAGCGCATTGAGTGCTTTCTTGTTAAGCGTCACCGACGCCATACCATGGCGTGACATCACTTTATGCGTTTTACCACCTACACGCTGAATAGCCGATTTCACTGATGCTACTGACATCGCCCGCGGATTGGCTTTGCTGGTAGTCTCTAAGCCAGATTCTGTTTCTTCAGCAATACCTGCCTTGAAGGTCACAATATAGCGCTCTTCCGCGCCACCCCTTGCATTGCGCTGGAGCCCCCGAAGTTCTTTCAAATCTAATGGTGTTAGGGGCGATGACGCTACCTTGATCGGACCTGCGTCGCTGGTTTCCGTGATCGCATTCGCCGACAGAGTAATTAAGCTTAATGACGTTGCAATAAGGGTTTTGGTTGGAAATGTGTATGATTTGGACATTTATTTTCCTGTCTTGTCGTTATTTTTTCCCACTCGCTCTCTGCGGAGCGCTACTTCGGGGTGTTTAACCGGCCTGTGCACGCCATTTCAGATGGCTTTATTGTTTTTCCTTTGCCGTTCCGTCGACTAAAAAATCGGCTAAATGAAACGGCGATACGCAAGCGTTGTAAAAGCCACTTTTGCTAAGCAGCACGAAATCTATACTACGGATAGGTGGGGGCTGTAACGTATAACCTCGCATAATCTCGTATCGGAATAGACACGTATTGCGCGGGTGAGTACTTTGCTGCGAGATACAGCAACAGGGCGGTACAGGCAGATAGGCGTCACTTAATATTTAAATTCATAAAAATGAAATAAAAACAGATTTATAGATGGCGTAGATAAATTTTCAGAGATTATTTAGCAAGGGCGGAAGATAGCTTTGTAAAAAATCTGCTTTATCTAGCCAAAGAGAAGACGGGTATCAAAGCAGACAAATTAAACACTTTCATTGCTGGCAATTTTCGTTAAAATGCTGTGTATGTATACAGTATGGTGGCGATGTGCGGAAAATCATTCACGTTGATATGGATTGCTTCTACGCGGCAGTTGAGATGCGTGATAATCCGTCGTTAACCCATAAGCCCATAGCTATTGGCGGCAGCTCTGATCGCCGTGGAGTTATTTCTACCTGTAACTACCCTGCACGTAAATACGGTGTACGTTCGGCTATGGCTACCGCTTATGCGAAACGTTTGTGCCCTGATCTCATTCTCGTACCTGGCCGCATGGATGTTTACGTTAGAGAAAGCCAGAAAATCCGCGAAATATTCAACGATTACACCGATCTCATCGAACCTTTATCACTCGATGAAGCCTACCTTGATGTCACACACACGCGCTTGTTTAATGGCAGCGCCACGTTAATCGCTGAAGATATTCGTCGGCGAATCAAGCAGGAGTTGAATCTAACCGCGTCCGCTGGTGTCGCTCCCTGTAAATTTGTAGCCAAAGTTGCCAGTGATGAAAACAAGCCCGATGGTCTGTGTGTGATTACGCCGGACAAACTCGACAGTTTCGTTCGTGCCATGCCATTAGCTAAAATTCCCGGTGTAGGCAAGGTGACGCAACAAAAGTTGCAGCGCTTGGGTTTGCATAATTGTGCTGACGTGCGGGAATACCCCTTCGAGCGTTTGCAAAAGGAGCTGGGGAAATTTGGTACCGTGTTGTGGAATCGTGCTCACGGTATTGATGATCGTGATGTTAATACCACTCGGGAGCGCAAATCCATTGGTGTTGAACGTACCTTTAGCACAGATTTACACTCGCTGGAGGAGTGCCGAGACGTTATCCCTGCGTTGTGGGAGAAAATGCAGCAACGAATAGCGTCACATTTACAGAAATCTGGCGCAAAACGCTGCCTCATACGCTCGCAGGGTGTTAAGCTAAAATTCCAGGATTTTCAACAGACCACAGTAGAGCACCGGCATCACGATATCGAAGCGCCTTTCTTTTATGAACTGCTTGACGAAGCCTGGCAGCGTTCGAGGGGAAGAGGTGTGAGGCTGGTGGGTATTCATATTGGTCTGGCTGACGGAACATCTGTTGAACAATTAAAGCTACCTTTGGAGGATGACTAAGGTGCCAAACAGCATTAAACCCGGAACTTATCAGCATTATAAAGGCAACTTTTATACTGTAATTGGTGTGGCTACCCATTCTGAAGACGAAACCAAATTGGTCGTCTATCGCCCCGAATATGGCGACAGAGCGTTGTGGGTAAGACCACTGGAGATGTTTGTTGAGAATGTAGAGGTTGATGGCGAAGCTGTACCGAGATTTCGTTATATTGACGAGCATAATCCGGACTAACGGATACCGTTGAAGCGACATCAGGTAAACCTGAACTGCAAATGCACTATTTGTTTGTAAGCTGCGTATCTGTCACAACACACATAAACAGGGAAAGAAGATGATATTTCCAGTTAAACAAAAAATTAATTCGCTGATAGCGGCAGCCACGCTTATTGGCTGCACAGGTGGCGCAATCGCTCAGGATTTTGATAACGTTAAAATAAAAGATACGCCGCTGCGCGGTTCGGTGCATATGTTTAAAGGCGCCGGTGGCAATATCGGCGTATCTGCCGGTGAAGACGGTATTCTCATTATTGATGATCAGTTTGCGCCGCTGGCTGAAAAGATTGCGGCCGCCCTGAAAGAATTGGGTAACGATGCACCAAAATATCTGGTAAATACCCATTTCCACGGTGACCACACTGGCGCCAACGTATTCTTCCACGACCACAAAGACAGCACAATTTTCGCCCACGAAAATGTGCGAGTTCGTCTGGCGTCAGATGAAAAAGTTGCTCCGGGCGCGTTGCCTGTGGTGACGTTCGCAGATGGTATTACCATTCACTTTAATAACGAAACCCTCAACGTTTTTCACCTCGAACACGGTCATACCGATGGCGATAGTGTGGTGTGGTTTAAAGAGCCGAATGTCATGCACACCGGTGATCTGTTCTTCAATAAACGATTTCCGTTTATTGATTTAAGTTCCGGTGGCAGCGTTGATGGATACGTGGCGGCGGTGAAAACCTTACTGGGTAAAATTGATGACGATACCATTATTATTCCCGGTCATGGCCCGTTGGCAGACAAAGCTGACTACGAAAACTTTCTCGCGATGATTGAAGAAACCCGCAGCACGGTAGAGAAAATGAAAGCGGATGGACTCACTCAGGAGCAGGCAATTGAGAAAGGCCTGGGTAGCCAGTGGGACAGTTGGAGCTGGAACTTTATCAGTACAGAAAAGTGGATAAAAACACTTTGGTAATCTTATCTGAAGGAGGCGTAAAGCCTCCTTTTTTGTTAATAATAAATAACTTATCGCAACATTGTAGATGTCAGTAAATACCATTGCATAGTGGGGATGGAAATCATCTTTTTACCGTTGTAAAGCAATTGTAAAAAGAGTTTTGAGTTGATAATCTCAATTTTCGCTGTTCAGCATAGTCGCTGAGAACATAACATTTCAGTGCAAAGTGCCGGACGTAGTACGAAATCTCCTTCACATGGATGTATTGCATGAACAAACTACTGGTTTTTATTCTTGTGCTATTTGCCGTTTCCGGCTGTAAATCTACCCCCGATTACCTGAACACTAAAAGTCTTGTTACTAATTATCAGACGGTTGGTCTGGTAAGTTTTGATGTGCCTGAAGGCCTTGAGTACTTTGCCCCAAAACTAAAACAATTTTATAAGCCACGCATTGAAACAGAACTGGAAAAGGCGGGCTTTAAAACCGTGGACGCCAGCAGTTTTTATACACGCCTGAAAGAACTGAAAAAAGAAACCCCTGACCTTTATAATTCAAATACGGGACAGTTAAATGAAGCACTGTATGACCAGTTGTATAATCAGGCATTGAAAGAAACGAAGGAAAAACTCAATGTTGATATCTTTCTGTTTGCCGGTATTGATATTACGCAGGCTCACTTCTCAAATAACTTCCTGCTGGGCTACACCGCAGACTGGTATGGACAATCAGAGGACTTTCTGGAGGATGGAGTCGATGCCGGTGATGTACTCGGATCTTTCTTCGTTGAGAAAACCGGGCACCTCCCAGGTGCTTACATTTACCTGAGTTTTAAAGACACCGAGTATAAAGATCTGTCTTTTGTCGGCGGTGGTATTGAATTGCTGGCCCGCTTTGATGATGACGGCAACGCCAAAATGAAAACGGCCGAATACCTCTTTGATGATGAAGCTCAATTGGCGAACGCACTGGATCTTGCGTTCACGCATCTTGCTAATATTAAGCAGCGCAAGAAGTAATGAAAAACCTAATCATTGCCGGCATGCTTCTGCTGGGGATAACCGGATGTAATACGCTGGAGCCAATATTCTTTGATCCCAGAATAACGTCTCCGGCAATCGAACTGTCCGTTGATGAAAGCCAACCTGACGGGGTGCACTTTGTTATGCTGCCGCCCGCGTTTACTGACGCGTTCTCACCTTATACCCGGCAGTTCATTGCTGATTCCGCTGAATTTCTGGCTAAGAAGCAATTACAAAACCACCAGGCAGAAACCCAGCAGCACTTTTATAATGCTGCTGGTTCACAAGGTGGACTGTACAGTTCTGCGACTGGAGCGCTTGATACTGGGGTGTTGAGTTACGCCATTAAGAAAACCGCCTCTGACCTGTTTGAATCAGACCCTGACGTTCAGGGCGTGGCTTTTATTCATCCTTACAGAGAAAATATTGAGCGGGTTAATGGTCTTGCAGTGTGGGAAAATACAGAACAAAAACAATCGGTAATACCTGGTACTACCCGGGCTACAGGCTCAGCGGTTACCCTAAAAGTGAATTATATTCTTCGCAATGGTGAAGTGGTTTCACGGCGAGTGGGGCTTGATGCTGATGAAGCGCAATTCGTGTCGGCAGGAAAATACCGCAATATCGTAGCGTATGTATTGTCTCCGCTACTGCCATCTTTGTAGTTTGAACAGTGGGTTCAGTGTTCAAAATACAGCACTGAACCCACTTTGTTTATTCAGGTAATCTCGGGTTCTTTTCTTTAAACACCTGAATACCTGCACTCCAGGTTTCCAGTACCTGGGTTTTCCAGATATCTTGTGCTGGAATATCAAAAATATCTTGATCGACAAGAATGAAATCCGCCCATTTCCCCGGCGTCAATGAGCCTAAAGTGTCTTCCATGTGTGCGGCATAAGCGGCATCCAGCGTGAAGCCCCGGAAAGCCTGTTCAACTGTCATGGCTTCATGGGCATACCAGCCTGCAACCGGCTGATTGTTGCGATCTTGTCGGGTAACCGCTGCATGCAAACCGTAGAATGGGTTTGCCAGTTCTACCGGGAAGTCTGAGCCCAGTGGAATAGGAATGCCTGAATTGAGCAGCGTTTTCCATGCATAGGCACCTTCCATGCGATCTTTACCTAAACGGTCTTCAGCCATGTTTTTATCACTGGTCGCGTGAGTCGGCTGCATAGAAGGCAGTACGTTAAGTTCAGCAAAGCGAGAGAGGTCGTCAGGGTGAATAACCTGTGCATGTTCGATACGGTTTCTGAAATCACGGTTCGGGAATTTCTTCATTGTGGTTTCAAACTGGTCTAGCGCCATCCTGTTAGCACGATCGCCGATGGCATGAAAGTTAAGCTGAAACCCCGCGCCGAGTACTTTTGAGAAAAGAGGCGCCATTTCTTCAGGCTGAGTGAGCAACAAACCGGATTGGTGTGGATCATCGCTATAAGGTGCTAATAATGCGGCGCCGCGACTGCCCAGTGCGCCGTCGCCGTACGCTTTTACGCTACGAATGAAGAGGAAGTCGTCAGCACTGCGAACCGGTCCGTTATCTAACATGCTATCAAGGTCGTCGTCGGTGGCGCTGATCATGGCATAAATGCGCACCGGTAGTGTCTGCTCTGCAGCCCGAGCGAGGTAGAAATCATACACGGAATGGGGCACACCAGCATCGTGCATAGCCGTTACCCCCACAGACAATAAGTGTTGTCCTGCCGCATCAAGTTGCTGCTGGTATAACGCCGCTCCTGCCTTGGGCATCACCTTTTCCATTAATCCGATGGCGTTGTCAATGAGTACCCCGGAAGGGTTGCCATCGCTATCGCGGACGATTTTTCCGCCCACTGGATCGGGCGTATCTTTGGTAATGCCTGCTAATTCCAGTGCTTTGGTGTTGGCCCATCCTGCATGCGCATCTACCCGGGTCAGCCATACGGGACGGTTGCTGATTTCAGCATCCAAAATCGCTGCGGTAGGGAAGCTGCGATCCGGCCAGACTTCCTGGTTCCAGCCGCTGCCGAAGATCCACGCTTGCTTCTGATGGGCAAAGGCATAGGCTGCGGCTTTCTTGGCAGCATCTGCAGCACTTCGACTATCTCGTACATCCACTTCTAACAGACTGCTGCCGAGGCCCAGCAAGTGCCCATGGGCATCTATCAAGCCGGGCAACATCACATTACCATCGCCATCGACTACCGCATCAGCGCGCATGCTCGTTGGATCAAGGGTTTTAACCTTGCCATCCTCAATAAGAATTGAGGAAAACGATATTAGCTTACCACTATCATCAAGGGTGTAGCCCGACACGTTTTTTACCAGTGTGGTATCGGCCAATGCTGTGGATGCTGAAAACAGCAGCGACAACACACTTATCCGCCAGGTATTTTTATTTTTCATTATTGTTCCTGTTCCTGTTCTTGTTCTGTGAGGTTAGGGGGCTGAAGCAAATAATCCGTGCTCCAGATTTTATGCATACTTTGTTGACTAATGTTTCCGCCAGTAAGAATAACAACCGCAGTTTGACCCGGCGGCACTTCTAGCGACCACGATACCACTGCAGACATGGAAAGGGCGCTGGTGGGCTCCACATGGATTTTGAGCAGATGCTGGAGCCATTGCGTCCAGTAAGCAATTTGAACTTCATCCACTTCGTAGAAATCGTCTAATTGCTGCAACAAGGGAAATGTGTGCAAACCGACAGAGGGCGTGGCTGCACCATCTGCCAGCGTGTTTGCCGGGCCGGAGAGCGATTCGATTATGCCACTTTGCAATGAACGGGAGGCGTCGTTAGCTGCTTGCGGTTCTGCACCTATCACTTTTGCGTTTGGCGCGAGTCCACGGGCGGCAAGTAACGTTCCCGATATCAGGCCGCCACCACCGCACGACGCAAAAACAGCATCGACCTTTCCTGCATCCTCAATGGCTTCCATACAAGCGGTACCTTGCCCAGCGATAATATCAGGATGATCGAAGGGCGGGATCCAAATTGTCCCCGCTTCTTTTGCCGCCTCTGCCACAGCCGCATCAGCCTGTGGGCGGGTGGGAAACAGCTTTAGCTCTGCCCCATAACTTTTGGTCGCCGCGGCTTTTACTGCAGAGATGTTCTCGGTTGAGTATATGCATGCCGGTATTCCAAATTGCGACGCTGCAAATGCCACCGCCTGAGCATGATTGCCTGAACTGTTGGCTACGATTTTTTCGGGCAATGCGCCTTGTTCGGCCAACTTGCTTAGAAAATTCATCGCGCCGCGCAGTTTAAAGGCGCCCGTGGTTTGCAGACATTCAACTTTGAATAAAATGCGCTGGCCCAACCAGCGGTTCAACAATGAAGATTCCAACAGTGGCGTACGTAGCACCTTGCCTTTTATTCGCACAGATGCAGCCTGAACATCACTAAATTCAGGTAGTTGAATTGCTGACACAAAATTCTCCGAAGTGGGTAGCGTTGTTGCGATATACGTTATCACTTTTTCCGCCAGGGCTGTGAATTAATAAAAAATTCATACTTCTGACGTATTTTAGCAAGCACTTACATCGTCGAGCCGTCATGTCATGCAACAACAAAAACAAAGCAGGGTTTATTTACTCCCGGTAATTTTATTTCTGCTGCTCAGTATGTTGTTCATTTCTGCAGGTGTGTATCTGGTGAACGACGATCGCACGTCTCGTGTATCCAAAGCGAGTTCCCTGGCTAAACAGGTGGTGAATAGTCTGGAGCTATTTTCCACCGAGCGCCGACAGGCCATGATCAACTTAATGCAGGCCTGGCCGGCATTCTCCCCAAATGAAATTGATTGGTTTAATGTGCAGGCTGTGTCGCTGATGAATATTCAGCATGGTTACACGTCTTTATCTCTTGTCGATAAGAGTGGTGTTGTGCGCTGGATTTCGCTGCCAAGAGATCATGCGCAAACTGTGTCGAAACTGGCAAATCATGGCGGCATTCCAATCCGCGCTGGGCTACCTTCGCTTAGCCCTTCAGAACAATTTCAAAGTGTACTGCGTCGCTCTGACAAAACCGGCCATTACTTTTTGATATACGGCAGGGCCATCAGTAGTCAGCAACCCGAACTGGGTTTCGTTGTGGCTACCTTCGATATCAGCGAAACGTTGAATGTGATCATGGGGGAACTCGTTGGCCCTCAGTTTAATTTCATGTTGCTGGATAAAAATAGTCATGTACTGGAAGCCGGGGATTTTGTAGAAGATGGCTCTGTAATATCTATCTCAGATATTCAGTTTCTTGGCCGTCATTGGTCTTTGCGCATTCAGAGTCGTCCCGCAACATTTAACCCCGGGTTTTTAATTGGCGTTGTTGGAGTATTGATGTCGTTGCTAGTGAGTTGGATCTTCCATAAGCAACTCAAAGGTGCGATGAATTTAACGCAAAGTCAGCAACTTTACCGTACAGCCAGTGATGCGGCGCTGGATGCACTGTTAATTTATCAGTTGCGCAATGGCGAGTTCGTGCTCCTCGAAGCCAATCGCATGAGCTTTACAATGTTTCCCTATCTTCAGGGTGAGGCCGTATCTGCCACGCTTCATGAACATATGCGTTTGCTGGGTCATGAATCGCTCACTGAGGCCGGGCGAAAGGTGGTATTTACTGGCGAGCCATTTGAGGGCTTCCTTAAGGTTGAATGTGCGTCGGTACCTTCTGAATGCTTGAAAGTGCAAATGGTTAAGGCGGACAAAACGTTGGCAATGACCTTTCGCGATGTCACTACTGAACAGGTGTTACAGAAAGAGGTCAGCTGGCAGGCCAGTCACGATCAGCTTACTGGTCTGTTAAACCGCTACGCTTTCGACAGCGAACTAAAAACTTTACTTGAGCAGGTCAGGCAAGGCGAAAAGACCGGCGTAATGTGCTTTATCGATATGGACCGTTTTAAACTGGTAAACGACAGTTGCGGGCATCCGGCGGGTGACAAGCTGCTCAAGGAAGTGGCCGAGCTTTTTGCGTCTCACCTTGAACCTACTGATTTGCTGGCGCGAATTGGTGGTGATGAGTTCTGTATTATTTTTGCTGGCCAGACAATCACTCAGGCAACGGCAAAGCTGGATATCATCTTAGAGGCCATCGCGAGTTACCGATTCATTCACGAAGATCGTCTTTTCTATGTTGGCGCCAGTATTGGCGTGATTGCTATCGACCAGGAAAGTGGCTCTGCTGCTGAACTAATTAAAGCGGCTGACAACGCTTGCTATCAGGCTAAATATCAAGGGCGGAATCGTTATATCGTGGTGGATTCGCTGAATAATTTGCCGGATGCGCACAGTGAAAGTAACGTATTGCAAATTGTCCACAGGGCGCTGCGGGAACATGAATTTGAGCTCTATAGTCAGTCAATTGTGCCAATGACCTCGGTCGAGGCTGACCTGCAACACTATGAGATTTTACTGCGTTTACCCGATGGACAGGGCGGATTAATCAGTCCTGGGTTGTTCATTCCGTTAGCAGAGCGTCACGGCTTGATGAATTTAATAGACGGCTGGGTTGTCGACCAGACGCTGACCACGCTCGAAGCTTATCCTGAGCATTTGGAGCATCTTGGTAAGGTCGCCATAAACTTGTCTGGTTTAACGTTGGGCGACCCGGCAAAACTCGACCATATCGTCAAGCGTGTGATGACGTCGAAAGTGCCTGCGCATAAGATTTGTTTTGAAATAACCGAAACCGCAGCAGTAACCAATATCAGTGCAGCGAAACACTTTATTCATACTTTGCGAGAGAAAGGCTGCCTGTTTGCTTTGGATGATTTTGGTGCGGGCATGTCTTCGTTCACTTATCTGAAAAATCTGGATGTGGATTTCGTCAAAATAGACGGTTCGTTTGTGAAAAACATGGCGAGCGACAGTATTGATCATGAAACAGTAAAAGCCATCAATGCCATCGCGCAGAGTATGGGCAAGCAAACTATCGCCGAATTTGTTACCGACGACGCGACCTGCAAGGCGCTTAAAGCACTGAATGTGGATTTCGGGCAGGGTTTCGCACTCGGGAAGCCATTACCATTAATGAATAGATTACGAAGCCGTGATAATGTAAGCCGACTTCGTGCGTGAACAGGAAAAGGAGAGCACATGGGTTTATTTGATGCGTTACTCGGCAATGCCAGCGAGACCGACCCGCAGGCGGTTGGTGAAGAGTTATCCCCCGTACTTGGAGATAACGAAACTGTGGTAAGTGCTTACAAACTGGTGAGAGACCTGATTGTCTTTACTTCGGGCCGACTCATCCTGATTGACAAGCAAGGACTCACAGGCCGCAAAGTGAATTATCACTCTATTCCTTATAAGTCTATTACCCAGTTTGTGGTAGAAACGGCAGGCCATTTCGACACCGACTCTGAGCTTAAAATTTGGGTTTCAGGGCAGGATCAGGCGATTGAAGTAGAATTGAGTAAAAACGCTGCGCAAGGTGTGCAGCATCAGTTAGCGAATCGATTGTTCGGCTGATGAGTAAAACGAAAATAGAGAAACGGGCTGCAATTTAGCAGCCCGTTTTTAGTTTAGTCTTTTTCAGGATGCAGGTTCCGGTTAAAGAAATTAGTGATTGTTTTGTACAAGTGAATGCCGGTTTGCTTACCACGAATACTGTGTTTTTTACCCGGGTA
>Ga0208204_100315_pt1 | contig 13692 bp, 8 predicted proteins | sample DeeseametaMP2252_FD_184173 | JGI IMG/M metagenome (GOLD analysis project Ga0208204, IMG submission 184173) | Marine microbial communities from the Deep Pacific Ocean - MP2252 (SPAdes) | ecosystem: Environmental > Aquatic > Marine > Oceanic | place: West of El Salvador, Pacific Ocean | collected...
ACGCTTACGGCGTACCTCGCTACTTCGTTTACGATCAGGTGACACCGAAAACCCTGGATGGAGAAGTGTATTATCCTGCCGTAAAGAACCATCTTCTATTTCAGGGCACGTCATTTAAAGACTACGGTATTATTAGTGAAAATCTCGACACGTTTAAAGCAAGTGAAGAGTACTTCTCCGCATTTGGTGTTCAGCCGCTGAAAGAATATCCCTCAGTGAGGGGACTGACGCGTTGGTTTAATGAACTGCTGCTTGTTGGCTACTTTGTGCTGTGGTGGCTGTTTCTCAATAAATTTCATAATGCCAGTGCGGCAAGTGAGCTGTACAAGGTTGCCAGAAAGGGCTCGCGACTGGAGCACTACCAGAGCTATCTCAACGCATCGTATTCCATCCGCTTTTTTCAGCCGCTTAAGCGACGTATCGTTAAGCGCGACATGCTAAAAATACGCGAAGTCTACCTTCATGCCTTGCAGCGGGTATTACTGCAGTTGATGACGCAGGCAAATGACAATAACAGACCATTGTTAACCTATCTGCATCAGCAACTAGGTGCATCCAGCGAAGCGTTTCCCAGCGTTATGGTGAAGGCGTCCGTAGATGACAAGTCGACGGCCGAAGCTATAGATAAATTTGAAAGACCAGCACAAATAAAAAGTGACTTTTATATGCCTGATAACAGTAAATTATCAAAGGCACTGACAACCTGCGTAATAAGCACACTGAATCAGTTTATACCTGAAAAACTTATCAGGCCCTGTTTGACAGACAATGCAGCCCCAACGGCTGAATTGTCCTGCCAGCTCAACGCATTACTTCATAGACTCGCTACGTTTGACTCCGGAAAAACAATACCTCTTGTAATAATTTACTCAAATCAGCACCTCACTCCGAATAGCCAGAGTCTACACCTGGGAAGTAAAAACTTTGAGTTTCCTCAAAGGCTCTATCCAGACAACGAAGACAAGAGTCAGGCTTACTGTGTGAACCTTCTTGCACAGACGGTGGTTAACAATGTTTTCTTCACCGATTTGAAACAGGCGGGTGAAATCACCGATCAGGCAAAAGCCGTGCTTAAGCAAAAGCAGGAAGCGCTGCAGAAGCTTCAGCAATCGCTGTTTGATACCATCATCAAAGAGTGCAAATCCACCGTGAAGAGTGCCGCGCTAGCCGAAGGGGTGAGTCAGGCCATAGAGCGTAACCAGGCGTTGTTTGACAGTGTGATGGCAGACACGCATCAGCTTATTGCTGACCATGCTGAGTTGTTTGCCGATATCGTCGCAAAAGAAGTGGCTGCTGGTTTGCTTGAAGGACTTGCGGAGGCGGCCAGTGAATAATTGGATGAAAGGGGCGGTAGTTAGCCTTGTATTAACGGCACTGATGTCTTGTACAAAAGTGTCCAAACTGAAGGATATTGCCCAGGAAGAAGGTGTGGCAACGGCAACGGGGTGGGGCGTGGACACGTTGTTGCAGTATCTTGATGTCGATTACCTGTTTACGAAAATGGAGGAAAATCGGGTTCATAGTGCGACAAGCGGAAAAGGCGTTTCTCTGACCTTGGTTAATTGGCAGTCAAACGTGGTTATTCACGCGGAACCGGTAGACACCGTCGGCGCGAAGCGTCGGATTTTTGCTAATAACTACCTTAAACCCGGTAGTTATATTTTTACCTCCGTCATTGGCAGTGCGTCGAAAACGCTCACGCTGAACAAAGACACCCGTTTTGACTTTTTTGGACTGACCAAAGCGCTAAAGGCGGATGTCAGTAAAGGTCGCGGTAGGCTAACACTTAACATTACCCCGAAAGATGCCCGAATCATTCTTTACGGCACGCCGGAGAAATACCACAAAGGCATTAAGCTGCCCGAAGGTACATACACAGTTAAAGTTACCAGCCCTGGTTATGAAGACGAGACGGTGAGCCTGACGATTAAAGACGACCAGCTCACCACCGAAACAATCAATCTTAAACGTCGACAGGTATCTAAAACGCCGCAAACGGGCCAGCCGGAAGTGGAAAAAATCGTTGTAACGGGTTCTAAGAACGGCAACTGGAAAGAGGTGGAGATTGAAACCGGAGAACTGGTGATTACCCCGCAGCGTGATGACATTGCCTTTACCATCGTCGCCGCGTCCGGTGAGGTGTATCAGAACTCACCTTCACTCAAGTTACCCGTAGGTGATTATCGCGTAACGGCAAAAATGGTTGCTACCGGTGAGATACTGGAAACAAAGTCAGTACGTATTCTTGGTGAAAAGCGACACACCTTGAACTTCTCCGCGCCAGAGCCAGTGATTGATACAGAGTTGCCGGTGACACTCATGTTCAAGACCAGTCAGCTTAATCGTCAGCGGGTCGAAATCACGCTAACAACGGTTAACGGCGATACAATTCGACGTCGTGAACGTATGGGCCGTAACGGTCTTGATATCGAGTTGAAACTCATGACTGGCGAGTATGAAGCAGAGCTTGTTGCGAAAGGCGTAGAATACGATTTAGGCACAATTCGAATAGCCAGCGACAAGAGTAATAAATTTCAGTTTTTACTCGATTAACAGAATTAGTCTTCCAGCAGTGGCTCTGCCACTGCTTCTAATCCATTGAGCCTGATCTCGTACATAAGCGCCAATTGTTCGCCCAATTTGCCTTGGGGAAAGCCTTGCTTGTGAAACCACACCAGGTAGGGCTCTGGTAAATAAAACAGCTTTCTACCTGCATATTTGCCAAAGGGCATTTGCGCGTTTACTGCGGTTTTTAAAAACGCCGGGTCCATTAGTTTTCCTGCTTTTGTTGAAGTGTCCACAGGCGGGCATATTCGCCTTTCTGCGCGAGCAATGCTTGATGCGAGCCTTGCTCAGCCAGTTCACCATTTTTCAGTACCAGGATGTTATCCGCATCGGTAATTGTGGAAAGGCGGTGAGCAATCATCACACTGGTATGATTCGATGCCAGTGCAGACAGCGCTTGCATGATGGCCTGTTCGGAACCGCTATCAAGTGAGGATGTGGCTTCGTCGAACACCATTATCGGAGGGTTTTTTAGTACCGCTCTGGCGATGGCGACACGTTGTTTTTCGCCACCAGATAATTTCAAGCCTCGTTCGCCTACGCGGGTATCGCCCTTTTCCGGTAACTGTTCGATAAATTGTGAAAGATGAGCCGTGTCTATTGCGCTTTCAATGTCTGTTTCATCGGCACTCGGATCGCCGTAGCGAATATTTTCCATCAGTGTATCGTTAAACAGTACGGTATCCTGGGGCACAATGCCCAGGTGTTTGCGCAAAGATTGCTGGGTTATGTGGCGAATGTTCTGACCATCTATGGAGATGTCACCCGAAGTGGCATCGTAAAAGCGGAACAGTAACTTAACCAGCGTTGACTTGCCCGCTCCGCTCGCACCCACAATAGCGACTTTCTGTCCGGGAAAAATGGTGAAACTAATATCTTTAAGGATTGGACGGTCTTCGCGGTAGCAAAAACTCACCTGCTCAAAACGAATTTCACCTTTATCTACGCTCAACTCGATAGCATTTTCCGCATCTTTCACAGACGACGATGTATCTAAAAGCGAAAACATCTTATCTATATTGGCCATAGAGCCGCGGATTTCCCGGTAAACAAATCCTAAGAAGTTCAATGGCATAAAAATTTGCATGGTGAATGCGTTTATCAGCACGAAGTCACCAATGGTCATGTCACCCGACGCCACACCATAAGCAGCGTTAGCCAGCATGGCGGTCATGGCAGCAGCGATAATAAATGCTTGCCCACCATTCAGTGCAAACAAACTCAGGCGGTTTTTACGACGAGCCACCTCCCATTCGGCAAGATTACTGTCGTAGCGTGATGCCTCGTAACCTTCATTATTAAAATATTTGACCGTTTCAAAATTCAGCAAGCTGTCTACTGCGCGGGTGTGGGTGGTAGAGTCGGCTTTGTTCATGGCATGCACGTAACGGGTTCGCCAGTTGGTGGCTATCATTGAATACCACACGTAGGCCACCACGGAAGAAAGGATGATCCCGGCGAAAGAGAAGCCATATTGTGCGAACAACAGGCCAACCACAATGGCGATTTCAAGCAGGGTGGGGCCAATATTGAACACCATAAAACGCATCAGAAAACTGATACCGCTGGTGCCTCGCTCGATGTCGCGAGACAACCCGCCGGTCTGTCGGTTTAGGTGAAAATTTAAATCCATCTGATGCAAGTGCTCAAAGACTCTCAAGCCCATTCTGCGCATGGCTCGTTCAGTCACCCGGCCAAACAGGGTATCGCGAACTTCGCCGATGATGGTGTTCAATAGCCGCAGGGTGCCGTAGGCAATGATCAGTGAAAGTGGTACTGCAACAAGACCCGTGGCGGTGTCTTCAGTATTCAGGCCATCGACGGTGTATTTAAGTACGTAAGGTAGGCCAATTCCGGCAAGCTTGGCTAAAACCAGGCAAGCGAGGGCAATAAAGACACGGGTTTTGAATTCCAGCAAGTAAGGCCAAAGTTGTTTTACTACATGCCAGCGCACGGGTGTGTCGGGAGAAACGTCGGAACGTGAAGGTCTCATCTTGAAATTTTTGTGAACGACAGCATGTCTATAGGGTATCTCAAAGCGTTGCGCGCTCAAAGTTTAACGTTGGTTGACATGAGTGGGGTATAAAGTCACGCATAATCCATGATAAAGTGAATTTATAGTAGTTTTATCTTACCTATTTGTCCCACAGAGGTGATTTCTTTGTTACAGGATAGCTTTGGTCGGCGGTTTCATTATCTTCGCCTGTCGATTACAGAAGCATGCAATTTCAAATGTCAGTATTGCCTTCCGGACGGTTATCATGGCCCATCGGACGATACTTTTTTGACGTTGCCCGAGATTGATACTCTGGTAAAAGGGTTTGCCGGTCTCGGCACATCTAAAATCCGTATTACAGGCGGTGAGCCAAGCCTGCGTCGCGATTTTGTAGACGTTATTCGCTTGTGTAGAGAAACCGAAGGTATTACAAAAGTTGCCACCACCACCCATGGTGGTCGTATGGCTCGTGACGCTGCAGCATGGAAAGATGCCGGGCTCGACCAGGTCAATGTGAGTATTGATAGCCTGGACCCGCGTCAGTTTGCCGATATTACTGGCCAGAACAAATTAACCCAGATCCTTCAGGGCGTAGACAAAGCCATTGAGGTGGGTCTGGATGTTAAGGTGAATGCGATTTATTTGAAGCATTTTGCCGGCAGGCAGCTACAAGAATTCAAAGATTGGCTGAAGCATATGCCAGTTACATTACGTTTTATCGAGTTAATGGAAACCGGTGATCATCCACAGTTTTTTGCCGATCAGCATTTGTCAGGTTTACCATTAAAGAACCAACTTCTCGCTGAAGGTTGGATGCCGGTAATTCGTGGTAAAGATGCAGGACCCGCGCAGGAATTTCACCACCCGGATTACGCCGGCCGGATCGGGCTCATTATGCCTTACAGCAAAGATTTCTGTGCTACCTGTAATCGTTTACGTGTAGCCGCAAATGGAAAACTGCATCTTTGTTTGTTCAGTGAACATGGCATCGATATTCGCCCCCATCTGCAAAATGCTGACGTAAATGCGCTGATGGCACATTTACAGCAGTTGTTAATGCAGAAACACGCTACCCACTATCTTCAGGACGGAAATACCGGCGCCACATCTCACCTCGCCATGTTGGGTGGCTAACATGCGAGTTGCCGACAGCGAACGGTTGTCTTATCACTTTGTAACGGCTGATGATGCCCGCTTTTTGTGGGAAATCGACCAGGATGAAGCGGTAATGAAGTACCTGAACGGCGGCACAAAAACCAGTTGGGAAACTCTTGAAAAGCAATTTCTGCCTCGAATCGCTGAATTTTCTGATGAAAGTCGAGGGTGGGGCTTGTGGCGTGTTTCACTGAAACAGTCACCGCGCACGGATTTGGGCTGGATACTCGTTCGCCCCTATGGTTTTTTTACCGGCGAACGTGATGACAATAACCTTGAGCTTGGCTGGCGCTTTCACCGCGCTGCATGGGGAAAAGGTTACGCCACTGAAGCCGCGCGACAGGTTAGGGATAGCCTTTTTCAACACGGTACACGACAGTTTTGTGCGATTGCTATGCCTGAAAACGCAGGCTCAATTGGTGTGATGAAAAATCTCGGTATGACGTATTCTCATACACATCGATATATCGATGCGATTTTCGACGAAGACGTGGTGGTTTATCAGCAGAATATGATGCCTGCCAGACCTTTGTGCTAACTTCTTTTCCTAAGCGATTCTGCAGCAAATAGATTAAGTCCCGGTTCCATTTTGCAGTGTAACGCATGCGCTGCGTTATTAATCGAAATTACTAATGGTGGCCTTAACCCGCCGATAGCGCTTGTCCTGTTCATCCGATAACGTTGCCGCTTCCAAGGTTTCCATACATTTAAAAATGATTTGTTTATTTTCTGGTGTGTGGCGGGCAGTGTTGTCACGAATTTCTGCGGCAGTGGTTTGTAGCAGGTTAAGTGCAATCGCTGCGTTCTTGGGCATTACCGTGAATGCCTGACGGAAAGTGGTGAGCGCTTTGTCTAATTCGCCGCGCTGGAACTGAGTGACAGCAATGTTGTTGAGCATTTTAGGGCTGTCAGCAATTTCCCGTTTTTCCTGTTTCTGTTGTTTCAAATAATGCATAAACAACTCACTTTGTTCATCGCTTTTATTACAGCGACGTTCAATTTCGTCCAGGATCGCTAAAGCATGATCTTGTAAGCCAACTTCATGAAATGCCTTCGCCCGATCCATGAGCGCATCCATATTTTCCTGTTCCCATTCACTGCCATCGAGCTGGCTCAACAAGTTTCTGGCTTTATCTGTTTCATCCTGAAGATAGTATATTCGCGCATCGATGACTTTAAGTTCGTTATCAACGGCCGCTTTAGGGAAAGCTTCTTTCATCTGGCGAATAAAATCATGGGTTTGCTTCACCAGTTTTGCTGTTTCACTGGCGTCTGCCGTCATGGCGAAATCAATACCGGCGCGTGCTACGTTCAAGTAGTTCTCAGGCTTGTCATGGAACGAATGCTTCGCGTATCTCACAACCCGCTTCGCAGCATCGAACTGGGCAGGGTAGTCACGGGTGATTTTTGATAAATCTACCGCTTGTCGATGACGGCCCACGTTGCTCGGAGATATATGGGCGGCGATGTTCACAGATTCTAGCGCATCATCGAATTCCTGCTGCTTGATTTGCAGCGCAGTTAGTAAGTCGTAAGCACTAAGCATGGCGTCGGGTTGAAACGCTAATCGCAGAATCAATCGTTCAGCTTCATCATCTTTATTCAATTGCAAATAGCAGCGCACTAAACCTAATTGTGCCCAGGTAAAATTTTGCACGTTGATAATGGCTTGATAAAAATCCTCAGCCTCTTCAACGCGGTTACACAGCAATAAAAGCTCGCCTTTGGTGCGAAGCGCTAAAGGAAAAAATTCCGCGTTTTTCGGTTCAGTGAGGAATCGTTCAAGCTCAGATAGCGCGCCGTTAAAGTCACTTTGGTCCATCAGGGCGTAGATGTCTTTTAACACTTGTTTGCGGGTTAATACCCGTGTGAGCCTTTTATCCAGTTCGCTAACAGAAAAAGGTTTTGCGAGGAATTCGTCGGGCTGCAGTTCAACTATGGAGTGGACGATTTCTGCCGTAGTGTCGGCTGAAATGAATACGAAAGCAGTGGTAAGGGGCAGAATTTTATGCGCTTTTAACTGCTCGTATAAAAAGTATCCCTCTTTCTCTTCACGCAAATCATAGGCGCATACAACCAGTTCAAAGTGCTCGCTTTTAATCAGCTTCAAGGCTTCATCGGCGTGATCGATATAGCTAATTTGCTGAAAGCCTAGCTCTTCCATGGTGTATTTCAGATAGCCTTTCGCAAGAATTTGATCATCGACGATTAAAACGCGAATGGTCCGGGCCAGTTTGGTATTCATTATAGGTGTTACTACCTGTCCATAGTAAAGCAATGTTCTATCGGTTTATCGGCAGAAACCAGCAAAACTATTAGGAAAATCAACTGCAATAGTGAATGCAAACCATATCACGGTTTTATTCGAAAAGAGAAGTAGCCGCTGGAGGTATCAATATTATAGAGCTGAGAATTTATTAGTTGAGCATGTAGTAGCATAACGATATATCACTATATTTCTTATAGAATAATTGGTTATCCAATTTTCGTTGAAAATTAGATGTGTAATTTTCTGTTTTTGGAAATATTCACCAATTTTTTTAGCTTGATGTTAAGTATTTATTTTATTTTATTTTTCTGTGGTTGCGCTAATTTTTCGGATAAAGAGTTACTATTTATTCACATTTTAATCCTTATTTGGTAAAAATAATTGGTTGACAAATTGGTCTGATAAAAATACCTTTTCATTGTGATTGGTTGATCATGGCTATCAACCATTTTGTTTGGCAATTCAAGTAGTGCTGTCTAAACAACAGAATAAAACTGAGCTATGCCGGTGAAGACGGGCGGGGAAGTTCAGCTCAATCTCAGGACTGCTTGTAACAATGAATTCGGGAGATAGTAATGTCTAAACCAGTAATAGGTTTTATCGGCCTTGGGCTTATGGGCGGTAATATGGTGGAGAACCTTCAGAATAAAGGTTATCCCCTGGTTGTTATGGATTTAAACAAAGATGCCGTAGCTAAATGTGTAGAGCGGGGCGGCAAAACGGTACAGACGGGCAAGGAACTGGCAGAAGCGGCTGATATCGTTATGCTTTGCCTGACCACTTCAACGATTGTTGAGAAAGTGGTATACGCTGAAGAAGGATTACTGGCAGGGATGAAAGAAGGGTCTGTACTGATCGATTTCGGCACTTCTATTCCTGCTTCTACGAGAAAAATCGGCGCAGACCTGGCTGCAAAAGGCGCGTCTATGATCGACGCTCCGCTGGGACGCACACCTGCACATGCAAAAGATGGCTTACTGAACATCATGGCTGCAGGTGACAAAGCCACCTTTGAAAAAGTAAAACCTGTACTTGATGATCAGGGCGAAAATGTTTTCTATCTCGGTAAACTGGGTGCCGGCCATACTACTAAGTTAATCAATAATTTTATGGGCATGACCACCGTTTGCACCATGTCTCAGGCCTTCGCTGTGGCCGAACGTGCGGGTGTAGACCGCCAGCAACTGTTCGACATTATGTCAGCGGGTCCTTCGAACTCTCCTTTCATGCAATTCTGCAAAAACTATGCAGTAGACAATGTCAGCGATCTCGGTTTTTCCATTGCGAATGCAAATAAAGATTTAGGCTACTTCCTCCAAATGGTCAGTGATCTCGGTACTGAATCTAAAATTGCGGAAGGTTCTTCGTCTTATCTGCAGGCAGCTTTTGATGCGGGCATGGGAAATGGCAACGTACCGGAAATTTACGACTACTTCCTGAAACTGAATAAATAAGCATTTGCTGAAGCGAAAGCTTTAGCCAAATACCTGTCTCCTAAAAGCAATAATAATGAAACAGGAACCTCGTACTACCCTACGAACCCGCTGAAGCACTATGAGCTATGATTTACATGGTGTTTTCAGCAACTCTCTACGGGTGAAACAGACAAGGGACAAGAACAAAATGAAGAAGCTTTGCCTGCTATTTTTTGGCTTCATTACATCCTTCACTATCACTGCCGGTGAATATCTCGTTGCCACTCCGGCAGAATATCAACGTGTTGCTGAAGAACTGGCGCCCGGTGATACCGTTATTCTTAAAAATGGTGTGTGGACAGACTTCGAAATTGTATTCTCTGCTAAAGGGACCAAAAATGCGCCGGTATCTTTAACAGCGGAAGAAAAAGGCAAGGTCATTCTTAGTGGGCAATCTGATTTGAAACTTGCCGGCGAGTATCTGCATGTATCCGGACTGGTATTTAAAAACGGCTTCGCGCCGGGAAGTGCAGTAATTGAGTTCCGCGATGGTAAGGAACTGGCCAGCTACTCCAGAGTATCAGAAGTGGTAATTGATAATTACAACAATCCTGACAGGCAGGAATCGGATTACTGGGTTGCGCTATACGGCAAGCATAACCGGTTCGACCATAGCCACCTGGCCGGAAAACGCAACAAAGGCGTGACAGTCGCCGTGCGGCTGAACAGTGAAGCCAGTCAGGAAAATTATCATCAGATAGATCATAACTATTTTGGCTTCCGTCCTGTATTCGGTTCAAACGGTGGTGAAACACTGCGTATCGGAACAAGCCATTACTCCCTGACCGATTCGTTTACTAATGTGTCTTATAACTACTTTGACCAAACAAATGGCGAAGTAGAAATCATATCTGTGAAATCCGGTAAAAACAGTATAACTAATAACGTATTCAACGAAGCCCGAGGCACGCTGACATTACGTCACGGTAACGGCAACATAGTTGAAGACAATGTGTTTACAGGTAATGGAAAGGAGCATACCGGTGGCATCAGGGTCATTAACAAGAACCAGATAATTAAAAACAACTACCTCGAAGGCCTAACAGGTTACCGCTTTGGTAGCGGTTTCACCGTGATGAACGGAGTGCCGGACTCTCCTGTGAACCGCTATCACCAGGTTGAAAATGCGCAGATTGCCGGTAATACCTTTATCAATGTGGATCATATTCAATTCGCGGCAGGCAGCGATGCAGAAAGAACAGCAACGCCGGTCAATTCCGTTTTTACACAAAACCTGGTGCTTAATCAAAATGGCACCCAACCTTTTACTGTTTTCGATGACGTCTCCGGCATCCGTTTTTCAGAAAATGTTACTAATACCGACGTACTGGCGGTTCTCCGAAATGGATTCAGCAAACAGGAGGTTGCGCTGGAAAGAGCGGATAATGGCTTACGCTATCCGGCTGATGATTCTCTGAAGGCAGGTATCAACCGCGATATTCAAGTTATTACGAAAGAGGATACCGGCGTTGCCTGGTATCCGAAACTGTCAGCGACTACCGCGTTTGATTCTGGTGAAACGGTGACTGTTGCCGCAGACGCTGATGCACTTATTAGTGCCATAGATATAGCAGAAGATGGCGACGTTATTCATATTAATGCCGGCAAGTTTGTCGTTCCCCGTATCGTTAAAATCAATAAGGTCATCACTTTGACTGGCGCGGGAAATGGCAAAACGGAAATCAGCTTCGAGCGTTCAACGTTATTTGAAATACATGACGGAGGAAGCCTGAAACTAACTAATCTCTCCCTAAATGGCGCTGCAAGCCCGGACGCAGCAGGCAACAGTGTTGTGCGCACGAAAAAGTGGGGCATGCTGCACAACTATCGCTTTGTCACTGAAAATGTCAGCGTAACTCAGTTAGATATTAACCACACTTTCCACTTTTTCCTGTCTGGGAAAGGTGCGTTTGCAGACAGCATTAGCATTGCCAACAGCAATTTTAGGGATATTACCGGCGATATTCTGGTGCTGAACACCGAGATCGAAGATCTGGGGATCTACAACGCAGAATATGTGTCATTAACAAAAAACATCCTTACCAACGTGGCTGGTGCCGTAGTGAAATTATATCGCGGCGGTACTGACGAAAGTACCTTTGGGCCGCATCTTTCCATGACTGGCAATACGCTGAGAAACGTGGGTAAAGGAAAGCGCAATAAAATGTCTGCATCTGTATATCTCCACGGTGTTCAGGTTACTGAAATAAGTGATAACCAGTTCGACCACTCTGAGCCCGTTATCGTTGAGCATACCGTTGGTGAGCCTCAAACGGAGATAACCAGCAATATATTTAAGGCCACCGCAGATCCGAAAGTAAAAGAGCTGAACGCTGAAGGCGGACCTTTCGCGTTGATTGAAAACAATTCGCGTCAGGCACAGTAGTTTGAGGAAGGTAAGTACATTATGAAAAAAGTGATAAAAGTAGCAGTTGCCGTTTTTACTTTTGCCTCGTTGGTTATTTTTAGCGGTAAAACGATGGCACAGCATCCGAATCTTGTGATTACCAAAGAGGATGTCGTGGCAATGCGTAAGGCCGTTAACGTACCCGGACGGTTTGCCAGCGCTTATGAAACTGAAAAACAACATGTAGATGGACTGATTTCGCAAAAAACTGATGTACCGGTTCCTGTAGACGGAGCTGGTGGCTACACCCACGAAAAGCACAAAAAAAATTATCAGGATATGTACCGGACCGGTTTGATTTATCAAATTAGTCAGGATGAGCGCTACGGAAATTTTGTGCGCAAGATGTTGCTGGATTACGCGGAGTTGTACCCGACACTGGATGTGCACCCCCAGCGTAAAGTGAACTCCCAGAATCCCGGTAAGTTTTTCTGGCAAAGCTTAAATGAAGCGATGTGGCTGGTATATACCATTCAGGCGTATGACCTGGTTTACGATGCTATTCCTGCGAATGACCGTAAGTTAATTGAAGATAACCTGCTGAAGCCGGTAGCGCTTTTCATTTCAGAAGGTCAGCCCTCCACTTTCAATAAAGTGCACAACCACGGTACCTGGGCAACTGCGGGTGTCGGAATGAGTGGCTATGTAATGAATCAGCCAGAGTGGGTTGAGAAAGCACTTTATGACCTGGATAAGTCGGGTGAAGGTGGTTTCCTGAAACAGCTGGATATTCTTTTTTCACCTGATGGCTACTACAACGAAGGTCCTTACTATCAGCGATTTGCCCTGCTGCCATTCGTCACGTTTGCCAGCGCTATCGAAAATAACGAGCCTGACAGACAGATTTTTGCCTACCGCAATCACGTGTTGTTAAAAGCTATCAACACAACTATCCAACTCAGCTACAACGGCAAGTTCTTTCCAATCAATGACGCTATAAAAAGCAAAGGTATTGATACTATCGAACTGGTCCACGGGGTGGCAGCAGCGTATCAGATCACAGGTGATACCGGGCTCTTAGATATAGCAGAAAAGCAAGGCCAGATCCTGCTTACCGGGTCAGGGCTAGCCGTAGCCAGCGCACTCGATGAGAATAAAGGAACGCCGTACTCTTTCAAATCTGTGGCTTTTGGCGATGGCCACAATGGCGAAGAAGGAGCATTAGTAATAATGCGGGAGCCTGAGGAAAACGGTGCCGCGGTGTTGTTTAAACCGGCATCCCAAGGCCTTGGTCACGGACATTTTGATAAGCTGACCTGGCAGTTCTACGATCAGGGTGCAGAGGTTGTGACAGACTACGGTGCAGCACGATTTCTGAATGTTGAAGCCAAATTTGGCGGACGATACTTGCCGGAAAACGAAACCTACGCAAAGCAAACTGTTGCACACAATACCGTGGTGGTAGACGAAAAGAGTCATTTCAATGGCAATGTTGATATGGCTAATGCTCATGCACCGGAACTATTACTCTTTCACACCAGCGAAGCCGGAACCGTTTCGAAAGCTACGATTTCTGCTGCATATGAAGATGTTTCCCTTACCCGGACCGTCGCGCTTATTCCTTTACCTGAACTGCAGCAAACTATTGCGTTAGATATATTTAAAGTGGCGGGTAAGGATGCTCATCAATTTGACCTGCCTTTGCATTACAGCGGTCAACTGATCGAAACCAATTTCCCCGTTACCGTAAATCCGTCTCACTTATCTGCATTGGGAGACGCCAATGGCTATGAACATTTGTGGCTGAAGGGCAGTGGTAACGTCTCAGATGATTTGGCAAAGGTCACCTGGCTGAACGATAACGGGGCTTTTTATACCCAAACCA
>Ga0208204_100318_pt1 | contig 13653 bp, 13 predicted proteins | sample DeeseametaMP2252_FD_184173 | JGI IMG/M metagenome (GOLD analysis project Ga0208204, IMG submission 184173) | Marine microbial communities from the Deep Pacific Ocean - MP2252 (SPAdes) | ecosystem: Environmental > Aquatic > Marine > Oceanic | place: West of El Salvador, Pacific Ocean | collected...
CTTCAAGTGCCTGGCCAAAGAAATTCACCAGGTCATCTACATGTATCCAGCTCATCCATTGAGAGCCACTACCCAACACTCCTCCAAGACCCTTTCTATATAGTGGGATGAGCTTCTCCATCAAAGCTCCATCACTTCCTAGAACTACTCCTATTCGAGGGATTACAACGCGTATGGACTTGGTAAGGCTTTTCGCTGGTAGCTCCCACGCTTGGCAAACTTTAGAAAGAAAGTGATCTCCATGACCGGTGGTCTCATCAAGCCACTCATCCCCATCTGATTCTCTATAATAGCCTATGGCCGATGCCTGAATAAATACTTTGATATTCTCAAGGCTTAAGGACTTGATTAGATTCTCGGCCAATAGCGCACGGGAATCTTTGATTTTCTTTTTTTCCCTTTGAGTCCACCTACCTTCGCCAATATTCTCCCCAGCAAGGTTTATGACCGCATCAACTTGAGGAACATCCGATAAGGGTGACTTAGATAGGTCTCCTTCCAAAAAGACAAGAGGTAGAGGCAGCTTCTTCTTGGCCTTCTCTCTACATCTAGTGACAACAATCAACTCATGACCTAGCTTAAAAAGACTTGCAACGAGCTTAGATCCCACGAAGCCAGTTCCACCAGTTACCAAGATTTTCATCCAACCTCCATCATAAAGGGTAATCCCTTCCCAGTGAGTTTACATCAATAACGGATAGACATATGCTAGACGATAAATGATTAAATGTGAGCTTTTTATGAATAAATCCGACATTTCTGACCTAATGAGTTTTGGCTTTGAGCAAACCTTTACTATTGAGCAGTGGTGGAGCGATGAAGGTTTTACCGCCACGTCAGATACGCCTCTTAAAAGAGAGAAGATGTTATCTCTTGCAACGGCCATTGCTGCAGAGTTGAACGGAAATTTTATAGAGAGTGAAGACATATGGAAGCACATGCAATATGAGACTTTCGATGCGCAAGGTAATCCAAGTTTTGTGGTGACTATGGATCCCGGCTCCATAGAAGTCAAAACGCCTCCATGCTTATTAAAAGATATAAAGGAAATGGCCACCCCCCTATTTAAAGCAGCAGAGAGTGCAGGATTAGTGGCATACAGGAATTGGTGGTACGGCATAAAAGGAGCCACCGAGGGCGGATGCCATGTAAATATGGGTGGGATGTCAAAAGAAACCAATCCGTTATTGATAAGGCCAGACCTAGTTGTAAAATACGCGGCATATGTCCATAATCGTCCATGGATTCACTATCCATTTATGGGTCCAGACACTGGCCCAGAAGGCAATGCCATGAGAATGGATGAAAAGCCAGGCTTCCAAGTTGTAAAAGACTCATTTGCTAAATACAATGCTTCTCAAAGCAAAGAACCTCTCTCAGCTGATGAAGTTTACCAAATCTTTAAAGAAACAAACCTTATATCTGAGAAAGCATCCTATCCTTCATTGCATAAATTAAAGGATCCAATTTATCTTATAGAAGACAGGGCACAAGAGTCACTTAGAAGTGCAGATGAATTCTATCATGTTAGCAACATGAGAGTTAAAATCTTTGAAAAGCTTCTTGATCAGGATTTACCTGAAGAACTTAAAAGCTTTGAGGATTTACACGGTATTGGGCTAACCTCTTTTTGGCTTTGGGACAACTTCAAGGACTGGGCAAGCACAGTGGGTCTAACTCCAATAGATTTTAAATGCTTTTTTGATAGACAGTTTCCAATCATTCAATATGGAAATACTCCAAGTCAATTCAGCCTAAAAGAAGGAAGAAGGCCAAGAATTATAAAAGACATTAAAAGAAGAGGCGAAACCATCATAAGCAAAACAATCGACACAAGTTTCAAGCGGGTCGAGATCTTTAGTAATAAAGGATTAGAGCTAAGCATTAAAGGAAAAGGTTTCGAATATCTCTCCCCAACTCTAAACTCTAAAGAATACAGCTATAGATACTTAGATATAAAAGTAGATTCAAATGACCCTGAGCTAAATATCGACCTCATCAATGAAAAGCAGACCGTTGTAGAGAGTGGAATTTTCAATTTGCAAGATATGAAGTGGGTCTAGGCCAAATCTAAGAATTGTTTACTTCGAACTTTGAGCAATTATAAAACTTTTGAGATCCTTAAGCTGGGATCATTATGAACAAAAGATTGCTCAAAGAAGGACACAATTGCTGGAGGATTTCGAGGGCGAACAAGCTCGCCATGCTTTACGACGGTGAAAACTACTTCAACGCCCTATTCAATACATTACCCAAAGCTAAATCAAGCATTCAAATTTTTGGCTGGGAAGTAGACGCCAGAGTTGGCATGGACATAATTCACAACAAATATCCAGGAGATTTAAGAGAGTACTTTTCTAAACTTGCCGATGCAAAAGGGCTTTTAATCTCAGTTTCTTCTTGGAAACCAGCTCTTTACCTGAAGTTTGATCGAGAGTTTTTTGCACCTTTTAAATGGTGGAAAAACTCCAGCACTAAAGTCCATTATAGACAGCTAAGAACCCCTACAACCTTTTCATCCTATCATGAGAAAGTATGTTTAATTGACAACAACCTTTGTTACTTGGGTGGAATGGACATCACCAAAAGACGCTGGGACACTCAAGAGCACGATCCAAAAGATGAACATCGAGTAGACGCCAGTGGAAATAAATACAATCCAGTACACGATGTGCAGATCGCCATCTCAGGTGAAATAACCTCTTTAGTTTCAAAGTGCTTAAATGGACGTCTTTACCAAGTTCCCAATCAAGCAAATAAAGTGGGGAAAGAAGTCTGGCCATCAACCCACAGACCTCAATTGGAAAATGTGGAGTTAGGGCTTGCGAGGACATCACCAACTGAAAGGGCCTTCGAGATTGAGAATTTTTATCACGACAGCATAAGCTCCGCTCAAAATTATATTTTTATTGAGAACCAATATCTTTCACACAGGACAGTGATTGAACTTCTTTGTGAAAAGCTATTTGAGCCAAATGGCCCAGAAGTTCTGATCGTTCTTCCTTTTTCTTATCCAGGTTTTTTTGAGAGGGCAATATTCACTAGAGAAAGACGTAGAGCGATAAAGAAATTAAAAAAACACGACAGGTACAATCGTTTACTCGTTCTCTATCCAAAAAATGAAAACACTCAGTCCGAAAGGTACACTGTAGTTCACTCAAAGCTTATGGCCGTTGATGGAAAATATCTAACGATTGGCTCCGCCAATTTGAATTATCGTTCTTTTAGAGTTGATAATGAATTAAACGTTTGCCTAGAATCACAGTCTCAAGAGGAAATTTTATTTATAAAAGGTGTTGTGGAAAGTTTGGTCTCGGAGCACCTCCACACAACAACGGGTTATTTTAAAGAGACTTGGGAAGCTAAAGGTTCTTTAGTAAAGTCCGTAAAAGCGCTGATGGGCAAAGATAGTAAAACTCTTGAGGTACTGCCACTAGAGGATAACCCTTTAAAGGAGAAAGTATTCTTCTGGTTACTTCCATTCGTCGATATTAAATTTCGCTGGCCAAAGAGTTATTTCAACTTGGCAATAATCTTGGGTATTGCAGGACTTATATTCGCGGCAAAGGCCATATATGAAACTTAAAAAAATTGGGAAAAAGTTAATCCCCTTACTCACTGTAGCCTTCACAGTTCTAGTCCTATACTTTCTATATCAAGTCTTTTCCAAGATTGAATGGGAGAAGGTTGCACAATCGATGAAAGAGATTTCGATGGGCACTCTTGCCATAAGTTTAGTATTAGTTTTTCTCAATTACCTGATTCTTTCAAACTATGACTATATCGGCTTTAGATATTTCAAGATACCTAAGATTAACTATCTCAAGGCCAGTATTACGGCCATGATTAGCTATGCGTTCAACTTCAACCTTGGAGCATTAATTGGAGGCCTAGGGTTTCGAATTAGAATGTATTCTGGCTGGGGGGTTGCCAAAAAATCAACAACCTTGGTTGCCTTGTTGTCTGTTGGAACAACTTGGCTTGGCTTTGTTATGCTCGGTTCAATCTTGATTCTATTTGGAGAAAATTGGATGCCCGGGCCAGTGAGGGAGCAGGCCTCAACTTTAAAAGTTCTAGCAGCATGTGGTCTATCTGTGGTTGGTGTATATTTCTATTTATGCTTTAGGAGAAAAGTTATCACTATTAAGCAAAAGGCGACCTTAATGCCTCCCATCCGCTACGCATTTTTGCAATCTTTTCTAGCACTATGCCAGTGGAACATCGCTGCAAGCGTTGCTTATCTTTTTCTAATAGAGATGAATGTGGACATATCCTACGCTCATACCCTTTTTACTTTCTTAGCGGCAAGTCTTGGAGGAGTAATAGCTAGAATCCCTTCAGGCATGGGAGTTTTGGAGGCAATATTTTTAAAACTAAACCAAGGACTTCCAAGCTCTAGCGTTCTAGCTGCAATCATATGCTTTAGAATAACCTATTATATCATCCCGCTAGCCGCCGCCATTCCCTCGTACCTCATTCTTGAAATCTATCAGAAGAAGCTTCAAAACAAGTAAGATTTTCACAGTTTTTAAAAAATAGACCAATAAGTATTAAATTAGATTTAATATCGCAAAATGAATAAAGATTTACTTCGCTCATTAGTTGCAAAACTAAGCAGCGACCCATTACTTGCTAAGAGTATTTATATTCATATTATAGCTACGTTATCCACGGGTATCTTGATGTGGTCTTATGCTATATGTGCAGCCTTGACTATTTCATCACCAATCCCAGCAATAGTGGGAATTATATGTTCGGTAATACATTTGGCAAGTCCATTACTTTTCTCCTTAACAGACAACCTTGTGGGAGTTACGTTAATTATGCTTATACCGGGGGTGATTCATCAATCCTCCTTTGCTTTTTTCACTGGTGGATTTAAAAGCCATATATTGATTTGGTTTGGCATAATCCCCCTTCTCGCAGGAATAATTGAGGGAAGAAAAAGTACACTCGCAACTACGGCGTTAGTAACGACAATCGCTTTCGTTTTTCTTTTATTGGAATTGGCCGGCTTCAAATTTCCAGACTTGATATCACAAGAAGGTGAAATGTTCGCTCAGGCATTATTAGTATTTGGCTACATTGCAATTTCTTCCATTGTAGTATTTCAATATGTTGGTGTCACATCACGCCACTCAAAAAGTCTGGAGGATCAAAAGGACAAAACTGGCAGACTCCTGCAGATTTTATTACATGATATGAGTAATAGGATTCAACTAATTTCCTTAAATAACTCTGCCCTAAAAAGAAAAATAACTGCTGAGCCAGCTTTAAAAAATGTTAAGGAAATTGACAACTCACTAACTGGGCTTGGGGACATAATGGCCTCCGTCAGATCTATGCATCTAGTTGATATACAAAAGAAATCACTGCATTTAGGTCCTCACAACCTTAATGATGTTATTAAAAACAGCGTAAATACTTTTTCCGACCAACTACGTATTAATGATCAAGAGATTGTATTTAAAGAAATCGAAGCTGAGGTTCTTTGCGATCCGCTTGTTCTTCAAAACCAAGTTCTCAATAACTTATTGTCCAATGCTATAAAATTCTCACCTTCCAATTCCAAAATTCATATTTCCGAAGCAAGCACTCAGAGTCATGTAGTTATAACGATAAAGGACCAGGGAATCGGGATCCCAGCTCCAATCCTATCTAATCTCTTTAATTATAGCTATGACACAACAAGACTTGGCGCCAGGGATGAAAAAGGTTCAGGACTGGGGATGATAATAGCAAAATCAATGGTTGAAAGAATGAGAGGTGAACTAAAGGTAGAATCATCTACAGAAGTATCCAAGTCAGGAACAAGTTTCGCTATCAAATTAATAAAGGCCATGTAATTAAGACCTTAGTTTTGGACTCACTTTTTCATTAAGTTTTTCTTAATCCTTCCGAATATTAGAATATGAAGAAAAGTTTTACTTATAGCTTAGCAGCTATTTGGATAGTACTAGTTTCGTTTTTTATCTCAAACCTACATGGCCTTCACATGGCCAGCTTCGATGTTGACAATAAATCAGTTTCTCAAAGCATTGCTTATTTTTCTAAAGAGAATTCTAAGGCAACCAATATAATCCATTTTTTAACTCCCTCCTGTTCTTGTTCCAAAGTTATTAAAGAGGATTTACTGCAAAGAAAACCTCTGAACTCACAAACTATTCAGGAAAAAGTTGTGCTTATTGATGACTTTGATCGCCACTTTTCTAAAGAGCTTAATTCTAGAGGTTATGAGGTCTTAAATATTGATTACAAAACTCTTTCCAAAGAAATTCCTGATGCAATAAATACTGTACCTATGCTTGCAATACACGATAAAGATCGTCGTCTCCAATATGCAGGTGGCTATAGTGAAAGCACAATCACACCCTTAACAAAGATAGACTTAAAAAAACTTATAAGTATTTCGAGATCCAAAGATAAAAGAAAATACAAAGTTAAAGGATGTGCAGTAAGTAAAAAGTATCAAGCACTACTTGATCCCCTGGGAGTTAAATATGTCAAAGCCAATTAGAACAATTCAAAGATACCAACGGGAAGTTGAGAAGTTAGGTCTATACGCTCTTTTAGGACATATTCCAGTCTTCTATGCGATGGCCAGCTACTTTGAGACCCAAATATGGATTGCGACTCTTATACCTATTGTTTTAGTAGCTTTACAATATTTATTTAGTAAAGTTAGCCAATCCAGAACTTTGCCCAACTTAATGCTAGGATTCACAGTAATTGCATTTTCAGGTTTAATGATTCACTTGGGCAAAGGGATGATTGAATGGCACTTTCATATTTTTGTTAGCATTGGCGTTTTAAGCCTCATTGCATCTCCTCTAACGATATTGGCCGCTGCAGCGACAGCCGCTGTTCACCACACGTTATTTTATTTCTACTTGCCTGAGAGCGTGTTTAACTATGAAGCATCTTTAGGCATAGTCGCAATCCATGCGGGATTTGTAGTTGTAGAAGCGGGAGCTTGTCTTTTTGTATCAAAAAAATTTAAAGAGTCATTAAACCTTCAATATAAATTAAGCGGAGAAGTAATCCCTCTCGCCAATTTTTTGGAGAAAAACTCACAAGAAAATATTTCTGTAGTCACCTTGCTCAATGAACTAGGTCAGGAAAACTCTAGATCAGTTACGGCCCTTTCAGAAGCCTCTACAGAAATCACCGAGATGATCAGAAAGACATCAGACTTTTGTGCTCAAACTAGAAGACTATCTCAGAATGCCTTAGAGTCTATAGGCCAAGGCTCTGAAATTGTGCAAGATATAAGCGGCTCTTCAGAGAATCTTTCAAAGCTTGAAAAAGATATTTCACAATTAAAAGATCATACAGAGAGTGAACTAAATAAAGTTGTTTCCGCCGTGAAGGAAGTTTTGGATAGAACTAATATTATCAATGACATTGTTTTCCAAACAAAACTATTGAGTTTTAATGCCTCCGTTGAAGCTGCAAGGGCCGGAGAGCACGGAAAAGGTTTTGCTGTCGTGGCCGAAGAGGTTGGAACTCTTGCACAAACTTCAGGTGATGCGGCCAGGGAGATCTCCGATCTTGCAGGTGAGAGCAATGAGATACTTAGTCAGTCGGTAGGTAAAATAAAAGCAGACTTTGAAAAAACTCAAAAGAACTGTGAGGAAGTATCCTCATCCCTAGGGCACAGTGAATCCAAACTTAACCAAAACTTTTCCTTAATTACAAAGCACATGGAGTCCTTAAATTCTTGTGTAAAAGAAATACAAGAGGCAGCGTCTCAGCAAGAAGTTGGAATCAGGGAGATGAATGATGAAATACAAAATATTTTTCAGCGTGGTGGTGAGATAAAGTCATCCACAGAGAAGGTTAATAATACAGCTAGTGTTCTCAATGATAGGGCCGGAAGTCTGAAGCTTATCTTCAGTGCAGAACAGAAACCTAAAGAAAAAGATAAAAAGGCAGCTTAGTTGTAAAAAAAAAGCCCTCTTAACGAGGGCTTTTTAAGTTGCTGAAATTTTGGGACTTTCAGCAAATATCTTAAATGAATGGTCGGGGTGAGAGGGTTAGCTTTTGCTCCGGGATTCTTCCTTACAAGTCATTAAAATGACAACAATATTAACTACCTATAAAGCTTTTTCCCTTTTCGGTATTTCACTTTTTCTCGTTATTTTTCACGTTTTTTCACCCAAACGGTTGGGAAAAGTAGGGAAGACTCCATAAAAGAAAAGTTCAATTGAATTCAACAACACCCCGTGCTAATATTAGCACAAGGCTTAGGAGAAGCTGTTAATGAAAAAAAATCAAATGGAATCACAAGGCTCGTGATTTTGTTAGGTCACTCGATGATAATACAAAACGAGAAATTGGGTCACTGCTTATGCTCATTCAGTCGGGGGAGAACTCTGGGTGCCCCCCAGTCCAAGGCAATGAAGAGCATTCATGCTAACGCCCATGAGTTGCGAATTAAAGACAAAAAGGGAATATATAGGGTCATTTATGTTTTAAATATTGGGGACCAGGTGCTTATTCCCCATGCTTTTACCAAAAAGACTCAAAAGACCCCTAAGAAGGAAATTGAACTATCAATTAAACGATTACAGGAGCTAATAGATGAAACTAAGTAAAGCTGCAAAACAATTAGCTGAAGACCTTGGTCTTAGTGAAATCGACGCATACATGATGGAACTCAAGGCAAACCTTTACAAAAAGAGTGCCGACTTAATCAAAGCTTCCAACAAAACACATGAAGAAATTGCCAAAAGTATTGGGACCTCTAGGAGCAGAATTAGCAGAATTGCCAATAATGGTGAAAATAACGTATCGATTGAGTTATTAATTAAGCTCATCACGGTTCTCGAAGGTAAACCCGCTTTCAAATTTACAGCATAAAGTTATAGAAAAAGCTAGTTTTTGGACCGGCCTTTAAGCTTTGCTAAAGGTAACGCCCCCATGACTACTAAGATAAAAGCTAGTGACATTCTCGAAGCTCAATTTGGCAGCTTATACTTCTCAGATCTTTTAAAGGCTCATAGGCTTGGGAAGGAAATGACCCAAGATCAACTGGCAGGTAAGCTAGGTATTTCCAAGCAAACAGTCTGTGACTATGCAAAAGGCCGCAGACTTCCCTCTATTGAAACGGTTGTTAATTGGGCAAAAAAGCTGGCTGAGCCTCATGAAATTTGGGTAAAGGCCTACCTACAACAACAAATTGATTATGCGAATCCCAAATTTAGAGTCGAAGTCAAAAAAGTAGTATAGAGCAGGAAGTAGAATAGAATCCATAAGCCTAATGAAGTCAAAAGGTTATTCAAACAGGTTTGTAGCTTAAACTTTGTATAATAATTCAGGCTTTAATCAACAAAGACCAGCACGGAGCTGGCCTTTGTTTTGTATTCTATTTCTGTATGATTCGATACGGTTGTTCTTTAAAAACCTAGTGTTTTTAATTTTCCTGTTCTAAGACTTCGCCTTTAGAATTCATTGTAAGAGTACATTGGTAAAATACGTCATTGGAATCAATTGAAGCATTTAATCTTAGGCAACTAATACTTTGGCCTTGTTTTTCTTTTTGAAAACCATAATCTTTAATCGATACATCTGTCATACCATCGTAAGCAGATTTTGCTGCATACCCTGAGAACTGCAATTCCGTAATTGCAAAAGAGGACATTGATGTCAAAAGAGTTAATCCTACTAATAACTTTTTCATTTACTTCTCCTCCACCTTAAGGTGGTCTAATCACAACACTAGTTCATTATAAAACCGTGTTTATAGTTTCTTTATTTTGCTAAAGATTTTCATCAAACCTTGAATTTAAAGACGATCTGTCTTGATAGAAGTGAAGTTTGTTTAAGTCTCTGTAATACTAAACAGAGACTTACTAGCGATCTAGAGCTTTAAAAGCACGTATCAATTTCATCACCACTTAATAATAAGAACACGGAAGTAGTTCGCTTTTACTACTTGAAATTAGATTTTTAGTTAAGTTCGGAAGATTTGGTCCATTCCATTCCGTTTCGACGTCAAACTCATTTACAACTTCAAAATCATCCTTACCCTCAGCTCTTGTTTTCAATCTCGCCAGTTGGATTGTTGTTATTTCTAATGCCTCACCAGGTACCATACACTCGACATCCTTACTTCCAAATGTGGCAATTCCTATAACCCCTGTTAACATACAATGACCAAGAGCGAACTTTTCTCTGTCGTTTTCTGGATAAGACTTTACAATATTATAAACAAAATCGCCGACTTTAATATCTTCGATTTTCTTAGTTTTAAAGTGATTTTCCCTAAGATCTCTTTTTGAAAAGTTCAATTTAAAAGACTCTCCAACTAGGAAGTTTCTTTCCGTGGAGTTATACATCGTATCAACAATATTACATTCTTTAGCAAGCAATTGAGATGATAGTCCTAGTAAGAGTATTGAGCTAATTATAATTTTCATCTGAATCTCCTCAGCATTATGGCTATTTAAATAATGGTTTATATCCAAACCTTGTTAATAATTTCTTTGTCTTCCTATTCGTGGTTTAGAAAAGGCTGTCTTTCTGATCCATTCTTAAACGCATATATGGCGTCGCTGTCTTCAATGAAAACGAACTTGCCACAAAATGACGCACAACACCAGTCCTAGGACAGCAAGTGTGAAAAACCTACATATGAATTAATTTTCTCTAATAAGGGGATTACATTAAATTTGAAATATTATCATAATGATAATCCCGTTTTTTCTGCCTTAGCCTAACTCAAGGTAATTTAAGCCAACGGTTGGGAAAAGTTGGGAAATAAAAAAGCCCTCATTGAGAGGGCTTTTTAAGGTGCTGAAATTTTGGGATTTTCAGCAAATATCTTTAATGAATGGTCGGGGTGAGAGGATTTGAACCTCCGACCTCCTGCTCCCAAAGCAGTTACGCTACCAGGCTGCGCTACACCCCGACAAATCAGATATGGACAATAGTTTTAATGTATTAAAACTATTTTGGCAATGAAGTTTTTTTAGTTTTGAAAGAATTTTACTGCCTCGCGACAAGCTCTTGCTCTATGACTATTCTTCATCTTCCATTCGGAAACCTCGGCCAAGTGCTTTCCATCAAGGCCATCAGGCACAAAAATCGGGTCATATCCAAAACCCTTATCACCCTTTAGCTCATGTCCAATTTCACCATTAACCCTGCCCTCAAAAAAGTAAACTTCTGACTCAGAGAGGTAAAAGCATAGATTGCACACAAAATATGCGGCCCTATCCACCCCTTTGAACTCCTTCATAAGCTCAATAAGCTTTAGGTTCTTGTCTCGATAATCAGGAAGCTCAGGAGCAAACCTTGCTGATTGAACGCCCAAAAGATTAGGCAAAGCTTTAACAACAAGCCCAGAGTCATCTGCTAGGGATGGTGCCTTGTAAAAGTCATGATAGGCCTTGGCCTTCTTAAAAGCATTGCCCTCAAAAGTATCGGCGTCCTCAATAACATTTAATTTTTCTGAGGCCGCTTTTATTTTTGCAACACCACCTAATAGCTCATTTAGTTCTTCAGCTTTATGAGCATTACTTGAACCTAAGATGAACTCAGTCATTTTCTAAAACCTGTTTCTGGGCCTTGAATATAGTTTTCATAGCGTCTTTAGCACATTCCAAAATAGCGTCAAGCTGTTCTCTTGTGAATGGCTCGCCTTCTGCAGTTCCCTGCACCTCAACAAATTTATCCGATTCAGTCATCACAATATTTACATCAGCTTCGCATGAACTATCTTCCTCATAGTTTAAGTCAGCTATGATCTTGCCATCTTTGTCAATTCCAACACTCAGTGCCGCCAATTGCTCTTTGATGGGAGACTCTTTAATAAGCCCAGCTTTCAACAACTTTTCGCGCCATGGGAGCGCAAGCAAAAATCAAAACCACTTGCGCAAACGACTTAAAAGCCGCATAGAGCATGGCCAGAATGATTAACATTGCCATAGGAACCAAGATGCTTAGACGCTCCTTGGCGCTTTGCAAGTTTTTAAAGCTTCCTCCCCATTCGACATAGTAGCCTTCAGGCAAGTCGATTTCCGCTTCAACTCTGGCCTTCGCCTTCTCGACGAAGCTTTCAACATCCCGTGTTTCGGGGTTGATCAAAACTGCCACCCGTCTTTGGGAGTTTTCACGACTGACATTGCTAAAGGTTTCGACATAATCAATCTTCGCAACTTGATTGATTGGCACTGTAAAACCTTCAGAAATGCCAACGGGCAAATTTCTTACTGTATGGATATCCTTGCGCTCCCTTTCGCTGAGCCTTGCCACAATCGGAAATTTTCTAACACCTTCATAAACATGTCCTATTTCACGTCCCCCGATGGCGGCGCTAATGGAATCCAATACCGGCCTGGCCGTTACTCCCAGCTGCGCAAGCTCCTCCATCTTGGGAGTGTATTGCAGCATGGGAGACTTCCCCTTTGACTCAGATTCCGCTTCACCCGAGCCGGGGATTTCGGATACAATTTGCGCAATTTGTTTTGAATAACCTATAAGCTGGTCCAAGTCCTCGCCAAAGACCTTTGCCGAAACATCTGCTCTAGTTCCCTCCAGAAGTTCATTAAATCTTAATTGCACGGGCTGGGAAATAAGCAGAACTTGGCCAGGAACCTTAAGCTCGAGTTTCCTTTTCACCGCTGCCATCAGTTCGTCTTTGGTTTCAATTTCTGATTCAGGCCATTTATCTCTTGGCTTTAGCATGACATAAGAGTCGGAAATATTAACTCCCATTGGATCTGTCGCCACTTCCGCGGCGCCAGTTCTTGCAAACACCAGTTTAACCTGAGGAAACTCTTCAATAACATCTTCAGAAAGCTGTTGAAGCTTTACAGAATTTTCAATGCTTATATTGGCAGGTCTTATAAACTGCACAGCGAAGTCTCCCTCATTAAGCTGAGGGATAAATTCCGCGCCCATTTGCGAAAATAGAAAAACGCCAGCGGCGATAGCTGCCACTCCGATGCCTAAAACCACTTTCTTAAAGCGCAAAGCGGCGTTTAGAGTAGGCCCAAAAGCCTTTTCGGCCAATCGCATAAGAATTGGTTTGTTATCCCTAGTTTTCCCTGAAAGAAATGTGGCCGCCAAGGCCGGAACTAAAGTGAAGGATAAGATCAAAGCGCTGCCAAGCGCCATTATGAATGTGGTCGCCATTGGACCAAACATTTTGCCTTCAACTCCAGTCAAAGCGAAAAGAGGGATAAAGACGACGATGACAATTAACTCGCCAAAACCTGCGGCGGATCTAATTTCTATTGCCGCGTCTTTTACAACCTGGCTTACCTCCGCCCTGGTAAGAGTTCGACCCAAGTCCTGTCCTCTTTTTTGCAGACGATGCACGCAGTTTTCAATAACAATAACCGCTCCGTCCACGATAATTCCGAAGTCCAAAGCGCCTAAGCTCATCAAGTTTCCGGACACGTTTTGCCACCTCATCAGTATAAACGTGGCCAGCAAGGCGATAGGAATCATCAACGCCGTTATAATGGCTGCCCGAAGATTGCCTACTAGCATCAAAAGGAACAAACTTACCAGGGCGGCGCCCATAAGAAGGTTATGCTCCACAGTGCCAAGGGTGGCGTTCACCATGTCCGAACGATTGTACAGTGTTCGTAACTCAACCCAATCGGGGAGATCGCCTCGAATATCTTCTAATTTTTCGGCAAC
>Ga0208204_100320_pt1 | contig 13599 bp, 14 predicted proteins | sample DeeseametaMP2252_FD_184173 | JGI IMG/M metagenome (GOLD analysis project Ga0208204, IMG submission 184173) | Marine microbial communities from the Deep Pacific Ocean - MP2252 (SPAdes) | ecosystem: Environmental > Aquatic > Marine > Oceanic | place: West of El Salvador, Pacific Ocean | collected...
CCGCCGATGTCTGGAGATACTACGATTGGGTCTACAAAATCACGCTGCACCATATCGGCAAGCAGGATTGGGGTACCGAATGCGTTGTCTACAGGCACATCGAAGAAGCCCTGGATTTGCTCGGCGTGTAAATCGATGGTCAGAACGCGGTCAACTCCCACGTTAGACAAGAAGTCTGCAACAACACGAGCGGTAATCGGCACACGAGCAGAACGTACACGACGGTCTTGTCTAGCATAACCAAAGTAGGGGATAACAGCGGTGATACGACCGGCTGATGCGCGACGCAGGGCGTCAATCATCACGATCAGTTCCATCAGGTTGTCGTTGGTTGGTGCACAGGTAGACTGGATAATAAAAACGTCCGAGCCACGGACGTTTTCATGAATTTCTACGCTGATTTCACCGTCGCTAAAGCGACCAACACTGGCGTTACCAAGTTTAGTATAAAGGCGTTCGGCGACTTTATGGGCAAGTTCCGGGACAGCATTGCCTGCAAAGAGCTTCATATCTGGCACAAGTGTTTCCTCAGTGCATTGATAAAGGTGGTGGCTGGGGTAGCTGGACTCGAACCAACGGATGGCGGGATCAAAACCCGCTGCCTTACCAACTTGGCTATACCCCAAAAATTTAATTCATGTCCGATGCTTCGTTCACGGTTTTAGTTTTTGTAATAAGGGCGAGGTGTTTACACCTTTAGCAACAAAACCAGTCCATTTTCCGGGCAAGGTATCAAGAACACGCCTGGCTGAAATTTCATCACTAAATATAGCAAAAACACACGCGCCTGTGCCCGTCATCCGCGACGGGGCGAATTGTAGCAACCACTGTAATAATAATGCAACTTCGGGATGGCGATCACAGACAATTGTCTGACAATCATTGTGTGTTGCATCAAAAGTATAATTGTCCCACTCAATGGCCGGTGTGTTGCGGGGCAGGGATGATTCGCGGAAAATATCGGCAGTACCTACGTGAATACCCGGGTTAACAACCAAATACCATTGTTCGTTAAGTTCTGTGGCAGTAATTGCCTCGCCAACACCACCTGCAAAACCGGTGTGACCTTCCACGAATATGGGGACATCTGCACCTAACTTGAGGCCTAATGCTGCTAATTCACTGGTATCCAGTTTGCAATTCCATAACGCGTTCAGTGCCACAAGTACCGTTGCAGCATTTGATGATCCGCCTCCAATACCACCGCCCATGGGAAGGTTTTTTCGCAAAAAAATATTTACGCCGCGATTAATACCACAGTGCTCTTTTAATAGTTTTGCCGCTTTAATGATCAGATTATCCTCGTCATTCACACCGGGAATTGACGGTGACAGCGTAATGTCATTCGACGACACCAACTCAAACGCCAGTTCATCGCCACGGTCAAGAATTTGAAATAATGTCTGCAATTGGTGATAGCCATTATCGTATCGACCAAGAATATGCAGGAAAAGGTTGAGTTTCGCAGGACTGGGCCACCAGTCATAAGATTGCATTACTGTATTGTCCATTCATCAATTCGGATTTTAATCAGCATTTTACTGTTGTTTGTTTGGGTAAGGGTTAACTGGTGAGGTAACCAAATGCCATCGATATTACCGTAGTTGCTGTAAATCACTTTCCAGTTGCCACAATTATCACAGGCCGGAGACAGCGATGCCAGCAGTTGTTTGTCGTTCAGTTGGTAATCATCGCCTGCAAGGGGTAAACCTTTTATCCAGTTGAGCAACCGATTCACCGGAATGTCCCAACCTGTTGTCTGATAAATAAGGCGAGACGGATTGGTGTCCTCATAATGCTTGTCATCGGCTTCAAAGCTTGCCATGCCATCATTTACTGACAACGTAGCCAGTGTAATTCCCAGCATATTGGTTAATCGGAAATCAAAATCGGGTGCATCAGTTTTCCAGTTTAGATGGGCGCTCACCGCTTCTTTATCGTTTCGAATAGCCATTTTCCCTTTAATCTGCCAGTGCTCCACGGTTGTTAGTTGTTGCAGCTGCGAAGGCAGGTTAACCGCGGTTTCCGGGCCGTCGGGTAAAGTGGTACAGGCAGAAAGGGCGAGAAAAAATATCGCCAGTGTAATTATTCGCCAAAACATAAAAGAGTATGATCCCCCGCAAAAAAGAGTCGCGAATGTGGCAAATCAACCACAACTAATGGGAACACAGTTTCAGGAGTACTTTCAATCATTTTGCGTTTTTCGTACAATGCCGCTCCATTGATGCCACCATGAATTTCAATGACCCTTACTGCCCTCGGAATTAATCACAAAACAGCACCTGTAGCACTTCGCGAAAAAGTTGCATTTACACCGGATTCTCTGGTGTCTGCGCTCGCCTCGTTGAAACAGATGAACGGCATAGACGAGTCTGTCATTGTTTCCACGTGTAATCGCACAGAAGTGTATGTGAAAGGGGTGGATGAAGCCGCGTTATTATTGAAATGGCTAGCGGAATTTCATGGGGTTTCTGAAAAGGATATCTCGGATAACAGCTATCTTTATCATCAGGAAGACGCGGTTCGACACGTTATGCGAGTAGCCAGCGGCCTCGATTCGTTAATACTGGGCGAGCCACAGATCCTCGGGCAAATCAAACAAGCATTCAATGATGCCAAGCATTCCGGTACTGTGGGTAGTGAGTTTGAGCGCCTGTTTCAACATACGTTTTCAGTCGCGAAAAAAGTCCGTTCTGAAACAGAGATTGGCGCCAATGCCGTATCGGTGGCGTTCGCCGCTGTGCAGCTGGCCAAACATATCTTCAGTGCCCTACCGAAACGCGCAGTGTTGTTGGTTGGGGCAGGAGAAACCATCGAGCTGGTTGCTCAGCATTTAAAAGAGCAGGGCGTACAACGTCTTGCTGTCGCAAATCGCACTGTAGCCCGGGCAGAGAAGCTGGCCGAAAATCTCGGGGCTGAAGTGTTGACGTTATCGCAACTCCCTGATCACTTGCACCAGTTTGATATTGTTATTAGTTCTACTGCGAGTCAGTTACCATTAATTGGTAAAGGTATGGTCGAACGTGCGCTGAAGCAGCGCCGGAATACCCCAATGTTTATGGTGGATCTGGCGGTTCCCAGAGACATAGAGCCGCAAGTGAATGAGCTGGGGGATGCTTACCTCTACACGGTTGATGATCTTCAGCACATTGTCGAGCAAAATCTGGCATCACGGGAATTAGCGGCGCAAGAAGCAGAAAAAATTATCAGCGAACAAGCGTTGGTTTTCCTGAATTGGAAACGGGCGCAAAAATCCATTGATTTAGTTCGCCAATACCGACAGAAGAGCATGGCTTCCAGAGATGAATTGGTTGCCAAAGCCGTGAATCAACTGTCTGAAGGGCGAGAGCCTGAAGCAATCATTCAGGAATTAGCGTATAAACTGGCTAATACTCTGATGCACGGACCCACAAGGGTGCTACGTGAAGCGGCACAAGATAAAAATAGCGCGCTGTCTCAATGGCTGGGACAGGCGATGGATCTTGCTCCTGAAGAGCAGGACAAAGAAAGGTAAACAACGCATATGAAAGAATCGGTGAAGAGAAAGCTGGAGCACCTGGTAGAACGCTTTGACGAGGTGCAGGCATTACTCGGCGATCCGGACACAATTTCCAATCAGGAAAAATTCCGCGCACTGTCGAAGGAATTTAGCCAGTTGGAAGACGTGGTAAAAGGTTTTAACGCTTATCAGCAAGCAGAAGAAAACCTGGCATCAGCACAAGAGATGTTGCAGGAAGACGATGCCGAGATGCGTGAAATGGCGCAGGAAGAGATGAAGTCTGCAAAAGAAGAACTGACTACGCTGGAAAGCGAACTGCAAATTCTGCTGCTGCCGAAAGATCCCAACGATGACCACAACTGCTTCCTGGAAATTCGTGCTGGAGCAGGGGGTGACGAAGCGGCGATTTTTGCCGGTGATTTATTCCGCATGTATAGCCGTTACGCAGAGACGAAGGGCTGGCGCGTAGAAATTGTTAGCCAGAACGAAGGCGAGCATGGCGGTTTCAAAGAAGTGATTGCGAATATGAGCGGTGAAGGCGTTTATGGCGTGATGAAATTTGAATCGGGTGGTCACCGGGTTCAACGTGTACCTGAAACCGAATCGCAGGGCCGTATTCACACCTCAGCCTGTACGGTTGCCGTACTGCCTGAAATTCCAGAATCGGAAGCCATCGAGATTAACTCGGCGGATCTGAAAGTGGATACTTTCCGCGCGTCGGGCGCCGGTGGTCAGCACGTTAACAAAACCGATTCTGCCATTCGTATTACTCACTTACCTACGGGCTTGGTGGTAGAGTGTCAGGACGAACGCTCGCAGCACAAGAACCGCGCTAAAGCCATGTCGGTATTGCAAGCTCGTCTGAACCAGATGGAAGAGGAAAAGCGTGCGAAAGAAGAAGCAACGACGCGCCGTAACCTGGTGGGCAGTGGTGATCGCTCAGAGCGTATTCGTACCTACAATTTCCCGCAGGGACGAGTGACCGACCACCGTATCAACTTAACGCTTTATCGTTTGGATGAAGTGATAGCAGGGGATTTAGCCGCATTGCTAGACCCTATACGCCAGGAACATCAGGCCGACTTGCTGGCTTCTCTGGCAGACGAATAATGTCATTAAGCATTGCCGGGGCGCTTGCCCTGGCGCGTGAAATGTTAGCTGGCGGCGAGTCTCCCGTCACCGATGCAAAGGTGTTACTAGCTCACGTTCTCGGGCAATCGCAAACCTATTTATTTACCTGGAGCGACAAAACGCTCTCAGAAACCCAGCAAGAGCAATTTCTCCAGCTTGTCTCACAACGTAAAAATGGTCACCCTGTGGCCCATCTCACAGGCTATCGTGATTTCTGGACTCTGCGATTACAGGTGAACCCAAGCACACTCATTCCTCGTCCGGAAACCGAACTACTGGTAGAAAAAGCCCTTGAGTTATTGCCTGAAACGGCTGAGAGTTTGTGTGATCTCGGTACCGGCACCGGCGCTGTTGCACTGGCAATTGCCAGCGAGCGGCCAGGTCTCGACGTTTATGGCGTTGACAGAATTGCTGATGCTGTCACCCTGGCTAAGACCAATGCGCTTCATAATGATGTTGCTAACGCCCAATTTCTTGAAAGTCACTGGTTTTCCTCTTTAACGGGAAAGCAATTTGATATGTTGGTGACCAATCCACCCTATGTGGAAGCAAGTAGCGAGTTTCTCAAACTTGGCGATGTGCGGTTTGAACCCCGTTCTGCGCTTACCGCAGGCGAAGATGGTTTGGATGATATTCGTTTCATCATCACGCAGGCGCGTGATTATTTAAAACCCAGTGGTTGGCTGCTTATTGAACATGGTTTTGAGCAGGGCCCTGCAATTTGTCATTTGTATAAACAGGCCGGATATACCGATGCAGAGACTTTCCGCGATCTCGCCGGTCACGACCGTATTACTGTCGCCAGAATGCCTGCTTGCGATTAATCTCCCATCCAGTATGCTTTGACTGGCTTTCTCAATAATGGAATGAAATGGATGAGTGACGACTTTCTGTTTGCCGAAGATGAAGACGAAGAAATCATTGAAGAGTTGGGTAGTTGGAAAATCCTGATTGTCGACGATGAACCTGAGGTGCATGCGGTCACTAAACTCGCGTTGAATGACTTTATTCTTGATGATAAATGTCTCGAGTTTGTTAGCGTTTACAGTGGCGAGGAAGCAAAAAGCTACTTCAGGCAACACGACGATGTGGCAGTGGTTTTACTCGATGTCGTAATGGAAACCGACGAAGCCGGGTTAGACGTGGCTGAGTATATTCGAGAGCAACTGCATAACCATTTTACCCGAATTATTCTACGCACCGGACAGCCCGGGCAAGCGCCTGAACGAGAAGTAATCATTAACTACGACATTAATGATTACAAATCGAAAACTGAACTCACTGCGCAAAAACTGTTCACGGTGATGATTGCCGCACTGCGTAGCTATCGCGATATTATGGTGATTGAAGAAAGCCGGGCCGGACTCGAGAAGATTATCAATGCGTCTGCCGATTTGTTTTCCATTCGCTCTGTCGAGCAATTTATGCGCGGCATCATTCAGCAATTGACCTCTATAATGGGCTTCTCACAACATGCCGCTTACATCACCAGTGCGGTAGCCGCGCCTAAACCTGTTACCCATGCGCAACCCGACGAATTATACGTGTTTGCCGGGAATGGTGAATATGCTGGGCAAGAAGGTCAGCCATTAAGCAAAGCATTACCTGCCGAGGCCTATGTGTTATGCCGTCAGGCACTTGAAGAGAAACGCATTATTTTCGCAGATGATTACATCGTTGCATATTGTTCGGGCAAAACCTTTCAGGGCTCATTGTTGTATTTGTCTGGCGTGCCCGGAAAATTAACCCAAGCCAATGTACGGCTACTGAATATGTTTGCTAAAAATGTACAACTTGCCTTTGATAATGTGCTGCTAAGCCAGCAGTTTGAGTCTACGAAAAACGAAATTAATCAACTGCGCCAGGCAGAAAATAACGATAAAAAATAAGAGGTTCTTTTATGTATATGATGGCGAAACATCTTCATTTAACCGCAGTGGGGGTTAGCGTATTTCTGTTTATCTTTCGCTTTATGCTGAGTCAGTTCAATAGCGAATTACTCACTAAAAAGTGGCTGAAAATACTGCCTCACGTTGTCGATACGCTCCTGTTAGCCAGCGCAATTTGGTTATGCTTTATTCTTGGTCAGTTTCCTTTTTTACAGGGGTGGTTAACTTTCAAAGTTGTGGGACTGATTGCTTATATTCTTATGGGTATGTTTGCCCTGAAATGGGGGCGTAACGCGCCTTTACGCTGGATTGGCTTTGTTGGCGCACTGGTCTGGATTGGCCTGATTGCCAATGTTGCCATTACCAAACAGCCTTTATTATTCTGAAGTTGGAAATGCTCAAATGACACAATCTTTAAGTGAAATCGCGTTAGGCGATATCACTGTAGCAAACGACAAACCTTTTGTTTTATTCGGCGGCATGAATGTGCTGGAATCTCGTGATTTGGCAATGAAAATTGCAGAACATTACGTGGAAGTCACCACTAAGTTGGGTATTCCTTACGTATTTAAAGCGTCTTTCGATAAAGCAAATCGTTCATCAGTCACCTCTTACCGCGGCCCGGGTATGGATGAAGGTCTTGAAATTTTTGAAGAAATCAAAAAGACGTTCAACGTACCACTTATTACCGATGTGCATGAACCCTATCAGGCCGCGCCTGTGGCTGAAGTCGTTGATGTTATTCAATTGCCGGCATTTCTTGCCCGCCAGACTGATTTAGTTGTGGCTATGGCAGAAACCGGTGCGGTTATCAACGTGAAGAAACCTCAGTTCCTTGCCCCCCATGAAATGCGCCATATCATCAAGAAAATTGGTGAAGCAGGGAACGATAAAGTGATTCTTTGTGAGCGTGGAACCAGTTTTGGCTATAACAACCTGGTCGTAGATATGCTGGGCATGGATGCAATGAAAGAATATGCACCGGTGATTTTCGACGCAACACATGCGTTGCAAATGCCTGGTGGCCGGGCAACGTCGGCAGACGGTCGTCGTGCACAAGCAGCACAATTAGCGCGCAGTGGCATGGCATTAGGTTTGGCTGGCCTGTTTATTGAAGCGCATCCGAATCCGGATGAAGCGAAATGTGATGGTCCTTGTGCATTGCCGCTGTCTAAACTTGAACCGTATTTGCAGCAAATGAAAGCATTGGATGAATTGGTGAAGGGATTTGCGCCTCTTGATACCAGCGCGAATTAATTCAGAACGCTGAAGACGAATGCCAGTGGCTGGCCATTGCCAGCCACCGGCATCCGAATCAGGTGTGGAATGAGAGGTTATTCGCCTTGCGTGTTCTCCGCTTGCGATCGTTCTTCTTCATTCATAGCAAGTAGCGTAGCAGCGAGTTGTTGCTGCGTTTCTGTTACTAGTACGGCTTTGACCTGTTCCTGTACATTAATTTTCTCAATGTTCAGTTCGATGGCGCTGATAAGCGGGGTAACTGCCGCTGAAGCAGGCAGTTCTTGCGAAAGTGTCGGGTAAGCGGTAGTTGCCGCCAGGATAACAGCCATCTGGCTGAAGAATTTTTTAAACTTAGTCATATCACACCTAATTAATTTAACTTTAAATTCATTAACAAATTGTTTTCATTGTTTAACAATTCTGCACCATAACTTATTGAAAAAATGGGCTCTGTTTCGAATGCGGGCGAATAATAAACAGTTTTAAGGTGCCTTTAAAACGAGTTTAAATAGGGTTTATTGATTAGAAAAACTAATGTATATTTCACGCAAGTTTCATAACCCGGTACCTTTCCTTGCAACGACGCCTTCCTCCACTTAACGCGCTTAAAGCCTTTGAGGCCGCTGCACGTCATCTTAGCTTCACCAAAGCTGCTGAAGAGTTGTTTGTCACTCAGGCTGCGGTAAGCCATCAGATAAAAGCCTTAGAAGAATTTTTATCGATGAAATTGTTTCTGCGGCGTAACCGAACATTGTTGCTTACCGAAGAAGGGCAAGCTTATTTTCTTGAACTGAAAGATATCTTTAAAAACTTGCAGGAGGCGACAGAGCGCTTATTAGCGAAAGGCAGCAAAGGGGCGATTACGGTGGCCATGCCGCCAAGTTTCGCCAGTCAGTGGTTAGTGCCGCGAATAAGCCGCTTTAGTATTGAACACCCGGATATCGACGTTCGCATTAAAGCCGTGGATTTCGACGAAGGTTTTCTCGAAGACGATGTCGACGTGGCGATTTATTACGGAAAAGGCCGCTGGAGCGGAGTTAAAGCGGATAAGCTGCATACCGAATTCCTTACACCGCTTTGCTCGCCACTATTGTTTAATGGCCCGAAACCATTAGAAAGTCTGAGTGACTTGCGTCATCACGTATTGCTACATGATTTAAGTCGCGAGGCGTGGAAGAACTGGTTAAAGAGTGTGGGTGTAGCGGGTGTGAATGTGAACCAAGGACCGGTATTCAGTCACTCTATGTTGGTTTTGCAAGCTGCAGCATTAGGACAGGGCATCGCGCTAGGTAATACGATACTTGCCCGGCCTGAATTGGATGCAGGCCGTCTTATCATGCCTTTCGAAGAAAAAGTCGCCAGTCGCGATGCTTTTTATTTGGTATGTGATGAAGCGCAGGCAGAATTAGGTAAAATTGCCGCCTTTAGAGCCTGGATTTTGGCTCAGGTAGAAGAGGAACAGAATGACCTTTAGCACCCAGATAACCCCAGCAGAGAATGAAGTCGCCACCTTGATTTTGGCTCACGGCGCCGGCGCCGGCATGCATTCCGATTTCATGGCCGACATGGCTATACGGCTGGCTGAGCAGAAAATTACCGTTATTCGTTTTGATTTTCCTTACATGCAAATTATGACCGAAACCGGCAAGCGTCGTCCGCCGGAGAAAATTGATAAACTGGAAGCCCACTATCTGGCGCAGATTGACGCGTTACGATCGTCGGTATCCACGCCATTATTTATCGGCGGCAAATCCATGGGCGGTAGAGTCTCAACGCTAATCCTTGATCAGGCCGATGTTGCGGGCTCGGTAGTCTATGGTTACCCGTTTCATCCACCAGGAAAGCCAGAGAAATTACGTACTGCACATCTTGAGGCGTTATCTAAGCCGCTGTGTATTATTCAGGGAGAACGGGATACCTTCGGAACGAAAGGTGAAGTCGCTCAGTATCCGCTGTCTTCCTCAATAGAAACCGTCTTTTTGCAGGATGGTGACCATAGCCTCAAACCACGAAAAGCGAGTGGTCTTACTTTTGATGACAACATGGCCACTGCTGTATCCGCCACAGTGACGTTTATAAACAGGCATATTCATGACTAAATCATTTGCTTTAATCGGTGCACTGGCTGCGCTTTGCAGTGTGGTCTTTGGCGCATTCGGCGCACACGCACTCAAGTCGGTGCTGTCCGCTACGCAACTCACTGCGTATCACACTGCGGTGGATTATCAGTTTTACCATGCCCTCGCGTTGCTGTTGTTAGTGGCATTCCGCAATATCATCAGCGAGCGACTTTTATTACTCTGCGGTGTGTTCTTTACTGTAGGAATTGTATTTTTTAGTGGCAGTATTTATTTGCTTACGTTGTTGGAATGGCGCTTTGTAGGCCCTGTTACACCATTGGGTGGGCTGTGTTTTATGATGGGTTGGGGTTGTCTTATCGCTGGCATAGTAAAGGGGCAGTGGCGTGAATAGTTTGTTGGTTTATTGTCGCCCTGGTTACGAGGCAGACACCGCTAACGAGTTAACGGCGTTGAGCACCCAGTTTGAAGTTTATGGTTACCCGGAATTTAAGTCTGAGCAGGGCTATATTCTGTTCCATTTTTATCAGCCAGGTGATGCCGACCGCTTAGGTGGTCGCCTTGCGGTAAGCGAAACCATTTTTCCACGGCAAATTGTGGTGGTTACCGCACATTTGGAAGGTTTAGATAAAACCAACCGGGCAGGGCCCGTGCTCGACGCCATTAGCCAGGCCGATACCGATGAATGGAAAAATACGTTGCTGTTTGTTGAGCATGCCGATACCGAAGACGGCAAGGCGCTGGCAAAATTCTGTAAGAAGTTTATCGTGCCACTCAGACAAGGGTTGCGTAAACAGAATGCGCTGACATTCAAAGAGCGTAACGATGGCCGCGGGCTGCACGTGTTTTTCACCGATTACGACAATTGCTATGTAGGGCATTCTTATCCGGATTGCCGCAGTCCATTTGTGAATGGTATTTGCCGGTTGAAATTTCCGCCCAAGGCGCCCAGCCGTTCTACACTGAAATTGGAAGAGGCCATTCTCAATATGTTAGATGAAGAAGAGCGAGCGACGATTTTCCGTGAAGGGGCAAGAGCGGTGGATCTTGGCGCGTGCCCGGGTGGCTGGACTTATCAACTGGTGATTCGTGAAATGTCTGTAGAGGCCATTGATAATGGTGCCATTGATGACCATTTAATGGCCACCGGGCTGGTAGATCATTATACGGCAGACGGATTTACTTATAAGCCAAAATATGGCCGTGTAGATTTACTCGTGTGTGATATGATAGAGCGCCCCGACAGGGTGGCGGTGCTGATGAGTGAGTGGTTAGATAAAGGCTGGGCAGACCACGCCATATTTAATCTAAAGCTACCAATGAAAAAACGCTACGACACAGTGGCCACCGCACTAGGGGAAATACACGCGCGCCTTGGTAAGAAAGCGTCTGATTATCGCATAAAGGTCAGACACCTTTACCACGACCGCGATGAGGTTACTGTTACTGCCATAAAAGCGTAAATCGCATTTGTGGTGGTATCTTTATGATTTTAAATATAAAATTGAAGGCTTGGCGCGGAATCGCTGAATAAGTTTTAGACTTTTTTCGCAAAGGACTATAAATCTGGTATTGAAATCCTTTATAATCCCGCCGTTTTTTTACTCTGAACCAACGAAAGTGAACTAATGTCAGACTTATCTCTTTACAGAAACATTGGTATCTTCGCCCACGTAGACGCGGGTAAGACTACCACTACAGAACGTATTTTGAAGCTTACCGGTAAAATCCACAAAACCGGTGAAGTACACGACGGTGAGTCAACTACTGACTTCATGGAACAGGAAGCTGAGCGCGGTATTACTATCCAGTCTGCTGCGACTACCTGTTTCTGGAAAGATCACCGCATGAACATCATCGATACTCCAGGACACGTTGACTTCACTGTTGAAGTATACCGTTCTTTGAAAGTACTTGATGGTGGTATCGGTGTTTTCTGTGGTTCAGGCGGTGTTGAGCCACAGTCTGAAACTAACTGGCGTTATGCTAACGAATCAGAAGTTGCCCGTGTAATCTTCGTAAACAAACTGGACCGTATGGGTGCAGATTTCTACCGTGTTGTTGGCCAGGTTAAGAAAGTACTTGCTGCTAACCCACTGGTAATGACTCTGCCTATCGGTATCGAAGATCAGTTCACTGGTGTTGTTAACCTGCTGGACATGAAAGCGTACATCTGGGATGACTCAGGCCTGCCAGAAAACTACGAAGTAGTTGATATCCCTGCTGACATGGTAGACAAAGCGAACGAATACCGTGAGCAGATGATCGAAACTGCCGTTGAGCAGGACGACGATCTGATGATGGCTTACATGGAAGGCGAAGAACCTTCTCTGGAAGACATCAAGCGTTGTATCCGTAAAGGTACTCGCGACATGTCATTCTTCCCGACTTACTGTGGTTCTGCATTTAAGAACAAAGGTATCCAGCTGGTTCTGGACGCAGTAATTGACTTCCTGCCTTCTCCTACAGAAGTTGATCCACAGGATCTGACTGACGAAGAAACAGGTGAGCCTACTGGAGAAGTGGCAACGGTATCTATTGATGAGCCGTTCCGTGCTCTGGCGTTCAAAATCATGGACGACCGTTTCGGTGCTCTGACATTCGTACGTATCTACTCTGGTAAGCTGAACAAGGGTGACACCATCCTGAACTCTGCTACTGGTAAAACTGAGCGTGTTGGCCGTATGGTGGAAATGCACGCAAACGACCGTACTGAACTGACTTCAGCGCAGGCGGGCGACATCATTGCAATCGTAGGTATGAAGAACGTTCAGACTGGTCACACTCTGTGTGATCCTAAACACGCTTGTACCCTTGAGCCAATGATCTTCCCTGAGCCGGTAATCTCTATTGCTGTTAAGCCTAAAGATAAAGGCGCTAACGAAAAGATGTCTCTGGCCATCGGTAAACTGGTAGCAGAAGATCCTTCGTTCCAGGTTGAAACTGATGAAGAATCTGGTGAAACCATCCTTAAAGGTATGGGTGAACTTCACTTAGACATCAAAGTAGACATCCTGAAGCGTACTTACGGCGTTGAGCTGGAAGTAGGTCAACCACAGGTTGCTTACCGTGAAACTATCACTACTCCGGTAGAAGACAGCTACACGCACAAGAAACAGTCTGGTGGTTCTGGTCAGTTCGGTAAGATTGATTACCGTATTAAGCCAGGCGAAACCAACACTGGCTTCGTGTTCAAGTCAACGGTTGTTGGTGGTAACGTACCTAAAGAATTCTTCCCGGCTATCGAGAAGGGCTTCAAAGGTATGATGGCTGAAGGTCCTCTGGCTGGTTATCCGGTACTGGACGTTGAAGTTGAACTGTACGACGGTGGTTTCCACGCCGTTGACTCATCAGCAATCGCGTTCGAAATCGCAGCGAAAGGTGCATTCCGTCAGTCTATGCCTAAAGCGGGTCCTCAACTGCTTGAGCCAGTAATGAAAGTTGACGTGTTCAGCCCTGACGACAATGTTGGTGACGTAATCGGTGACCTTAACCGTCGTCGTGGTATGATCAAAGACCAGGAAGCTGGTGCAACGGGTGTTCGCGTTAAGGCAGACGTACCTCTGTCTGAAATGTTTGGTTACATCGGTCATCTGCGTACTATTACATCTGGTCGTGGTCAGTTCTCTATGGAGTTCAGCCACTACTCAGCATGTCCTCAGAACGTTGCTGACAAAGTAATCGAAGAATCTAAAGCGCGTAAAAACGCTAAGTAATCGATAATCGATGAATAAGAAAACCCGCCATATGGCGGGGTTTTTTT
>Ga0208204_100326_pt1 | contig 13291 bp, 7 predicted proteins | sample DeeseametaMP2252_FD_184173 | JGI IMG/M metagenome (GOLD analysis project Ga0208204, IMG submission 184173) | Marine microbial communities from the Deep Pacific Ocean - MP2252 (SPAdes) | ecosystem: Environmental > Aquatic > Marine > Oceanic | place: West of El Salvador, Pacific Ocean | collected...
ACCTGGTCGGGATCATTAACCTTTGCAATGTAGCTCCAGAGATAGTTTTCAACATCATCCCTCGAAACGATTTGGTCAACTAATCGCTCTTCGTCCACATAGCAAAGGACTAATTTGATCTGTTTAACTTCGGAAAATTTAAGGTTACTAAAAAGTGCGTAGGCATAAGCCTTTAGCTGAAACCAGTATGACTCAGGGACATCGCTTCTTATTCTCCCCGTTTTAAAGTCCCAAATTTCTACAACATTTTCAGACAAGTTTTGAACAATAAGGTCAGGTATACCAGAGATCATGTAGTGAAAAAGTTCAAACTTAATAGGTTTCTCACTTATGAGCTCAGCGTTTTCCCCATATTTTTTCAAGTTTTCCACAACCCAGTCGACCTGCTTTTTGAAGGTCAATCCCTCAATTTGAAATCCTGACAAGATTGATTTCGATATTTCATCATGGACTTTAATTCCTCTCTCCGAACTGGAAAAACTCTTAGAGTTCAAGGATTCAATATCCAAGTTTTGATCTTCCTTAAAAGATGCATCACTTTCCAACTTTAGAATATTTTGAAGGTAAAACTTCCTAGGACACTGAGTGACCAAAGCAAGTCTCGTAACGGATAACTCTGGCATCAACATTACTTTTGTAGAGTTGGAGGAGCTTTCGAGTCCAAGATTATCAAAATGAAACATTGGAGGTTGATTTGACATTCTTTGAAGGAATCCAAAATCAAAGGCGGCCTTAAGGTTATAGCTCTTTGAATTTTTTGTTACTTCTTGAGCAAAATCCATCCCCTCTTCATCTTCAGAAAAGAATTTTTGCAATCCTGAAATCCAACTACCTTTTGCAATGGTGGCCTTTAGCTTTCCAAGCTCCAATCTCACCCAAGCAAGTTCATTTTCCGCCCTAGTACATGCCACATAAAAAAGTCTTTTAGATTCGCTAAATTCTTTCCTTTTTGCTACCGCTTGTTCGAGCATATAGTGTGGTGATTTAAACTTTTTCTTTCCTGTTAGCTCTTCTGCCCATTTAAAGCTGTATGGTGTTTTACCAAACATTTCTTTCATTCCCAAAGAATTGTCGTTTGTATAAATTCCGCCAAGTAAGATTCGATTAAACTCTAGTCCTTTCGATGCGTGAGCAGACATAAGGACAACTCTTTTAGGGTTTTTCCCATATTGAAAATCTAATGAATAACTTAGTTCGCGCCAATCATCCATTTTTTCAGCGATTTTCCCAAGGTCTCCCCCACACATATCTATAAGAAGCTTTATATTTTCTAGGTTATTTTTATAGTTTGAATTAACTAGTCCAGCTGATGACAAGAACAGCAAGAATGATTGATATAGGCCATAGTAGATTATATTGCTTTCGAACTGTTTAGCCTCTCTAATAGCATCAGTTGCATGAATACCTAATAAACAAAAATAGCTATTAAGAGAGTGTTCTAAGAATTGATCTTTTAATTTGCCATTATTAAAGGTGTGTTTAATTAAGTTATCAAAAATCCCCAGGATAGGATCTTCCAGCATTGGAATTTTAACTTGAGAAGTAAAGCCAATATCCATCGACAAAAGAATTTGCATTAAAACTTTACTCGGTTTTAATTTGCGGTAAAGAACAGCAGTTGTTTCATCAGTTTCATCCAGATTATTTTTTATTTCGCATGCCAATGCGAGAGCTTCCAGGTACTCAACATCGCTGGAACTTAGTTTTTCTAGGTCCTCCTCAAGAAATTCCAAGTTTGCATGGATTTCATATATTTTTCCATTGGCCCTCTCAGCAATCGGTGCATTTTGTCGCTCAACTTCAACTGCATAATGATCGCTCCCTTCAAATCCAAGCCCAAGTCTAAATAAGTAATCAAAAAGAGAATTGTTAAACTTTATAATGTCCTTGTCAGAACGATAGTTGTTAAGCAAAGACAACCTAAGAGGCGTCTTCTTTTCCATCTCAAAAAACACACCGAGTTCCCCACCCCGAAAACCATAAATGGCCTGTTTCACATCTCCAACACAAAACACCCTCGAATAATCATTGTCTATAATCTTTGAAAGTATGTTGAACTGGATAAATGAAGTGTCTTGGAACTCGTCTACAATCAAATATTCATATTCATTTTTAACCATCTCCCTTACAGAAGAAACATTAAGGCTCTCATTTACAATGAACTCCAAGTCCCCGAAGGTAAAGCCGGGCATTTCTTCATAAGCAGATTCAACATGCAGAAATAAATCTTGAAACTGAGCGTACCAGCCCCTTACCTGTTCAACACCATTTTGCTCAAATTGTATAAAGTCATTCTCATTTTTTTTAAGAAAGTCTTTAAACTCTTTTACAAGTTTATAAAAGTCTTTGGCATCCTGGGGAATACTCTTCGCACCCGGAGCCCTTGGAATTTTCCAATCTTCAGACGAGAGTTCCAAAATCCATTCGTTCAATGCCTGCAAAGAAAAATCATAGGTAGAGCGAAATTGTTCAAACCTCTCAAGGAACTTGAACCAGTCCTTATCTTTAAATTGTGCCCACAGGCCAAGAGGTACGGACGACTCAAATATTAAACTAAAGTTTTGATGCAGCAACAGCTGTTCAATTGTTTTATTTAAGTCAACTAGACTAAAGTTAGTGGGATCAACATTTTTCCACATCATCCTCAATGTTGGATCGGAAACAATCACTTTCAAAGAGGACAGAACGTTATATTTCTCTTTTAGAATTGTTTTATAAAATGGATCTTCTCTTCCAACTGCACTTTCAAGCCAACTGGAAAAGATCTCTTCTATTTGTTTTGAAAACTCCGCTTCACCTATAATGTCATCATTAGGATTCACGTGAGGAAAAAAACCTTGCTTAATGAGCTTATAGCAGTAGCCATGAATGGTTGAAACAGTTAGGGAGTCTAGCTTTTCAAATGTCTTTAACCAATAAGGATGGCTGGCATCAGCATTTTTTTTAGCCTCTTCCAACTCTCTTTCAAACTTTTGAGTGATTCGTATACCGATTTCACCAGCAGCTTTCTTTGTGAAAGTCATGAGCACGACTTTTGAAAACTTTGATTTTATATACTGCTCAAATGATCCGTGTTTCGATTCACTGAACTCAGCAATCCATTCTTTGGCAAGAAATACCAAGTGTTCAGTTAGAACGAAGGTTTTACCAGATCCTGCACCGGCACTCAGCAGTGCACCAGAGGTGTTTTGAATAGCCTTTAATTGTTCTGAGTTTGCTCCGGCCATGATTAAAGGCCCCCTGCACGCGAACAGGTTTTATTAAAGTCACAATAATCACAAATTTTTGCTGACTGCGGTATCGGTTTAAAACTTGTGTCTGCCTCTAGGATAGCAATAGTGCTTTGCTCAAATTGCATATATTTGTCAAACAACTCATCAAAATCCTTCTCAATGGAAATAGCTTTCGCTCCGAAAATTCCTTTAAATTTATCTTTGGACTCTCCTGAGCTAAAATATAGAGTAGATTCCTCGATTTCACTAAGGCATATGTAGCCAAGACACAAGTTTTTGGACGAAAGCTTCCAGTGATTTGAATAAAACCAGAGTTGTATTTTCTCAAAGGCCTTAAAGCCTTTTTGAGACGGTATTGATCCCTTACCTCTTTTGAAATCTAATAAGAAAATATCACCATCGGTTTCAATCACACAGTCAATACTTCCTCGAAAATTGTGATCAAGGATTTCCTGCTCAAATTTGACCGTAAACTCGCTATTTGACTTAATTCTAATAAGTTGCTCGATTGCAACCTGCGTAAGATTAAAGATTTCATGTTTATAATCTGCAACAGAGGCCTTAGTGACACTTTTATCTATAAGTGCTTTTTGGAGTAAGGTTTCAATGAGAGCTTTATGATCAACTTCACTATAATGAGAATAGTTATTCACATAATCCTCTATAGTCTTATGCTGCACCCTTCCCAACTCTAAATTCTGCATTCTGTCCTGGTAGGTATAATCAGGGCTAAACTTTAAACCATACTTGTAGAAAAACTTTTGAGGACAATCAATATATGTTTGAACCTTGGTGGAACTAAAGGGTGCAAAAGAATTTATAGTCTGAGCTTTAGGAACCGGAAAGTAGTTCGTATTTTTTTCAAAGCTCATTTGAAAGTTCATCTTTTCAACTTCAAGGTTCTCAAATAAGTCTTTCCAGTTTTGATCTCGATCCAAGACACCATCTTCCACGAGTGCGACAGAGTCATCGTCAAGAACATCTAGAATTTTTTCACGTAGAGCGACGTACTCCAGCTCAGCTCTTCTCAATGGACCAATAGAACTTAAATACTTTTCAACCCCCTCAGTATAAGTTGTTAGGGAGCCCTTTGGAGACGTAAATTCCGAAGTCACACAAAATACCTTAAAACTTTCTCTGGCAATATCTTCCAGTTCTTTAAGACTTTTGATTTCAACGTCAAAACCATTTTTGCTTAAGGTAGTTTTAGATACCCTTGGAGCATCAAGAGAGAGGGTTTCCTTAAAAATTTTAAGATCAAAGGATGACACCACTTCATTATCATCACTTAGCTCTCTCCACTCTTTCACCACGCCTTGCAGTAGTTGAATTGCCTTAATTCCTCTAAAGTCTTGTGTTTCGACACACTTCCAAGTTAGCTCGTCCAAACTTGCCAATAAATCCTCAGTGGTCTCATAACCCTCTTTTGAAATAAGATCCATCAACCAGTTCACTTTATCGGAGAGGATATCTACCGAGGATTTAAACTTTGAGCTTGAAAGGTTTGCCTGCTGAAGCTTTTCAAAGTTTGGATGTCTGTCGCCAAGAATTATTTGTTTTAATTTAGTTGGTCCTGTAGCTAAGACTTCTTTTAAAGACTTAGATAAATAATTTTTTGGAAATGTTGCCAGCCCTATTCTTTTCGTTGGTCTCTCTTCATCTAAATAGTCCTTTTCCACTTGTTCAGAATCCAACCAACTCAGCCAATCCCAATCTGATAGGTTTTCATATACCCTTTGAAAAACAGGTAAAACAATATTATCTCGAATAGAATAAGACCTTAATAAATCAACTTGGGAGGCAGAAAGAAAGTCAAAGCCTAGAAAGACAATATTTCTTTCTGTTTTGAAATCTATTGGTATATCACCTGAGCGAAGAACTTCTGATAGTTGGAAGTAGGATCGATGCTCATCGTAAATATCTAATTGGTTAAGAATTTGGTGCATACGCATTGTCCCAAATGCAATAGATTCGTCAAAATGCTCTAGAGCGGTTTCTAAAACATCATTACTCATAGAGAAGCTTCTCAGATCGGTGAGCAAATGAAAGCATCTTTGAAAAAGCTCGTAGGTTGGGTTCTCAAGTCCCAGTTTTTTCCACAGAGTTGAGAGTAACAATAACAAGTCTGACTTGCCGCGATAGTTTTGTGAAACTTCTTGCCCGACAAGTATGCTTAGTTCATCTTTTAAAAACTTTGAGATTGTCAGAACATCAACATTTGAGCCTCTATTCGCTAATTTACGGCGAATGATATCTGCAATCTGTGGGCTTGGCGCAACAATTATAGCTTCTTCAAAAGCTGTAAGTCCCTGCTCATAGAGGTTGTCTGTCTGGTTGAAAAGCATTATTCTCAGCATGAATGTTGAAATTATACAGCAAGCAATCAAGGGGAAAAGGTTAAAATGCAAGAAAGCAGATTATTTAGCTTTATTGACGAAAAAAGTGCGTTTACGCTCCACTTTTTACATGGAGGAAAACTAATCCAAGACATCGTACAGGTTCACAACATTGGGCCTATGGCATACGACTTCTATAGGGATGCTATTTTAACATCCATGCAGATGTTAAACTTTATGAAAGCAACTGAAAATATGGGTTTTTACATCGACTCCAACGAGCCATACTTTCGTCTAAAAATAGAAATGAATGAAAAAGGGACAATGAGAACTCTTCTTTTACCCGAAGAATTTGAAGATTTTCCCAAAACTGTCACTGGTACAGCAAGGGTAACCAAAGCTTTTCCAAATAAAACACCTTACTCTTCAGTAATTCAGCTTAATGAGCATCCTGCAGCAGATATAGTCAATCAGGCACTTAAAGACTCCTATCAAATGCAGGCAAAAGTTTCAGTTGGCAGAGCGGATATGAGTGTAATGTTTTCAAAACTTCCTCCATCAAAACTCTCGGAAAAGTTTGAAGAGGTCATAGACGAACCCCTTGAGAGTTTCATGAAAACTCATGAGAACTTGGTTTCTGAGATTGAAAAGCAGGATTTTATTCTTAAGGAAGCTGACGAATCGGCAACAATCGACTTTTTTACAAAAAGAGGTCTTACTTATCTGGGTTCAAAAGAAGTTAAGTTTTATTGTCCTTGCTCAAAAGAACGTATGGCCGCAAACATGGCCACTTTAGGAAAAAATGACCTTGATGAAGTTTTTAAAGAAAAAGAAAGCATTGAGGTTCGTTGCGATTATTGCAATACTATTTATGATATCAACCAATCTGAATTAAAGGCCCAATAGAATGTCGCTTGGCATCGTCAAAATTATTAAATCTAGTCCTCTTTTTCTAGAACTGCTAGATGAAGAGATCGATGACTTCATTAAAGGGTGCGAAGTTGAGCGATTCGATCCAGATGAGCATATCATTAGAGAGGGAACTGATGGGGACGAGATTCATCTCATTTTAACCGGACGTGCATGGGTGCGAAGAGGCGATCTTTCAATTGCAGAACTCGGAAAGGGAGATATACTTGGCGAGCTTATTCTTCTTAATCAAACAAGTAGAACTGCTGATGTAATAGCATCAACACCAGTTGACGCTCTTGTAATTGAATATGATTACATCTTCAAGTACTTCAAGAAAAATCCAAAGCTATTTGCGATTCTTATGTTAAACCTTTCAAGAATGTTGGCCGGAAGATTAAAAAAGGCCGGAACCGACCTTCAAAGCATGGCATTAAAAAATAAAGAACTTCAAGCAAAGCTTGATGAGTTAAAATAATCCAAGGCCTATGAGGCCTTGGGCTTTAACTCTTCAACGTTATCTTCTAATTCTTCAGATCCAAGTTTTTTATCTAATTTTTCCAGAATACTAACTAGTTTCTCCATCACATCTTTTTGATCATGGTCTTCAGATTGAACAGTATGAATATGATACCAAAGTGTTTGAAGTGAAACTTCCACCTTCTTAAAAACTCTATATCTCGTTTGTTTTATAGGGAACAGAGTATTTAAAACAGTCAGTACCAAAGAAAAGAAAATCCCAGCAATTGAAGTTTTCATAGCATAAGTAACATTTAGAACGAAGGCCATTAAAGTATCTGCAGATGACTCTAAGTTATTAAAATCAATATTAGCAATCTCTGGCAAGGCCATGCTTATACCGATGAAAGTTCCGAAGACACCAAATACAATAAAAAGGCCTGGCAACAAGTCGATAATTCTAATTACACCATCCACAGGAAAGTATTTTAAAACCTTCATCCAATTGGGGTCCTGCCCCATAATTCTTGAAGTCAGTTCGTTAAAGTTAGGCGGGGTTTGGTGGTGAAAAACAGAACTCTCAGCCTGAATACTTGTCATTAAACCGTGCTTTCCGCTGACATAGTCTCTCAAAGAGATCTTTTGTTTCTCCTTGGGAGTTTCAAGCTCCTTTTTCTTACCGCCTAGCCTTACACTTCTCTCGGGCAGCTTCTCTCCCACTCGACTTAACACGCTTGAAAGGTATTTTTCCACCCCTTCAATTTCTCTTCCCTCTTCTTTATCTTTTTCAACATTAAGCTCCAGCTCCCTTGTAAAAGAAGAATAGTATGTGTTGTCTGCGATACTCTGCTTATAAGCACCAAATCTTAGAATAAGTCCAATGCCCAACATAGTTCCCATAAACTCTATTAAGTACTCAGAAAAAAATGATAAAACCAACTCAATCATATATAACTCCGTTAATTAATACCTTTTGCCATATCTATCAATTTATTGATGGACGCTACATCATCCTTAAGTGTAAAGCTTAACTCAACACGCTGGGAGGCATAGCAGTCATAAGGTCCACATGTGCCTTGTGTCACACTGGCCAGGCCTCTTCCAATTTTTGGCTGAGTCATAACTGGTTTGATATAACCCTGCCCAATTGACTTAGTGAAGGTTTGAAGCTCATTTTTGAAAGGATAAGCCCCAATACTTTTACTGAAGATGTAGTTTGCTATACTGGAAGCACGCTGAGCACTCAAGCGCATATTGTACGAGTACGCTTTGGAGTTTTCTTTATTCGGCTCCACAAACTTCCCTCTAAATGAAGGTGATGCGTGACCTATAACATTAAAGCTACCAATTTTATCTTTGACTTTTTCGTTGCCAAATAGTGCCTTGGAATAAATTGGTATAATTTTTTTGAGCGTTGCTCTTGCGGTCTTGTTCAGATAGAAGCTATTCTTCTTAAATCTAAAATTCTTATCCATCAAAAGAACAACATTTCCAGTTTTTTTATCGACTTTTACATTTAGATTGGCCTTGGCAAATGCATCTGCCAATTCCTTAGCAATTGTTGACCTAAGCTTTCCTTTCACGTTTGCGACTTTATTTGCAAAGTTATTTAAGGATTCTTTCAAATTTTTATTGCTAATGATTAGCTTAGATTCATTCTCAACACAGGCATGAAGGTTCTTTTTCTCTTTGTCCATTTGATCCAGTTTTTCGATAAACTTAACTTCCATCTTCTCAAGTTTTTTCTTTTCAAATCCAAGATCTTTTTGAGCGATATCCAGCTTTTTCTTAAGAGCAACTTTCTCTTCCTTAATCTTCGCAAGTTCCGCTTTGCTAACCGGAGCATTTTTTCTCAGTTTCTCGATTTCACCTTTAAGGCCTACATTCTCATTTAGAATTTGTGCACGACTATCACCAATAGAGGCAATGTCTCTTCGTAAATTGTTATTATCCTTTGAAAGTAAGTCATTCTCTTTTGAAAGTTTCCCAATCTTGGCACCTTGACCTTTAATCGTTGAGGAGCTTTTGGCCAATTCAAAATTCAAATGATGGTTTTCATTTTGAAGCTTGCTCAAGTCCGCTCTTGCTGTGGATAGGGCCGCACGATTGGAGGCTAATTCTTTTTCGAGCTTGCCGTTGTTATTTTTGAGTGCCTCGTGGGACTTTTGTAGTGCAAGGTGGTTAGTTTCAACTTTTTTCAAACGCTTATTCTCATTGGATAATGTGTTTCTCTCTGAGATGGTTTTATTTAACTCATTTGTTGTTGAAGCTAGTTTTATTTCGAGCTCTTTACTTTTGTTTTCAGCACTTAAAGCTCGCTCTCCAACTTCTTTAAGCTTTCTTTCGAGTTCTGTTTTCTGCTTGGCGAGTTCGGCTTTTTCCCTTAATTTCTCTTTAAGTGTTTTATCTAGCTTTTGATTTAAGTTAACAGCACTTTGCAACTTCTTTTCTAAAACCTCTTTCTGATTTGATTGTTCGGCGATTTTTTCATTTGCACTCTTTAAGGCATTACTTTTTTTCGCAAACTCTTGCCTCAAATTTTTAATTCTTATTCTTTCTTCTTCTATAGTTACATTCGCCGATTCGATTTGATCTTGAAGCTGAGCGACCTCTTTCTTTTTTGTGGCAATTTCTTTTAACTGCTGTGCCACCTGCGCTTCTTTCTCTTCTTTGAACTGCGCAAAGCTTTTACTGGTTTGGGCCAAGGTTCTTTTGACAATCTCTTTTTGATTTTCAAGGTTTGAGATTTTAACATTCTTCTCTATGCTATCGTTTATAGTCTTTTCAAGCTCTTTCTTCTTATTCAAAAGCTCATTCTCAAGCTGTTCTTTTTGTTTACTTTGAGTCAGAATTTTTTGTTTTTGGTGCTGGTAAGCCTTCTTTAAATCTCCAAGATTAACCTGTAAGTCTTCTTTGGTCTTTGCGAGAGCTACTAGTTCCTTACTCTTGATCTCCAGGCCTTTCTGAAGCTCATTGTTTTTCGCTTTACTCTCTTTTATTTCAGTTTCATATTTTTTAATTGAGGCTGAGGCCGTTTGAAGAAGTGTATCTTTTTTCTGGTGTTCCTTAATTAACTCCTTCAGGACTTTCTTATTTTTCTTAAGGTCTTTAACAAACGAATTCATCTGAATCATTTTTTGATCGATGATTTGCTCATAATCGGTGATTTCAGAAATAGATGTTTCCACTTTTTTAAGCTTCTGGTCTGTCTCTTTTTTGGTTTTTTCGCTGAGTTGCCCTTTAAGCTCTTGTTCGTGGCGCTTTTTGGCAACCACGGTCTCCATTTTGGATACACCCGCTTTAATCAGCGCAAAAACAAACATTACCAAAAAGATAACTGCTACAGTGGTAAATAAATCGCTGTAAGAGGTCCAAACCCCTCCATCGTCCTTATTTCCATCGTCATCATGCCCATTCATTGGATATCCCCCTCAAGATTCTCAATCTGAAAACTATTCGGAAGATTTGATTTTTTTTTGAGTTATTTGGACAACTTTTACTGTTGAAAAGGGTTGATTATAGTTAATTCAAGACCTTGCTGTTTCGCCCCGCTAAATATTCGAGGTAGAATGTCTGATTGATCATAGATACCACAAAAATTTTCGGCTCTAGCACCACTAACCATGACAGTTCCCATCAAGTTGCTCTTTTTTGCCTTAAAGAACTTACCGGCCTTTTCATAGGCTCCCCACTCTTTTCCCGATCTAGGAAATTCTGTATGAACGGGCTCTGCAGACGTAACCAGCAGTAGAAAGTCATTTCTTTTATTTGCCAAGCCTTGAAAGTAGGCAACAATTTTATTCAGTTGAGTCAATTCGTCTCTGGCCTCAGAAACCCTATTTTCTTTGATCTTTTGAGCATATTTGAAGTTTCTCACAATATAGAGGTAATTATTCGTATTTCTTGAAAATGACTCAAAAACTTTTGTTACGTTATTAGCCACAGTAGTGAAGCACTCTCCACTTAAGCAGGATTTATCGTAGTAAACTTCATTTGGATAAAAGTTTGAAATTGCCTCAACATGAAAATCTTTGCTTCCAGATGGAGCCTTCTTATCCATTCTCCAAAAGTGAACATCTTTAAGGAAGTCATTGTTATTACAAGAGCTTCTTGAATATAGAAGGGATTGTTTTTGGCCACTCTCCCCTTCAAAAATTCCAACCTTATAACCCTTGGGAAGCATATAACTCCAGATTGGCTGCAGCTTAAAGTCTTCACATGAATTCTTGATATTCTTCTTTCCTGTGATTTGGGATAAAAAACCAGAACTTGCCTCAGGTCTAATATCATATAGATTGTAGGCCCAGGTTTTTCCCATGCAAAGACTATTTTCAAAAGAAGTCTTTACGTCAACAGTAGGATAAGAGTACTTGAGCATTGCCAAGTGCTCTTCTGTTAATCCGGCCACTTGGAGCCACACAATTTTAACAGGCAGTTTACCAAACTGGTGCTTCTTCAAATTTAAACTTGTGACTTGTGCACAGCCAATTAGAGTAATAAATAACAATATTTTTATAAATTTATTCTTCATGTAATGAACTATCATAATCAACCATCAAATTTTTTACAATAGCTGCATTCGCCAAAGCAAATTTGAAGTGCAGAGACCATCCCAAGTAAATGGCAAACCAAGAGCTCATAGGAAAAGAATACATTGCAATCAACGGTACAGGTATTAACGCTTTGGTTTGTGCTCTAAAGGCATAGTTATGTGATTTAGATTTCTTAAATAACAAGAAAGTGATTAACAGCTCCACTAAGGCAAATATGACCATGTTCTCAACTTCAGACATATAATAGCCCAAGAGAAATCCAATTATAGGCAATCTTAAAAGAGTTCTCCCCTTCTTCTTGGTTGGATTATCCATATATATGTAAGAAATGATTGAGAGATAAGCAAACTGAAAACAAAGGATCAGCCCGCCATCAAGCTTAAATAAGTATGGATCCCTCCAAAGTCCCCATAAATGCAATAGATTTATGATGAAATAACCAGCTAGAGAGATGACCATTATCCAGACAAAAGACATCAGGTAACTAAATTTTAACTTTTTAAGAATTAAACGGACAGAAAATACAGAAAGAACCCCTAGAAGGCCCACGCCAGTTAACTGGGGAATAATGTTGTCTATTGTCGATATCATGACTTCAACTATAATTTATTGTATACTGATGCGGTACCAAAATTTTAAACTTTCTACTGGCTATTGGAGGCTAAATGGATGCGGTAAACGCTACGCGTGAAATATTTTGGCAGATCCCCTTTTCTTTTAAGGTGGCGATGTATGTCCTAATGTTTGTTGCAATTGGAATCATGATCAAAGGTATTTACGACAAGTACAAATGGATCAATGAGGTTAAAGCTAATGGAGATCTTTTTCCCGAAAAACTTAACTGGAAAAAGCTTCTTGATACTATCTTTTTTACGGGAAAAGTAACAAGAGATGGTTATGTAGGCTTTTATCACAGTTTAATTTATTACGGATTCATGATTTTGCTTATTGCCACTGAATTAGTTGCAATTCACGCAGACACCCCCCTTCAAATCTATAAGGGTACAACTTATATTGTAGTCTCTTTTCTTGCCGATATCGCAGGTGTTGCAATTCTGGCTGGACTTGTTTTTGCTTACAAAAGAAGATACGTGGACCGTCCTGACTACCTCTCTGCAACTAAGCCACACAGAGAGCTTTTCATGTATGGAATGCTGTTTTCTCTAATCTTCCTTGGATACATAATTGAAGGCTTTAGAATCTATGGCGCAGGCATGCCAGAAGGCGAAAAGCTCTGGTCACCAGTTGGTTTCGCACTGGCATCGCTTATTAGCAACTTCAACTTTTCAGAGTCTGCTCTTTTTGGAACTTACAAAGGTTTATGGCTATTCCATATGGTTAACACAATGGTTTTCATCGCCAGCATATCTTATTCTAAGTTTCTCCACATAATCGCTGCTCCTTTCGCTGCACTTGTAACTCCTGAAAGACGTGGAGCTGTAATGATGCCAATGGACTTTGAAGATGAAACAGCTGAAACATTTGGACTTGGCAAAGCAAGCGAGATGACTCCAAAAATGAGATTAGACACTATTTCATGTGTGGAATGTGGGCGATGTACACAAGTTTGTCCCGCCAATCTCGCAGGCAAACCTCTTAATCCTAAAACAATCATCACCAAGATGAGAGATGTGACAGAAGGGAAAAAAGAGGACGTGGACTTTTGGGAAACCAACACTTTTGACCCTGTTGAGCTAGACTCCTGTACAACCTGTGGGGCCTGTATGGAAGAGTGTCCTGTTAATATTGAACACGTTCAAGAGATTATGGGTCTTAAGCGCTACAAGGCCTTGACTTTAGG
>Ga0208204_100328_pt1 | contig 13263 bp, 9 predicted proteins | sample DeeseametaMP2252_FD_184173 | JGI IMG/M metagenome (GOLD analysis project Ga0208204, IMG submission 184173) | Marine microbial communities from the Deep Pacific Ocean - MP2252 (SPAdes) | ecosystem: Environmental > Aquatic > Marine > Oceanic | place: West of El Salvador, Pacific Ocean | collected...
ATACTGGGTGAACACCTTCTATCGTCCAGATATTGAATCCACATCAAAAGCCTTATTTGGTCAGGTAGACGTGCCGCTTAACGATGAATTTACCCTTATCGTGGGTGGACGCTGGACCAGTGATAAGAAAACCGGCACGCAAACTAACTTGCCCAGCGGCCTGACTTTCGACGAACAGCCCATCATTCGACCTATTACCACCGAAGGTGGTGTCACCGAGGCGCTGTCTTTCGAGAACGACGAATTCACCTGGGCATTAGGGGTTAACTACGAGCCAAACGACGAAACCATGTACTACGTCAAAGCCAGTAAAGGCTATAAGGCCGGTGGTTTCGACAGCACCAACAATGCCTACGATCCTGAAATCCTCTATGCCTATGAAGCCGGTGTTAAAAGTCAGATGAATTCTGGTAACCTGAATGGTTCAGTTTTCTACTATGACTATTCAGACTTGCAGGTCGCAGTGCTATTGGACACCACAAAAGGCGGGCAAACCTTCAATGCGGGTAAAGTGCGTATTTGGGGTGGTGAAGTGTCGTACAACACCTGGCTGACAGATTCAGACCGCTTTTCTGCATCAGCAAACTATTTGAATGCTGAATACACCGAGTTTTCTGCCGCAATTCCGGTACAGTGTTTGGGGGGTTGTGGAACGACAGCAGTGAGCAGTATTGATGGCGAACTCATTAGCCTGGCAGGAAATTCTCCGTCGCAGGCACCTGAGTTTATCCTAACTCTGGGTTACGACCATTACTGGGAAGTCGATGGTGCGTCCGTGGTTGCCAGTGTTTTCTCACGTTGGAAAAGCGATTACTACATGACTGCATTCAACAATAATGATGGTAAACAAGACAGCTACTCACAAACCGATTTGTCGTTGAAATACATCAGCGAATCAGAAGCTTGGGAAGTGATGGCATACGTCAGAAACATCGAAGATGAGCAACCACTGACGTTTTATTCTTACACGGCAGCAGGCCCGGACGACGTGCAGTTGTGGAGCTTTGGTGCACCACGTACTATGGGGGTTTCTGCAACATACCGTTTCTACTAATCCAACGGTTAAAGAAACAACGTTATTTGTGCCGCCCCTCGCCGGGCGGCTAAGTTATTTATAGCAACAAGTATTTTCAGGCAATAAAGGAATTCCACTATGCATTATCAGGGCGAGCAGTTTGAGGGAAAACATTTTGATGAAGACCTCGAAGCCGCAAAATTCGAGAATTGCCGGTTTATTGATTGTGATTTTACCCGTGCAAAACTATCAGGCGCAGAATTCTCCGGTTGTGCCTTTACTACCTCCGACGGCGACAAAGGTTGCAGCTTTTCATTTGCTGATATTCGCGATACCAGCTTCCGTAATTGTCGTCTGGCACTGGCCAGTTTCCGTGGCGCCGACGGATTCGGCGCTGAATTCAGAGACTGTGATTTAAAAGGCGCTGATTTCAGGCAGGCGTCTTTCGCTAACTTCATTACCACTAAATCTTACTTTTGTTCAGTATTCATTACCGGCTGTAACTTAAGTTATGTTGACTTCGAAGGGCAGCTTTTCGAGAAGTGCGAATTATCAGAAAACATCTGGCGCGGCGCGAATCTCAGCGGCGTGAGTATGGATGGTGCAGACCTCAGTCGTGGAGATTTTTCTTCAGACAGCTGGGGCACATTCAGCCTGAAAAACTGTGATCTCCGCCATGTGGATTTACATGGCCTCGACATTCGCAGAATGGATTTAACCGGCGTAAAAATTTGCGACTGGCAACAGGAATCATTGCTCAGTCCCCTTGGGTTGGTGGTGAGCTAGAGATTTAAACAACGTGAGCGGTAGCTGAACGTTACGTATTTTGTTAACGTAAAGTTACACGTTAATCTCCGAAATATTAGATATGCCTCAATTCGAGTTAGTTGATTTTGAAGCGCATTCTTCTTTCCGTTGTATGCGGCGGCGTGCCAACGACTTTAAGGAAGATCATTCGCTTCATTTCCATCCGCAATTTGAGCTTACCTGGATTGTTCGCAGTTCGGGGTTGCGATTTGTTGGTGACAGTATTGAGGATTACCTGGCGAATGATTTGGTGCTTTGCGGCCCTGATCTGCCACATTGCTGGCAAAATAACCTGTTACATTCTGAAGATGTAGCTGAGTGGTTCACCATTCAGTTCGACGGACAATTGTTGCCGGCTATTATGGAGAAAATGGCCGAATTCAAAGCCATTGCAAAAATGCTCAGAAACGCTACCTGTGGTCTACAGTTTGCACCGGTTCCGGAACATATTTATACGCATCTGCTTGCGATAGAGCAAGCAACGGGGTTTGAAAAATACAGCTTATTAATAAACCTGTTAAATACCCTTAGCCGCCTTAACGCTCGCACGTTAGCTACCCCCGACTTTTTCCACGTCAACGATGTAAGCCAAACATCCGTCAATACACTGAATAAAGTGCACCTTTATCTTCACAAGCATTATGGGCAGGAAATACAGCAGAGCGAAGTTGCCGAATTGGTAGGAATGACACCCTCCGCATTCAGTCGTTTTTACAAATCAGCGACGGGGCGCACGTTCTCTTCCATGGTAAAGCTTATTCGAATTAATGAAGCCGGTAAGATGCTGTCGGGCACAAACTTTCCGGTAACATTGATCGCCAATGAATGCGGGTACCAGCACTCCTCTCACTTTGTGAATCACTTCAAGGAAATGAAGGGCATGACGCCAACAGAATATCGTTCGCTGGACCTTGGCCAATAGCGCTGCAAAAAACTGTTAACAAATAGATAATATTCTTATATTTCCTTTGTTCAGTGGTTTGTATATTCGATCCCGTCAAACAAAGAGGATGGGTTACATGAACGACAAACAGCTTGGCCGTTGCGGCGACGACTATATCGTTTCTTTCGAAGAGAAACTGGCCTATGAAAAAAATGGCTATATCACGCTTAGAAATGTACTCACTGAAGCGGAAATACAAAAAATTGAGCAGGACTTTGAGCACTTTATAAGTGGAAAGGTGCCCGGAATGGGGCGCGATTTTTGTGACATGAGCGGCCCTTACGATCGTAAATTTGAAGATTTTGCGCTGGTTAACGCCATGCTTCCACGTAAATACAAACCGGATGTAGCAAACAACATCTACGAGAAATTCAGCGCTTCTATTTCTCGCCAGCTAATCGGTGAAGATGCCACACTCGATTACGATCAATTTCTTGCTAAAAGACCAAACCGACCCGATGCAAAGTTCACACTGCATCAGGATCTCGGCTATTGGCCCACTGGCACGCCAGACACCATCACAGCGACCTGTTCGTTGGCCGTAGATGATGCTAACTCTGAAAATGGCTGCTTGTATGTGATCCCCGGTTCGCACAAAAAAGGACTGAGGGTACACAAACCCGTGCATGGTAAGTCATCCGCAGACAGGGACAGCTCTCACATTCTCGGTGTGGAACTCTTAGATGGCGAAGCACTTGTTGAGTTGCCGTTAAACAGAGGCGATATCACGGTACACAATGAACTCATTTTACATGGCTCTGGTGGAAACCGCTCCGAATCGAGCTGGCGCAGAACGTATATCACCGCCTTCAGAAGTAAGGCATGCGTGGAGTACGAACGCCAAATTGGCTTTACACATTCACACAACGATAAGGTGAATTGGGGAACACATCTGGGAGCGTTGAAGGAGTAAGGCCCTTATTATTACCCGTACGCGACAAGAGCCCGTCCTTATTGAAGGATTGTTCTTCATTGAGACTGGCTCTCAACTCTGACATAGCTTAACCCCAGCCAGAATTTCTTGGTATCTCAAAAATCGATACCAAATATCCGCAAAATTCATTTCTTCAATGATAAGGCATTGCATACCATCAGCGTTGTTTACAACCAGTTAACAGGAGCCCCTATGCTGGAAAGACAACTCGTACAAGCCAGAGGCAGCAAAGCCTTAATGCTGGAAGACGGCACGCCGGCCTTTCAGTTTCAAATTAAAAATCCGAATTACCGTGGTGTACCGGCAAGCCTAATCGACGGTATCGATATTGAACTGAATGGTAAACAGTATGCCCACGATGCGGCAAGCTGGACACTGGGCGGTCAAACCCTTTCACTCGCGCAATTGCAGGAAAGCGAAACCCTGCGCTGGCCGCTGGATGAACTGGCTACTATTACCTTGCCGGTTTATGCACCGTTAGAGGCGGGCGTACAGGATTTGTCTGTGTGTGTTTACATCAGACGCCCTTATATTCCGGGCCCGTTCTGCCGGTCTCCGTTTCGCGCCAAAGCAAAGCCGGTGATCATTGGTGAAAATAAGAATACCGACATGCCGCTGAGCGTTTCTACCTACAGCTACACCGGTGATATGTACACGCTCATTACGCTAGAAGACTTCATGGCGGATGCTGCGGATATGGGCGCGACCGGTATTGAAATGCTCGCTGAAGCTAATCTGCCCGGTTACCCGGATGTGTCTGCCGAATGGAAAGCAAGCTGGTTTGCTTTGCTGGAGAAGTATCAGCTAACGCCAACTAATCTGGGCACCTGGATAGACACCGCCCGATGGCACAGCCGTGACCTCACCGTAGACGAAGGTGCAGCGCAGCTTGAGCAGGATTTGAAATTGGCAGCCGAGCTTGGCTTTACTTCTATCCGGCCAAAATTTGGTGTCACCTCCCTTGAGCTGGACCCGCACCCAATCTGGCAGGAAGCAGTGCTACGTGCCTTACCACTGGCAGAAGAACTGGATGTGATTATTTGTCCGGAAATCCACAGCCCGACACCAATCAAACATAAGGTGACACAGGACTACATTGCTTTCATCAAAAAGCACAATACCACGCACTTTAAGCTGATGATCGATACCGGTATTTTCCAGACAGCGCCTTGTGACGATGGCCACGAAGGTATTGAGGTAAAAGGAGGGAAGCGTCCGCCGTTCCTGGAGCCGCTGGCAGTCCCCATGGCTGATTTTGCTGAAATTATGGAGCACGTTTACTTCATTCAAACCAAGTTTTTCGAGATCGACGATAACCTCCACGATCTGCACATTCCCTGGCACAACATCATTGCCACACTGAAAGCATGTGGATGGAAAGGTTGGTTGTCCAGCGAATATGAAGGCCGTAGAGAACCATACCGGGGTCGTGATCAGGTACGTCGTCAGCATGCTTTACTGAATAAACTGTTATAAATCAGAGGTCATAATTAAACCTGAATTCAGGTTCAATACTCGGTAAGGGCTTGAGCAATCAAGCAATTTGATACCTTGTGCTTCAGATATCTATTTTATGGATGGAATGTATAAATATCTTTCATTCGATCGCTGATGTTAATAAAAGTTATGCTTTATGTAACTTTGTTGAAGGTTAACGTGTAACATGACCCGGCTGACTGACTGATTGACCCAATCAGTTTTTTTTGGCTTGATTATAAAACTTGAATGCTAGTTCGACTTTTGTCGTAAAGTACTGAGAGATAATATGAAAAATATGAATTTGCCTTATAAAAAATTGGCAGTTGCCATTGCTACGCTGCTCACCACGCCTGTGATGCATGCACAGGAAGCAGACGTTGCAAACCCTGCTGCAACTGAGGATTCTGGTCTGGAAATCATTCAGGTGACGTCCCAGCGCAGAGTGGAAAATCTGCAGGAAGTGCCGGTGAGTGTTACAGCTATCTCACCTACAGAGCTGGAGCGGAAGAATGTGTCAGACGTGTATCAGATGACACTGAATGCCCCAAGCTTTCAGATTGGTGAAGATAACTCCATGTCTATCCGCGGTGCCGGTACGCTGGCATTTTCATCGTCGCTGGATTCCAGCGTGGCAGTGGCTTTCGATGAAGTGAATCTTGGCCGTCGTTATCTGATGGGCGCGGTATTTAATGACATTTCCCAAATCGAGGTACTCAGCGGCCCTCAGGGTCTGTTGTTTGGTAAGAATGCCTCTGCAGGTCTGGTAAACATTACTTCCACCAAGCCACAGTTAGGTTTCACCGAAGGTAAAATTGATGTGGAATACCAACTGCGTGATACCACCCCGCAGGACGGCAGAAGCATCATCACCCGTGGCATGCACAACATTCCGCTTACAGACAATTCTGCCCTGCGTATCAACGCTCACTATGCCGCAGAAGATCCGGTGGCCCGTGCCATCAAGGTGGTGGGCGATCCTAAACTGGACGAAGAAACCACTGACTGGGGTGTAAAGCTCAAGTACCTGAACGAGCTTTCTGAGGATGTCAGCGTTTACGTGATTGCAGATACCAACAAAGAATCTGGTGTGGCGGGCAACTTTGACCGCACTTTCCGTTCTATCGGTGAAGGCAGCGGCAAGCTGGATACTATTCTTGCAGACGGTGTCGTGCCGGGGACTGAAAACCTGGATTACGGCGCCGATGCCGACAATTTCCGTGATGTGGAAATGGGTGGCCTGATGGCGAAAGTCACCTGGGCCATGAATGACAACTATGAGTTGTCGAATATCACTGCCTGGCGCTACTTTGAGCTGGTGCAGGGCACTGATGACAACATGGCCTCGAATGAACTGAATATCAATTTCACCACCAGTGAATATGACCAGTTTAGTAACGAAACCCGCCTGTCGATGGATTTCGACAATATGCGCGCTCAGGTAGGTTTATATTATTTCCATTCAACGCAGGCGGAAAATCGTTTCCTCGCCGGTGATGGCTTGCTACCCGCTTTTCTGTTGCCTAACTTCCCGTTCTGCGTGGGTGCCGAAGTGGTTGAAGGTGGTATGTGTTCTGTGAGTAATGATCATTTCATCGGTAACGATACGGTGATGGATATGGAAACCGACAGTGCGGCCATTTTCGGTCAGTTTGATTTCCTGCTCACAGACGACCTTACCCTTACTACCGGTTTGCGCTATACCTACGATGAAATCTACATCGACCTGGCGAACTTCCAGCGCTATAACTTCTTCACCACCATCGGCACGCCGGCGTTAAGAGAAGAAACGAACTCGTCAGATAATGTCTCCGGCAAGGTATCGCTGCAGTATCAGCTCGACGATAACAAGATGGTATACGCTTCTTACTCCCGCGGTTATAAAGGGCCTGGCTACACCAATACGCCCTCACCGGAGCAAACGGATATCTTCATACAACCGGAAGTAGTCGACAACTACGAAATCGGTGCGAAAACGGTCTGGCTCGACAATCACCTTATTGTGAATGCCAGTGTGTTCGATCAGCAGTTTGACGACTATCAGGTGCAGGCGTTTGATGCTGCTATCAGTCAGTCGGTTATCCAGAATGCGGCCAGCCTGTCGTCTACCGGTGTGGAACTTAGCATTACAGCTATGCCGTTTGAGTCGCTGACGGTGAATGCCGGGGCTACGTTGATGGATTCCCAGTTCGACAGCTTCCCTGGAGCGGCATGTTACCCGCAGCAGCCGGACTGTGATGAAAACGGTACCTTTGACGCTGCGGGCTTAACACCGCCGACAGCCGCGAAGTTTACCTCTACCGCTTCTGCTACCTACGATTTCGAGTTGCCGCTGGATGGCTACGGATTCGTAACGCTGAACTATTACCACCGTGATCCGGTGAACTACCTGATTTCCAATGCGCCGCAAACCCGCATCGGCAATGTAGATCAGTTTGGTCTGAACATTGGTGTTCGTCTGGATAGTGGCTGGGATATCACGTTGTTCTGCAAAAACTGCACTGACGAGAAGGTGCCGGTGGCAACGGCCATCGATGCTGGCGACAGCGCGGTATACGGCACAACTTCTGTAGTACAAAGCTGGGGCTTTAACTCGGTGCGCAACATTGGATTGCGTGTGAGCTACGGCTTCTGATAACACCTGACAGATAAGGCTGCGTAAATAGTAACGCGGCCTTTTTGTCTTTCAACGACAGGAACGCTATTTGTGACAGACTCCTCTTCCCGACATACCCCGCAAGGCATTGTTCTTCTTTTCGTGCCGGTATTTATCATGCTGGGGCCGGTACTGATTTCGCCCATTATCGGCTCGCTGTTTCAGCAATTCGCCGGTGAACCTTATGCCAATGTGCTGGTTCCTCTGCTGTTAACCGCGCCCGCGCTTTGTCTGGCGTTATGTTCTCCTGTGGCAGGATTTCTTGCAAACCGCATAGGGGGCAAAAAAGTACTGGTATTTTCACTGGCCTTTTACGGTGTGGTAGGGGCAGCGCCCATGTTCGTCAGCTCACTGCACGGTATGTTGTTTTTCCGCATATTACTGGGCGTGGCTGAAGCCGGCATTATCACCGGCGGCATGGTATTAACCGCCAGCTACTTCAGCGGCGATGAGCGTCAGAAATGGATTGCCTGGCAGAACGTTGCTTTGCCGCTAATTGGCGCAGCTTTACTGTACGCAGTGGGCATAGTGAGTCAGACAAACTGGCAAAATACCTTCGGGCTCTATGGCCTCAGTCTGATTATTTTTGTCGCTGCCGCTTTTGTATTGTTCGAGCCTGAAAAACAGCTGGCAGCGTCAACAGGCCATGCACCGGAAAGTAAGGTGCGCATTCCCGTTACCACCATGTTGCTGCTGGCGGCTATCGCTATTCCGGGCTCACTGTCTTTCTATGCGGTGCCGGTGAAGCTGTCTTTTATTCTTCGTGAAATGGGCGAAACCTCACCGGCGGTGGTGGGCGAGCTCATGTCTATGGGATTGATTTTCGGGTCTCCCGCAGGCGCACTGCTGGCCAGACTGGTGAAACACTGGCGGTTTAGCTATGGGTTAGTTTGCGCCATGCTGTTGATGGCTGCCGGGCTTATTATGCTTGGTGTCGCAGAGTCCAAAACCATGATGATGGCCGCAGTGATCATTCAGCAAGCGGGCGGCGGCTTAATGCTGGTGGTCGCGCTAACACTGGTACTGCACATGGCTCCGAAAGGCCAGAGCGGTATTTACTCCGGCTACTGGTGGCTGGTGTATACGCTGGCCAATTTCGCCACGCCGCTGATATTAACCGCGCTGGACGTTTTAACCGGTAGCAGTGCTGCCACCATGCTGACATTCGGCGTGATTGTTGCCGCCATCAGTGGATGGTTACTGTTCGCACGCCCGCTGGCAACCAGTATGGTGAGTGCATCAGACGCGAATTCTGCAACAAGGGCAAATACAAGTGCAGCAGGAGCTGGCCATGAATAATCATTTTGACCACGCCCGCCGCAATTTTATTACCGGTATGTTGGCTGCGTCCGGCCTCACCGTGCTACCTGCAAAAGTGTGGGCAGTGGCAGAGAAGCAGCCTTCATCTAATCCGGATAATTTGTTCCTGAGCACCCTGTGCGATCTTGTGATCCCGCAAACGGATACTCCCGGAGCTGTTGAAGTAAACGTACCTGAATTCGTTGAGGTGGCCGTAAAACATGGCTTGTCCGGTGCGCCTGTGGATGCCCTCAGTAGATTTGAATTTGCACTACTTAGCGAAGTGCCTGGCTTCAACACCTTAAGTTACCAGCAGCAAATTGAAGCGCTCACCCCAATCGATAATGGCAGTTTCAGCCGCAATCCGGATGAGACACCACAAGGCGATCTGGCGTTATGGAAAGCCATTAAAGCGCTTATCGTTACCGGTTATTACACATCACAAACCGGCAGTAGTGAAGAACTCCGCTACGTGCTTATTCCCGGCAAGTTCGATGCAGATATACCCGCAGATGCGTCAACCCGCGCATTTTCAAGTGACTGGACAGGAGTAAAATTTGGATGAGTGAGCAGTACGATGCCATTGTTGTGGGCTCCGGTATTACCGGTGGCTGGGCAGCTAAAACCTTGTGTGAGCAGGGCCTGAAAGTGCTGTTGCTGGAGCGGGGCCGGGAGCTGCCTCACCGCAGTGGCTATAAAAACGAAATGAAATCCCCCTGGGAACTACCTTTCCGAGGCGAGGGCGACCAGGCTCTTCTGGACGAACACCAGGCTGTTCAGCAACACAATATCCATCTGGATGAATGGACTCAGGATTACTGGGTAAAAGATTCCGAGCATCCCTATCAAACGCAAAACGATACAGCTTTTAACTGGTACCGAGGCTACCATTTGGGCGGCCGTTCAATTATGTGGGGGCGGCAGTGTTATCGCTGGAGTGACACCGACTTTGAAGCCAATGTGAAGGACGGGTACGGCACAGACTGGCCGGTGCGTTACAGCGATTTGGAAAGCTGGTATGACAAAGTGGAAGCCTTTATCGGCGTATCCGGCGCAAAAGAAAATCTGCCCCAGTTGCCGGATGGTCAGTTTCAGCCGCCCATGGCTTTAACGCCGGTTGAAACACATATGCGCGAACACATAGCTGCCCACTATCCTGATCGCAGGCTCACCATTGGACGCACGGCCAACCTCACTGAGAGCAAGCCGGAAGAAGGCCGCGCTGCGTGCCAGAGCCGCTATATTTGCGGTCGCGGTTGTTCCTACGGCGCTTATTTCAGCACCCAGAGTTCTACTTTGCCCGCCGCAATGGCCACCGGCAACCTGACGGTAAAAACCGATGCGGTGGTCGAAACCGTAGACTACGATTCAGAGCTCAAGCGCGCCCGTGGCGTGACGGTGATTAACCGTCTTGATAAAAAACGCACACAGTATGCTGCGCGCATGGTGTTCTTATGTGCAGGTTCTTTTAACTCTGTCGCGCTGTTGCAGCGCTCTGTGTCTGATGCATTTCCTCATGGACTGGCGAACAATAGCGGTGTATTAGGCAAATACATCATGGATCATGCATCCACTCTGGGCGCTGCTTCAGTAGTACCGGGATTTAACGACCATTATTACTACGGAAACCGGCCCACAGGTATTGTTATCCCCCGGTTTGTTAACATGGGGGAAGACAAGCGGGCGTTTTTACGGGGGTTCTCTTATCAGGGCGGTGCGTACCGGCCAAGCTGGAGCCGGGGCAGAAACATGCCCGGACTCGGTCATGCTTTTAAGGAAAACCTGCGGCAACCGGGTGACTGGAAATTCGTACTGACAACCTTTGCTGAGTGTCTGCCGAGAGAAAGCAATGCCATCAGCCAGAACTGGCAGTCAAAAGACGCAGACGGATTGCCGGTACTGAACATCAATTTCGCCTTCGGTAAAAACGAACATGACTTACTGAGTGCAGCAAAAGAAGAAGCTGCTGCCATGGTGGCGAAGGCCGGTGGTCATGTGCTGTTCGGCTCAGACCGGCCAAACCCCGGCGGCTCAGCCATTCACGAAATGGGCGGCGCACGTATGGGGCGAGATGCTAAAACGTCGATATTGAACGGGTACAATCAGTCCCATGATGTCCCCAATTTGTTTGTGACAGACGGTGCCGCCATGGCATCGTCAGCCTGCCAGAATCCCTCTCTTACCTATATGGCACTGACTGCCAGAGCCGCAACATACGCGGCAGAGCAGTTACGGGCGGGAAGGGTGTAGTCACACCGGGCCGGTATATTTGCGTGTTGTACCGGCCCGTTTTTACGTGTTTTGGTGGGATTACCGTGTCAGGCGTTGTGATCGGGGGAACACAGGTAGTAGGTTTGCACTTCGGTCACTTCTTCCAGCAATTCTTCCCAGCTCAACCCTTCTGTGATGGGCTCCAGACTGCCAAATCCCAGGTATCTTGCCAGTGAGGTATTAAGAATTTTAAAGCACGTATGTGCTACCCGTTCCGGATTCTCCCGCTTAATCTCATCTTTGAATTTCAGCAGCAGCGATTCATATAACGCCTGACTGGTTCTATAAATCCTCGTACCGGCCTCAGACACGATTTTGTCATTGAGTGCGAGCTTCATGAAAGCGCGGATCAGCGGCGCATAAATTTGTAAATGTTCGGCATATTCATGACCAGCCTGCTTAATGGCTTCTTTCAATGACGACGTCGTTTCGGCCAGCTTCACAAAACGCGCTTCAATATCTTTGGTTGCTTGCAGGTATTCTTTTTTCTGCAATTCAATGAGCAGTGTTTCTTTGCTTTCGAAGCGGTAATAAATAGATCCGACAGACACACCGGTCAGCTTGCTGAGTTCTTTAAGCGTAAATTCATCAGGGCCTTTTTCTTTCAGTAAATTCGCAGACACCTCGAATATTTTTTCCTGAGCGTTACGGCTCCGGCGCTGCTGTGCCTGACGAAATCGGGCAGGTTCATTCATCTTTTTCTTCTTTCTGTTATGGAATTTAACTATCTGATTTTCAGGTAGTTGTTATCAATGTTATTGATTTTTCAAATCGTTAAAAAAATGTTGTGATCTGGTATGCCGTCATGTGCTTCTTTTCCAGTTGAGTCACTCCGGCACCACGTGCATCAGCACGCGAAATACATCCCTTATGTGTTTTGATGCTAATGCACACACTCTTTTTTTTACAGAAGAAATTGTCAGGTTCGACAAAATCGGGCCTCAGACGGAGTAATGCCATGCCAGTGTCACGCAGAGATTTTCTTTCATTATCCACCGGAGCGGCCACCGGCCTGAGTTGATTAGCAGGACTGTCTGTGGCATCACCAAGTCAGCCGGTGTGGCAGCGCTCTGCAGAAGGACACCGTCAGGCGGATTTAGGTGACGGTACTTACCTGAATCCGGTTCTGGCCGGAGATTATCCCGACCCTACTATTTTGCGGGATGGCGACGATTACTACATGACCCATTCGTCGTTTGATGCTGCGCCCGGAATTCTTATCTGGCACTCGAAAGATCTGGTGAACTGGCAACCCGTGGGCCCTGCGCTGGAAGAGCCGTTGGGGATTGTGTTTGCCATGGATTTAGTCAAACACAACGGCCGGTACTACATCTATATTCCGTTTATGAAAGCGCCCTGGTCGCCGCCACTGCCAAGTTTTGCCAATATTATGGTGATTCACGCCGACAGCATTGAAGGCCCGTGGAGCGAACCTGTTGATCTGCACCTCGGCGGCGTGATTGACCCCGGCCACATCGTGGACGAACAAGGTCAGCGCTGGCTGTTTACGTCGGGCATTAAGCGCATTCGTCTGGCAGATGATGGTCTCTCTACCATCGGTGAGCTGGAGCAGGTTTATGATGGCTGGCGTTATCCTGATGACTGGATCACCGAAGCCTACGCACTGGAAGGGCCGAAGTTATTCCGTCGCGGGGATTACTTCTATCTTGTGTCTGCAGTGGGCGGTACCGCTGGTCCTGCGACTGGCCATATGGTGATTGTGGCGCGCTCCAAAACCATCGACGGTCCCTGGGAAAATTGCCCGCATAACCCCATTGTCAGAACAGAAAATGAGGGCGAAAAGTGGTGGTCCCGTGGCCATGCCTCCATGGTGGAAGGGCCACAGGGCAAGTGGTACATGG
>Ga0208204_100329_pt1 | contig 13172 bp, 10 predicted proteins | sample DeeseametaMP2252_FD_184173 | JGI IMG/M metagenome (GOLD analysis project Ga0208204, IMG submission 184173) | Marine microbial communities from the Deep Pacific Ocean - MP2252 (SPAdes) | ecosystem: Environmental > Aquatic > Marine > Oceanic | place: West of El Salvador, Pacific Ocean | collected...
CGACAGGCATGTTAGAGATAACATCTTCTCCGAAAGAGTTAGAAAGCGAAGAGTCGCCTTCAGTAATGATGGCCGAACCGTAAATTTCGATAACTTCGGTTTCTGCTGGCTGATAGGCTAAATCGACAACCGACGCTTGTTCTAAAAGTACCTGTGTTGAAGTTTTTCTTACCGAGCCATCAGCAAAGGTAAATGTGAGTTCGTAATAGCCCGGCAATAAATAAAGCAGGCTGTACGAGCCGTCCGGGCGTGTGGTAGCGGTACGCGGTTTTGGCATAACATCACTGGTTGCCGTTACGGTTACGCCGCTAATGGTAACACTGCCGCTCGGCGCGGTTACGGTACCTTTAACGCTACCAGTAATTTGTTGGGCCTGGGCGGGGGCCACTATCATGGTTGTGGCAACTCCGGCAGCGAGAAAGAGTGCTGAAGAAATGGAAGAACGGTTTTTCCAGTGAGTGTGAATTGCGTGGTTTATAGCACGGCTGAGATATCCACCGACAAAACACGCCTTAGTGGTGTGCGTGAATCCCTGTTTCATTATTATGACCTTTTTAAGAATTAAAGATTTGGAAAATACTCCCTTCCAATGACTAACTTTCACTATTGTGTAAAGAGGGTCAAGATTTGTTTTGTCTTAAAAACGTAATATTGCCGTTCGTTTGGCTTAATAATGAAAGCTATGAAGGGAAAAGTTATTTATTTTCTGTAACTTAGGGAGAACTGTTCACGCTAGGAATTTACATTGAATGGTTCTGGAGCCCACGCTTTTTAGGCCGACATGCGCCTGTGTTCAACGGCTATTAAACGCTTATCACCTATCGACTACCTGTTAACTTTTACGCAACTTTTTCTTTTCAACACCAAGCGGAATAGGTAATAATGATATCGATGTCATTATTTCTGCCAGATTTTTTTGCCCTATTTTGATGCTTAGGGTGGGTATGATTTTTAAACTAGCAAATCCTTTGTTTTTAAATGACATCGATATCTTTGTTCCAATTACAAGAGTAAACTTATGAGAAACCGTTTCCAATTTTCTTTAATTGCCTGTGCTTTAGCAGGTGTTGTCGGCTGTTCTGCTGATGTTCAGCAGGTAGCGTCACAGGCAGGACCAAACGCATTGTCATTCAACGATCGAAACCACAACAACAAGCTGGATATCTATGAAGATACCAGTGCGCCTGTAACGGCTAGAGCAGATGATCTTATCAGTCGGTTGACCCTTGAACAGAAAGTAAAAATGGTCACTGGAACCGGTTTCTCTGTAAGTGGGGTAGGCGGCTCTGAAAAAGTGCCGGGTGCGGCGGGTTCTACTTTCGAAATTCCTGAGTTGGGCATTCCCGCAATGGTGTTAACCGATGGTCCTGCTGGCGTGCGTATTGAGCCAAAACGTGAAAACGACGACGCTACCTACTATGCCACAGCTTTTCCGATTGCCACTTTGCTGGCGTCCAGTTGGGACAAAACGCTAGTGGCGGAGGTGGGAGCTGCCATGGGCGAAGAAGTGAAAGAGTATGGTGCGGATATTTTCTTGGCGCCTGGCATGAATATTCACTACAACCCATTAGGTGGGCGAAACTTCGAATACTATTCTGAAGATCCTTATCTGAGCGGCAACCTGGCTGCATCAATTGTTAACGGTATTGAGTCGAATGGTGTGGGCGCAACCATTAAGCACTTTGTAACTAACAGTGCGGAAACCAGCCGCATGTGGATGGACGCGCATGTAAACGAGCGTGCTTATCGTGAACTGTATCTACGCGGATTCGAGATTGCGGTAAAAGAGTCCCAGCCTTGGGCGATCATGACGTCATACAATAAGGTAAATGGCACCTATACCTCGCAAGATGAAGTGCTACTGACAGACGTGCTGCGCGGAGAGTGGGGCTTTGAAGGTCTGGTGATGACAGACTGGTTTGCTGGCGACAGCGCGCCTGCGCAAATGCAGGCGGGTAACGATCTCATCATGCCGGGCATGCCAGATCAGCGTCAGGCCATTATTGATGCGGTGAAAAATGGCACTCTTGATGAAAGTACTCTGGATCGTAACCTGCGCAAAATTTTCACCGTGATGTTTGCATCACCGTCTTTCAATCATTATGACTACTCTGACAAGCCGGACTTAAAAGGCCATGCTGAGGTTGCCCGTCAGGCGGCAGCTGAAGGTGTTGTATTGTTGAAAAATGAAGGTGATGCGCTGCCGTTAACCGGTTCGCAAACGGTCGCTGCTTTTGGCAACACATCTTATGAATTCATTGCTGGTGGTACCGGTAGTGGTGATGTAAACGAAGCCTACACGGTTTCTTTGGTGCAGGGGCTGGAAAACAGTCCGTTGAAAGTCGAGCGCTCGCTGCAGAAAACGTACGATGCCTTTATGACAGCTGAAAAAGCCAAACAACCTGAAAAGAAAAACTTCTTTGATTTGTTGCCGCCGCTGCCAGAATATGAGCCCAGCGAGGCGATGGTTGCAAAGCTCGCTGATTCCACAGACGTCGCGTTGATTACCTTAGGGCGCAACGCCGGTGAATTTCAGGACCGCGGCGTTGAGGGCGATTTTGACCTGACTGATGCTGAACAATCGCTGATCACCAAAGTGTCAAAAGCTTTCCATGCAAAAGGGAAAAAAGTGGTGGTGGCATTGAACATTGGTAACGTAATTGAAACGGCCAGTTGGCGAGATAAAGTCGATGCCATTGTTTTGCCATGGCAGGGCGGCCAGGAGGCAGGAAATGCATTGGTTGACGTGCTTACAGGGAAGGTTAATCCGTCGGGCAAACTGGCAACAACGTTCCCAGTATCTTATTCCGATGTATCGTCGTCTGACTCATTTCCAGGTTTTAATGTGAGCGATGAAGAGGTGAAAGACCCTTATATCGGATTGTTCGTGGGTCATCACAGCCAACTAAATTACGAAGATGGGGTTTATGTAGGGTATCGTTATTATGATGCTTTTAACATTGCGCCAGCGTATCCGTTTGGCTATGGCTTGTCGTACAGCAGTTTTGGTTACAGCGATTTACAGGTAACCAGCAACGACGGTAAAGGTAATGTTACCTTATCGGCCACCATTTCTAATCAGGGGGATGCCGCGGGTAAAGAAGTGGTTCAATTGTACGTTTCAGCGCCGAAGGGGAGTCTTGCTAAGCCTGTTAAAGAACTGAAAGGCTTTACAAAAACCGCAGCGCTGCGTCCAGGGCAGTCAGAAAAAGTCACGTTTACGCTTACGCCAAAGTTGCTGGCTTCGTTTAACCCAGCGCAACGGGCGTGGGTGGCCGATGCAGGTGAATACACGCTTATGCTAGGTGCATCGTCGGCGGATTTTCGTGCTACTGCCACAATAAATTTGGCAACGCCAGTGATTGCAGACAAAGTCTCGGTAACACTGAACCCTTCACCGAAGGTGAAAGAAATTACTGCGCAGTAAACTTCCCACTTAGAGCCGGCATTGTCGGCTTTTTCTTTTTTTACTAAAAATCTGCTGGTCAAATGTCTATCACACTAAAAAGTGGTGTTTTTTAAAATAGGCTGGTCAGTATCGCTAATGCTTGAATCGGAAAATGATGTGAATTTTCTTAAGATGTTGAAATTATTGAGTTAATAATTTTGGCATCCGCCTTGCGATAGGAAGAGGGAGCGAACGGCTCCACTCTTTAAATAATTGCAAAGGATATAAATTATGAAAGTATTAGCGAAAACTCTGGCGGTAGTAGGTTTATTTTCTGGTTTAACTGGTGCGGCAATGGCAACGCCTGAACTGTATGTTGCTGATGATGCGGCGTCTTCAAAAATTTGTGTTACTGCTGCTACCGGCGATAAATTCGCGCTGCGTTCTGCCATTAAAGATGCGGGCCTAACCAAGCAATATGTTGAAAACAAAATTACCTGCAACGACTTGCCCATCGTCAGCTTCGTTGCTCAGTACAGCGAGGATCCGCAGTCTGTTAACGATTTCATTACTAGTGGCCGTTACTCAGAAGAAAATTACTTAGCCAGCCTTAACGCTGCTCAGTAATTAGCATGGTAATGGTTTTACCCGCATTGCTTTTGTATCGATGTTGTTCAGTTCACAGGGGTTGGTGAAAAACGATTTGTCGATGCAATGCGGGTTAAACATTATCTCAACAGGTTTGTTTTTCCCAGCTCTACCAAGGCATTACCATCGCCATTCAAAATGGCTTTCAACATATAGAGGCTAAAGCCTTTAGCCTGTTCAAGTTTCACTTTCGGTGGCATAGCCAGTTCTTGTTTTGCTGTTTTCACTGACAACAGATAGGGCCCATCACTGGCAAGCATGGTTTTCACCGCTTGTTCCAGTTCGCTTCCGTTTTCCACACAGGTCGCTTCGATTCCAGCTCCTTTTGCTATCTCAGCAAAATCCGGGTTATCTAAATCGGTATCGTGTGAGTAGAAACCTGCGGCTTTCATTTCCATTGCGACAAATCCAAGTGAGTGGTTGTCAAACACCACCAATTTTACCGGCAGTTTATGCTGCTTAAGCGTAAGTAAATCGCCCATCAACATCGAAAAACCACCGTCGCCACACAGGGCAACCACCTGACGATTCTTATCAATACTTTGAGCACCAATGGCTTGCGACATGGCATTCGCCATCGAGCCATGATTAAACGAACCCAGCAAGCGGCGTTGTCCATTCATGGTGAGATAGCGGGCAGACCAAACCGTCGGTGTACCCACATCACAGGTGAAAATGGTGTCTTCATCGGCATGCTCATCAATGAGTTTAGTGAGGTACTGTGGATGAATTAGCGTTTTGTTGTCTGAAGGACGGGCAAGTTTGTCCAGTGACTTACGTGCACTGTGATAGTGGTCTCTGGCAGCATTAAGGAAACTGGCGTCATCGTTGCGTTGTAGCTTTGGCAACAAGGCTTTCAAGGTTTCTTTAACGTTACCTTGTACTGCAAGGTTAACGTTAGCATGGGCCCCTAACGCTAGCGGCGATTTATCTACCTGAATGATGGTTGCGTCTTGCGGATAGAATTCGCGATAGGGAAAAGCGCTTCCGAGCACAATGAGCGTATCGGCATTTTCCATAGCGTGATAGCCAGACGAAAAGCCAATCAGACCGGTCATACCAACATCATAGGGATTATCGTATTCTACAAACTCTTTGCCCCGCATCGCGTGAACGATAGGCGCTTTGAGGGTTTCAGCAAGATGAATAAGCTCTTTATGGGCATGTTTACAACCTGCACCCGCAAGAATGGTGATTTGATCTGCATTGTTTAGCAGCAACGCCATGTCGTCGATGCTTTCATCATTTGGTGTGATTGTCGGCAAGGCCGGCGCTTGCCAATTCATTGTAGCCGTTGGCGCATCGAGCAAAGCGACGTCGCCAGGCAGTACGATAACGGCTACGTCTTGCTCTAAAATGGCTGTGCGCATGGCTACTTCAAGGACATAAGGTAACTGCTGTGGCGAAGTGATCATTTCGCAATAAGCACTGCACTCGGAAAACAGCATTTTGGGATTGGTTTCCTGGAAATAGCCTGAACCAATTTGATGAGAGGGAATATGGCTGGCAATGACCAAAGTGGGAACATGGCTACGATGGCAGTCGTACACTCCGTTAATAAGGTGCATATTACCGGGCCCGCAAGAACCCGCGCAAACAGCAAGCTTCCCTGTGATCTGACCTTCCGCGCCAGCAGCAAAAGCGGCGACTTCTTCGTGTCGGGTGCCAATCCACTGTACCGATTTATGTTTCTCCAGCGCGTCGCTAATGCCATTGAGAGAGTCACCCGTAACGCCCCAAATCTTTGTTATGCCCGCGTTAGCCAAACTGTCTACCAGATACTCAGCAATCGTTTTTGACATGATGATGTCCTTGATATCTTTGATAACCCGGGAGCAGAGAATGCGAATCCGGGTTGAAGGTGTGAAAAAGAGGTCTGTATAAACTAATACGCAGACAAAGAGTCTGTTGGTTTTCTGTTCGTCCACATCCTCGGTAGATTAAACGCATCGGACCAATTTCGGCGAGACATATAACGGCTAAGATGTTAATTTACTGTTACTAATCAGCGGTTTGATAACATATTTTTCAACTGCATCATCAATAGCTCGTCTACAAAACTCTGTACATAAGGATAATCTATGGGCGTTTCTTCCCGGAAGTTTCTTTCAGCGGCAGCAATGCTTGTTGCATCCGTCGCCTTTACTTTACAAAGCGCGGCACAAGAACAGCCATTACGACATACGCCGGCGGGTGACATTGTGGGAACGGATGTCAACGGGGTTAACGCTTTCAAAGGGATCCCGTATGCAAAGGCGCCGGTTGGCAAACTGCGCTGGCAACCACCGCAGGCAAAAGAGGCCACATCTACACCGATAAAGGCTATCGAATATGGCAACAGCTGCCCGCAACGAAATAAGGCGGATACCAGCGAAGATTGCCTTTTTATTAATGTCTTTACACCGCAAGACGTCAATACTGATAGCAAGCTACCCGTTTTCGTGTGGATCCACGGCGGTGGCTATGTCGGTGGCGCAGGAGATTTACCAGAAGAGGTGGTTGCGCGCTGGGTAAAAGAAGGCATGGTGGTTGTGTCGTTTAATTATCGACTGGGCGCGCTGGGCATTTTTTCAAATGCGCAACTTACACAACCCGAAGGGGCGAACTTCAGTATCATGGACATGACTGCCGCGCTGAGGTGGGTGCAGACCAACATCGACAGTTTTGGTGGTGACGCAGATAAGGTAACCATCGCTGGCAACTCTGCGGGCGGCATGGCCATTCAAATGATGATGGTGACAGCGAATGGTGCAGGGCAGTTTCGCGGGGCCATATCGCAAAGTGGTTATGGTAGCTGGCCGTTACCACGCACCGCTAATGTCGCCACAGTGAAGGGCAGTGCCAGTGCGGAAGCCATTTCCCGCGCCATTGCCACTAGAGCAACGGGCTCGTTACAACCCTCTTTGGAAGCATTATACGCTACGCCCGCAGACGCGTTTGTAAACGCCATAGACGGTTTTCATTTACCCGTGGTAGACGGAATTACCCTTACCGATGAGCCAGCCAGATTATTTGAACAAGGTAAGCAGCATGCGGTGCCATACATCAGTGGCGGTAACAGTTATGACGGCAGTGTTTATCCTTATGCCGGTGTCGCACCAAGCCGACTACTAACTATGATTACGCCTGTGAAGGACAAAGTAACGGCTGCTTACGGGTTGGCCGAACCTGCTTTGACAGCACTGCCATTTCAACATTTGTTTGGCGATATGCGTTATGTCATGGCAGGCTCTATTACTACCCGCGCCATGGCCAATGTGGGGCAGCAGGGATATCGGTATTTCTTCGACGTAGCACCATCCGATAAACCAGGTGCTGGCCACGGCTCCGAAACCGGCGCATTATTCGCCGGCAACGAGCCTGCAGTAAAAGCCATGCAGGCTTATTGGCGTAATTTTATTCTTACCGGTAACCCCAATGGGGACGGTTTACCGCAGTGGCAAGCTGTATCTGTTAACAATCAAAACTGGATGGTGTTCGACGATAAAGCGCATCTTGAAAAGCAGGTGAGGGAAAACAAATTAAATCTGCTGGAGCAAGCGTATCAGCAGTGGCGTGACTAGCCCGTTCTTGTCGCGCAGAAAAGTCTTACTATAAAACGCTTACCTTTTGAGGGCCTGAGTTTATCAGGCCTTTTTGGTTCTACTGGCTCTTACCGAAACAATTGCAATACCGCAAAGAATAATTGCGCCACCGGCAGCCAGACTCACAGACAGCGTTTCACCCAGAAAAATCACCGACAGCAGTAAACCAGAAACAGGCACACCGAGCATCGCGTTAGACATAGCTGAAGATGACATCCACCGGCTTGCACTGTTTATGATGACAAAACAAAAAGCGGTAGCCAGAGGGCCTACATAAGCCATTACGTTCCAGAAGTTTGCCGACACCGTCATGTCAAAAGGGCCTTCTATATGCCGAGCCATGAAAAATAGCGGTAATGTTGCAGTGAGCATTTGCCAGGGCGCCAGTTCATAGGCTGAAGAATCCCCCTTGTAATGGCGAACATGCAAAATTGCCATTGCCCAACAGAGTGAACAGAACAGCAACAGCATATTGCCCGCAACCACATTGCTATCTTGCCAGTCTATTGCCATCGGATTCAGCATTACCAAAACCCCAGCCAAACCCACAAGGGTGCCAATGGTTTGTCGACGTGTTAATCGTTCACCAAGCACGAAAACCGCAACAGGCATAACCCACAACGGCGTGGTATATCCCAATACGGCTGATCGGCCGGCATCAACAGATTGCATGGCCACGGAACCCAACGCCGTGAACATCATCATTTGAACGAGTCCTACGCTGGCGATTAATGGGAAATCACGCTTTGTGGGAAGTCGACATTTTCCTGTTAGCAATTGCAGCGCAAACAAACAGGCGCAACCTGTGGCAAAACGCAGGGCAGAGAACCACAGCGGAGAAACATATTGCAGGCCGGTTTTCATTACCGGCCAGTTCCCACCCAACACAATGATTGCCAGTGCCAGAAGAATAACGGCCCAGACCTGACGGGCAGCACTGATGGAAAGAGAAAGTGATGGAGCCTGACTGGTGAGTCCGGTTGCTACAGGAGATTTCATATACCCTCGATAACCAACATTTTAGGGCGGTAAGTTTACGTTGGCTCGGCCAGAAAGTTTTTCCTGAAAATCTTGAAATTGTCGATATAAAAGAATATTTTTCTTTAAATTATGATTTTGGAAGAAAATATAGTGATAAGTCTCGATAAGACAGATATAAAGATCTTGAGCGCATTGCAAGACAACGCCCGCATCACCCACGCCGAGTTAGCAAAATTGGTGAATCTCTCCACCACCCCCTGCTATAACCGGGTAAAAGCGCTGGAAGAAACCGGGCTAATTCGGCAACAGGTCACATTGCTTGAAGCAGAAAAGCTTGGTTTGAACGTTAACGTATTTATTCACGTCACTCTAGAAAAACAAGTGGAAGAAGCATTGCGGCAATTTGAAAGCGCCATCAGCGATCGCGATGAGGTAATGGAATGTTATCTAATGACAGGGGAAGAAGATTATTTGTTACGAGTGGTGGTGCCGGATATCAAAGCCCTGGAAAAATTCATTTTACAACACCTGAGCAAAATTCCTTGTGTATCGAGTATTCGTTCGAGCTTTGCCCTGAAGCAAGTTCGCTACAAAACCGCGTTACCGCTGCCAGAGAAAGGCGTCACCCTTAAAACTGACTGATGCCAGCGTTCGGACTGGTGGGTTTACTTTTAGAGAATAAAAAACGGGAGTGAAAAACTCCCGTTTTATCTGCGTTAACCTCGGCGGGTAAGGCTTAAAGTGGCCACACCGTCATCCAGGCTTTATCGCCTTTTTTGTATTCGATATCGCGGTAGTCACCGGGAATATCCACGTGACGCAGTACCTGCGTACCGCCGACTTTTGAAGTGAAGAAACCGAAAATCATCAGCTGTTTGTACAGGGTGAAATAATGTGGCAACCCTTCATAATCGCTGCCATCCCAACCTGTGCTCTCGCCATTGTTAAAGGCAAGCGCTTCGGTATCTAGCGCTGAAGCCAGTTCGGTTTTTTGCTTATCATTCAGGCTAACAAACGGTTTTCCGTACTGATTATTAGCGCGCGCATCGACATCTGCAAAGCCAGCTTCCATCAGTTTTTGCTGTTCGGCAGTGTAGCCCTCACGCATCATACCAATGAAGAAGGTTGGCAGTCCGGCATCTTTCGCTCCCGGCGTGTCAGTGCGAGGCAGAACGGTTTCACACAGTTCGGTGATTAATGCCACGGTAGCATCAGAAAGTCCGGATTGCGCAACGGTAGTTAGCGGGGCTTGTTCTTCCCATACGGCCATCGCCGGAGAGCAAACCAGGCCAGCACCGGTAGCGGTAGCAATCAGTTTCAATAGTGCACGACGTTCCATTATAGGTTCCCCCGCTTCAGTTCTTCTACTGCAAAGTCAGCGGCGCGGGCTGTCAATGCCATGTAAGTCAGTGATGGGTTTACGCATGAAGACGATGTCATACAAGCGCCATCTGTCACAAATACGTTGGGTGCATCCCACACCTGGTTGTGCTTGTTGAGCACAGAGGATTTCGGATCGCGGCCCATGCGTGCAGTACCCATTTCATGAATACCTTTACCCATATGGTAAGTGGTTTCCCAGGCGGTGGCGTTCTTAAGACCAATGCTGTCGAACATCTCAACGATGTCTTCTTTCATTGCCTTACGCATTTTCAATTCGTTGTCGCGAATTTTCGCGTCCATTTCCAGTACCGGCAGTCCCCACGCGTCTTTTACGTCATGGTTGAGGCTCACTTTGTTTCTGTGATCTGGCAGAATTTCACCGAAGCCTACTGTCGACACGCTCCACGGACCTGGCTCACTCAGGCCGTCTTTCAAACCTGCACCGATACCCATTCCACTGGCATCGCGACTGAAGCCTGAACGAGAGGCATTACCCTGGAAGCCGAAGCCACGCAGGAAGTCACGCTTGTCGTTACCCCAGTTAGCAAAGCGAGGAATGTAGAAACCGGTAGGGCGGCGACCATAAATATACTTGTCGAGATGCCCTGGTACTTCAGCCATACCGCCAAGCATATAATGGTGATCCATCACGTTGTGGCCGAGTTCGCCAGAGCTTGAACCCAAACCGTTGTCCCACACGTCGCGGGCAGAGTTCATTAGCAACCACGCTGAGTTCAGTGCTGATGCATTCAAGAACACAATTTTACTGTGGAACACTTCGGTAAGGCCGGTTTCTGAATCAACAATTTCAACGCCGGTTACGCGTTTGGTGTCTTTGTCGTAAATCAGCTCTTTTACAATAGACAGAGGGCGTAGTGTCAGGTTACCGGTTTTCAGCGCTGCGGGCAGAGTAGCCGACTGTGTACTGAAGTAACCGCCGAATGGACAGCCCGTCCAGCACTTATCACGGTGCTGACATTTTACTCGACCTTGTTCTGGGCGCTGTTCGGTAATATGGGCAGTCCGGCCCATGATAATGTGGCGCTCGCCTTTGTATTGTTTTTTCAGGCGTGCTTGTAAGTCTTTTTCAACGGCGTTGAACGCGAAAGCAGGTAGGAACTCGCCGTCTGGCAATACGTCCAGACCGTCACGGCTTCCTGAAATACCAGCAAACTTTTCAACATAAGAATACCAGGGGGCCACGTCTTCATAACGAATTGGCCAATCTACACCAACGCCTTCTTTGCCATTAGCCATAAAATCTTCAGGGTTAAGGCGGTAAGACTGACGACCCCACAGCAGTGAACGGCCACCTACCTGGTAAGCACGGAACCATTGGAACGGCTCTTTTTCAACGTAAGGAGAAGTACTCGCGCTGGCCCATGCACCCATAGTGGGTTCATTGAAAGGATAACCTTTACCGCGGGCCATGTTGGGTTCAGCAGCTAACTGTTCCAGACTTGGACGACCGTGGTGAGGGTAGTCCCACAGATTTTTGGTCATGTTAGTGTAGTCTTTAACGTGCTCAACATTTTGACCACGTTCAAGCATCAATACTTTCAGGCCTTTTTCGGTGAGTTCTTTGGCGGCCCAGCCGCCACTGATCCCAGAGCCTATAACGATAGCATCGTAGGTATTCTTAGACATTTTCGCCCCTGTTGCTGTTTTTGTTTTCCGGCCGTCTCTCAAAGAGTTGTGGTGAGCCGAATGGTGGATTGACCTTAACCGGATCGTCCGGAATTTCAATCAACGGAGTTAACAAAAAGTAAATTTAATAACACTATAATGTATTTATGTCATCGATGTTATTAATAATTTGTATAAAGAAGGCGGTTAAGAATAAACTTTTATGAAAGCGCTTACTCGCATGTGACATATGGCCTTGTTTTACTGCGATAAAGCCATCGAAACTAACTGCGCGTAATTGTTAAATCTGCATTTCTGGCTCTCGGTGTCAGACCAGTTCAGTGTAAAGTGAGCGGGCTTCCTGATGTGCCATACATAAGTGATACAGGGTACTTGCTGGCATCATTGCTTCTACCGGCGTGCCGTCGGCGGCAATCACGTACGTATAATGAGCCGGTAGCGATGGGTGGGAAAAGCCGTCTATCAGTTGGTTGATGGCAAATGTCGCATCAGAAATGTAGTAATTGCTGGTGGAGGCGTCGGCGTGATCCCGCATAACCAGAGCAGCTTTAATCCATTCTGTCATCGGCCAACTTTTAAAAGTTTCAGAAACCACTTCTCCCTGAGGGGTAACAGTATCTGCCAGCCAGCGAAAACCGTCTGGTAGACCCATTTGACGGGCGTTGGTGTAAAGCGTTTGCTGATAATGCTGCGTGCTGATGCCACTGTGGCGTTGATATTGATTTAATAACCACACCCATTCCATCATATGACCCGGTTCCACAACGGTGCCTTTATCTGGGCAGGGTTGCCAGTCAACGGTGAAAAATTCGAGCAACACGCCATGTTGGGCGTCGTAAAAGTGTTTTTCAAATAACGTGTAAATGCTCGCAGACATGTCTAGCCAAAACGTATCTCGACTCACCGCGTACAGTTCCAGAAATGCTTCGAACAAATGCATGTGCGGATTTTGACAACGCACGTTGTGAACGTAAGTGCCTTCTAACCAGCCCCCATGTTCACTGGCTAATACATCGTTAATGTGTAAGGCCAGAGCGCGGGCTTTTTCAAGTGCGCTGTCGTCATTAAAAGCAGACTTCTGCCAGGCAAAGGCGAGAAAGAAAAAGGCGATGTCATAGAGGTCAGAGTGCGCGTTTTTGATGTTGTCAGATGCATCTAACGACATAGGGTAATAGCCGGGCAAGCTGTCTTGACACACTGTGTCTATAAAACGATTTACCCCAGCGGCTAACGCTTTTGCCTCAGGTATCAGACCATTTTTGTAGCTGTACGACAACGTAAATAGCTGTCTGGCTTGTACCCGCAAACGTTTATCTGCCTGCCAGTCTGGCTGACCTTGTGCGTTAAAACGCTCTAATGCAGCACCACTTTCGGCAAAACCGAGTGTTGTCCATTTTGGCAAGAGCTCCTGCGAGAGCCAGTGATCAAAGCGTTGAAAAGCTTGCTGAAATTCACGTTTGACCGTGTCCATGGACTACTCCTGCCGGGTACTATCTGAAAAATCTGAGCTGATATTGTAATCATCAACGGCGGGGGGGGGG
>Ga0208204_100330_pt1 | contig 13161 bp, 10 predicted proteins | sample DeeseametaMP2252_FD_184173 | JGI IMG/M metagenome (GOLD analysis project Ga0208204, IMG submission 184173) | Marine microbial communities from the Deep Pacific Ocean - MP2252 (SPAdes) | ecosystem: Environmental > Aquatic > Marine > Oceanic | place: West of El Salvador, Pacific Ocean | collected...
GCCCGCATTGGTTTGGTTTCGTGTGGGCGTGCGACAAGCCATTGGTTGCGCTGCATTCAGTGGATTAGTGGTGGCGTTATTTGGCACCGCAAGCTTTATATTCACGGGTGCTGAAGTTCCTGGCTTACCAGAAAAAGCCATTGGTTACGTGTACTGGCCGGCAACCTTAGGCATTGTGTGTACATCGGTATTCACCGCGAACCTCGGCGCCCGCCTGGGACAGCGGATGAACACTCAGTTATTGAAAAAGATCCTCGCAGGACTGCTTGTACTGGTGAGTATCAGAATGATTGTAGGAATTGAATAAGCATGGCAGAAAGCAGTTATTTTGTCTTTCCAAATATAGACCCGATTATTTTTAGTATCGGGCCGCTCAGTGTGCGCTGGTACGGCATGATGTACCTTGTCGGCTTCATCGCCGCTTATATGTTAGCGCAGAAACGCTTGTCACAGACTACCTGGACCCGTGAACAGCTCAGCGATTTGTTATTTTGGGGCTTCGTGGGTGTGATCCTTGGCGGCCGCATAGGTTACGTGCTGTTCTACCAGTTTAATATGTTCATTGAAGATCCCACCTATTTGTTCCGGATATGGACCGGCGGGATGTCTTTCCACGGCGGTTTGTTAGGTGTGCTAGTGGCCTTAGCCTGGCAGGCCAAACGTATGAACGCCACCTTCCTGCAAATTGGCGACTTTGTCGCGCCGCTTGTTCCTATTGGCTTAGGTGCGGGGCGTATTGGTAACTTTCTGAATGCCGAATTGTGGGGCCGAACCACAGATGTGCCCTGGGCCATCATTTTCCCTGGTGCCGGTGAGCATCCTCGCCATCCTTCTCAGCTTTACGAGTTTGCGCTGGAAGGTGTATTGTTGTTTATTATCTTGTGGTTATATTCAGCCAGACCAAGACCTACCGGCGCCGTCGGCGGGTTGTTTTTACTCGGTTACGGATGTTTCCGTTTCATTGTTGAATATTTCCGCGAACCCGACCAGCATATCGGGCTCTACTCCGTTGGCTTGAGCCAGGGGCAATTACTCTGTATACCCATGATCATGCTAGGCGCTGGCCTCATGGTGTGGGCATATCTACGTAAATCACCCGAACCAACAATAAAAAACAGTGATAAGAAATCGGCATGAAAGAATATTTAAAACTCATGCGCCACGTAAGAGACGAAGGCGTTAAAAAGGAAGACCGCACAGGCACAGGCACCCTGAGTGTATTTGGCTATCAAATGCGTTTCGATCTGGCGAAAGGCTTTCCATTAGTTACAACCAAAAAATGTCATCTGAAATCCATCATTCATGAGTTGCTGTGGTTTTTGAAAGGCGAAACAAACATTCGCTACCTGAAAGAAAACGGTGTATCAATTTGGGACGAGTGGGCTACCGATGAAGGTGAACTTGGTCCGGTTTACGGCCACCAATGGCGAAGCTGGGATGCCGGTGACGGCACCACCATCGATCAAATCAAAGATGTGGTTGAGCAAATTAAAACCAACCCTGATTCACGCCGTCTTATCGTTAGTGCCTGGAATCCAGCGGTCTTGCCAGACACTACCGTGTCACCAAAAGAAAATGCTGCGAATGGCCGTCAGGCGCTGCCGCCTTGCCACACCATGTTCCAGTTTTATGTATTAAACGGAAAACTTTCCTGTCAGCTCTATCAGCGCAGTGGCGATGTATTTTTAGGCGTGCCGTTTAATATTGCCAGCTATGCGTTGCTTACTTTGATGGTCGCGCAGGTTTGTGACCTTGAGCCTGGTGAATTTATTCATACCCTTGGCGATGCCCATTTGTATTCCAATCATCTGGAGCAAACCGAAACGCAACTTGCTCGCGAGCCTTTCCCTAGCCCAACAATGCGTATTAATCCTGAAGTGAAAGACTTGTTTGCTTTCACTTTTGAAGATTTCGAGCTGCAAAATTACCAGTCTCACCCGCATATTAAAGCGCCGGTAGCGATATAGCAGGAGCTGCACATGACCACGCCAGTACTGATCTGTGACGATTCATCTTTTGCCCGCAAGCAGATGGCCCGCTCTATTCCCGATGGATGGGATGTGGAGCTGTCATTTGCCGCTAACGGCAAGGAGGCTATTGAAGCTATTCGTGCTGGCAAAGCCGACGTCATGTTCCTTGACCTCAATATGCCAATAATGGATGGCTACGAAACCATGAAAGTGATTCGTGAACAGGATCTGCCTTGTCTGGTTATTGTGGTATCGGGTGATGTGCAAGAAGAAGCCCGGGAACGGATGATGGCGTTAGGGGCGATTGAATTTATTCGTAAGCCCATGGATAACGCCAAGCTAATGACACTGTTAACCCAGTATGGCTTATATTCTGGCGAAGCGTCGGCGGCTGGGCGTATTGCTGCGGTAGAGAAAACAACGCGCAACACGGCTGACGAACAACTCGACGCATATCGCGAGCTGGTGAATGTGGCGATGGGGCGGGCAGGAGAAAACTTAGCCAGGTTACTGGGCGAGTTTATCGACTTACCTATTCCAAACGTCAATGTTATTGAAGCCACCGAGCTACACATGGCAATCGCCGAAGCCCATCAAAACAATCGTGTATCGGCTGTGTCGAAAGGCTTCACCAGCGCAGGCATTAAAGGTGAAGCGCTGGTCATATTCAGTGACACTAAAATGGAAAACATTGTTAAGCTGTTAAACTACGGTGAGCACGCCAGCAATGAGGATTATCAGCTTGAAGCATTGATGGATGTGTCTAACATTCTCACCGGCGCATGCCTGAACGCCTTGTCTGATCAGCTAAATGTTTCTTTTAGTCATAGCCATCCTATTCTTCTGGGTCAGCATAGTGGCGTGACGACAATTTTAAATAATCACGCCAGTCGATGGGGCAAGCTCATGGCCATTGAAATTGCTTATGCCATTAAGACACGCGATATCAGTTTCGATTTATTGCTGTTGTTCCCCGAACAATCCATGAATAAGATTTATACCCGCCTGGTGGAAGAGGAATTTGTAGCATGATCAATGACGAAATAATGCAAATGCATTGGCAACATGATCTGCTTAGTTCTATCGAAGTTGGCATTGTGGTGATGGACAAGCACTTCAACGTTGAAGTGTGGAATCAGTTTATGGAAAACCACGCAGACCTTCGCCCTAGTGAGGTCATTGGTAAATCGCTGTTTTCTTTGTTTCCCGAAATCGAAGAAAGCTGGCTGCGAGGTAAAGCCGAGCCGGTATTTAATCTGCGCACGCCGGTTTTTATCATTTGGGAGCAGCGGCCCTATCTATTTCAGTTTGGCACTAATCGACCCATTACGTCTGATGCTACCTATATGTTTCAGAACGTCACCATGTTTCCGCTCTCGTCGCCCACTGGAGAAATCAATAAGCTTTGTATGTTGGTTTATGATGTAACCGACCAGGCACTGGGCAAGTTACACGTTGAAAGGCTGAACGACGAATTGCAGCAGATGAGTTGTGTTGATGGGCTCACTGGCTTATATAACCGTCGCTACTGGCAAGAGCGCTTTGACAGTCACTTCAAATTACAGCGTCGCAGAGACAATACGTCGACTGCCATGATGCTAGATATTGATCACTTTAAGAATATTAATGACACCTATGGTCACCAGGCTGGCGATGAGGTGATTAAAACCCTCGCGCGCGTGATTCAGAAAAGTGTGCGTGAAACTGATCTCGCAGGGCGTTATGGCGGTGAGGAGTTCGCTATTATTCTGGTGGATTCAAATCAGCAAAATGCGGCAAAAGTGGCTGATCGCATTCGCAGGCTGGCAGAAGCGATGATGGTAGAACATGAAGGCCAGCAAATTAAATTTACTGTAAGTGTTGGCCTGAGTGAGTATCGCGCAGATGTAAAAAGCAATATGGCGTGGCTTGAACAGGCCGATCAGGCGCTGTATTTGTCAAAGCACAGCGGCCGAAATTGTGTCAGCACCTGGGATATGGTGGGGGCAGATTCTGCGCCTAATCCTGAACAAGCAAAAGCCTAAGCATACTTTTGAGTTCCTGATAGGCGACCGGTTTAACTAAGTGATAACGTATGCCTGCGGCAAACGCTCTTTCCGCATCAGCCGGGTAGGCACTGGCGGTCACCGAAACCAGCTTTGATTGACACCCTCGCTCTTTCAATAGTGTTGCCACTTCGAAGCCTGAGATATCAGGCAAATGCAGGTCTAGCAGTATCGCATCGTAATTTTTCTCTATCGCTTTATGCAGTGCCGTTTCACCATCGGCCGCGATGCTTACATCGTACCCCATGTTTTCCAGCATATCGCACAAGATCTCAGCATTAATGGACTCATCTTCAACAACCAGCACCGAGAAATCACCGGAGGGGGGGGCATGTAACGACTTATTAGAAGCGAGCGCTTTGATCGCATCGGTAAAGCGATTTTTGTCGATGGGCTTCACAAATACCTGCCAGGCCGTGGCATCAGAATTGGCGATCACATTGGCGATGTGCGGAGAGGCCGATACCATCATTACCGGAGGCATATTCTTGCCCATAATGGCTTGTAGGTATGTGATGAGTTCTACGCCATTTATACCCGGCATGTAATAGTCTGTAATGATGCCGCTGTAGCTTTTTACCTTCTCCTGATTTGCCAATAAATCGGCGCCAGATTTGTAGGTATCAACGGCAAACCCTTCTGCTTCAATCATGCTTTGTATGTAGATGCGGGTTATTTCCTGATCATCCACCACCGCAAAACGATTAGAAAATTGATCATTGGTGAGTGCTTCTGGTTGATGCTTAGCTGATTCTAAAGGCACCGTTAAAGTAAACTCAGAGCCACTTTGCAATGCACTCGATACGGCTATAGTTCCGCCCGCCTTCGCCAGTAGCTTTCGTGCGGTATGAAGGCCGGTGCCTGCTCCGCTGAAGGAATAGGCGGGATCATAGCAGGTAGTAAACCGTTCGAATATGCGTTCCAACTCGTCTTCATGAATCCCGATCCCGGTATCGACAACACGAATGATGATAACGCGAGCGCCATCGACTATAGCCACCCGATTGTATACCGAAACCATGCCGTGGGGCGTAAATTTAACGGCATTGTCTAAAACGCTTTTAAGCGCTTTAACAAACAGCTCAGGATAGCCATGAACGAGATAGGGTAGGCTACTGTCGTTGACTATCTGGTGATTTAGATTTTTCTTCTGACAGTTGTACAAGAATTCACTGTAAGCATCGTCGAGTGCTCTTACAAGTATGAAGTCTTCCGCTTTCGCTGTGACAGAGGTATCGCCCGACAGGCTTTCCATCAGGTTGCTGCTCAGCGATAAAAGTGTATAACAGGCATTTTCCGCTTTCTGTAGCAAGGCAGCCTGACGGTTCTTGGCATTGGGTAAGAGCTCCAGCGCACCAATGATAACGGCAATGGGCGATCTGAATTCTCTGCTCATTGCCTTAATAAACTCTTCAGTGGATGACATCATCCGGTTGGTTTGCTCGCGTTCGTTTAAGATGTCGTTGCGGGTTTCCTGCACCATGGCAAACTGATCAAGAACCAAGTTCTTTAATGGTCTGAAAAGCAGAAGGATAATTAATAAGGCCAGACACGTTGTGATGAACCACACCGCTAACAGCATCATTTGGTTAAATTTGATGTCTCTGGAAAGTTGCGTTTCAAACAGCTGAACGGCTCTGTCTAAATTTCTCAACATGGCCGTGGCAGCAGCGAGTGTTACAGGTTTTAGGTTTGAGCCGCGAGCAGCCGATGCACTTGCCAGGTACAAAGCATTCTCGCCGTATTGCAATGCTTTCTTGTCGAGGGCGCCCTCATCACTAAAGTATAGTTGCTCTAGTTCTTCTGATAATGGCGTAAAAACGCCTTCCAGCGGCTGCCTGCCAACCAGTATTTCGTGGTTGCGAAGAAACTCAGATGTACTGGCAATTAGTTCATTTCTTAGTCGTTTTTGTTCAACTTCTTTGCTTTCGTCGGTGAGTAGTGTTTGCAGAAAGGCAATGCGTTGAGACAGCATGCGTTGATAACCGGCAATATTAATAATTTTCGGCTGAATTTGAGTTGCGTCAAGATATGACTGGGTCCAGACAAAATACCCGGTCATAAGCAGCGTGATTGCGCAAGCTGCCAGCATGTAGGTTCGGCGTATTTTCTCTTTTATCGAGTCTCTGGTCAGCATAAGTCTAAAAGCAAAGAGGAGTTATAAAAGCTTAGCTCAGGGATAGAAAACTGCTAGGTCAGCTGACTAGCCTGCCTGCTGCTCAGCGCGAATAATGTACTTTTTTATTCCACGTAAAAACAACAGGCTGGGAATCACCATCAAAGCGGTAATAATAAAGAATGTTGACCAGTCGCCATTTAGTTTATCAACCAGATACCCGCTTCCTGAGGCAAGCAGATTTTTACCCGCCACGCTTAACGAGGCCATCAGCGCATACTGAGACGCCGAAAACGTGCGATTACACATAACCGATATGAAAGCGACCATAGCCACCGTACCCCAGGCGGCAGTAAAGCCGTCGACAATGATGGTGAGGGCAAATAGCGTTTTATCAGGACCGACATGGGCCATTAACGCGAACATCAGATTGCTCGAGGCCATCGCTATACCCGCAATCATTAAGCCGCGGTAAATACCATAGCGCATGGTCATTATGCCGCCCAGAATGGAGAACACAATCGTCACCCACCAGTTAAGTAGCTTAGAGTAGCCGCCGATCTCACTCTTGCTAAAACCCAGCTCTATGTAAAACTGCAGGCTCATTCTGCCGAGGAAGGCTTCGCCAATTTTAAACAGAAAAATGAATAACAGCAGTGAAAGCGCCAGGCGGACACCATTTCGTTGAAAGAACTCGCGGAAAGGCTCAGCGATTGTGACAAATAACCAGGCACCTATTTTTTGCATGCCTGTTGGGGATGCGCCTTTGGCGCCAAGTACTTTTTCGTAATAGGCCGTTGCTTGTGAAAGTTGCGCTGTGCGATCGACAATCGGTTCTTTGGCAACGAAGGTAAATAACGTGATGCCAGACATGATAGCCGCCAACAGCAAGTAAATATCGTTCCATGCCCAACCTGTCCAGTCGGCGATGAAAAAGGGCAGTGCACCTAATCCACCATAACCTGTCCACCATCCTGCAGTGGCCATAGACGAGCCTGCTGCCAACTTTTCCCGTTCATTGTTTTCGATTATGTCGATTCTGTAGGCATCTATGGCGATATCTTGCGTTGCTGAACACAGGGCAATAACCAGTCCGAATAAGGCAACATGAAACAGTGACGAGGTGGCGTGTAGTGTACTCATCAGTAAACAACTGCCAATGATGCAGAGCTGCATGGCAAGAATCCAACCCCGGCGCTGACCAAGCAGTGGCACCTTCAAGCGATCTAAAAGTGGAGACCAAAGAAAATTAATGGCGTAAACCGCGAATATGCTACCAAACAAGCTGATATCGGTGCGCGACAACCCTTCGTCTTTTAACCAAGCGGTCATGACTGAGCCTATCATTACCCACGGAAAACCACTGGCGATGCCAAATACAAAAATACTGAAAAGACGTTTGTCCAGAAAGGACTGAAGAAATTGCATGATGAAAGAGTCCGTCCGATGGGATAGGTAAGAGGACTATTTGATCACGGATAACAATGTAAAACAACCAAACGCAAAAATTAGTTTACGGGCGAACACCTGCGCAATCTAAGGGACAAATTCCTTTACCTTCAAGGAATGCCAAACAACGATCTAACTCTTCAATAAGCAGGGGATCGGATTTGAGTTTTTCTTCTGTCCAAAAGTGAAGTTGGTTAAGCGTGTGCCAAAATACGCGCTCTCGTTCTGTATAAGGCTGATCGAGATCGTAGTTCACCAGACTCCACTCTTCGAGCGTGTCCCAGAAGAAAATGTCTAACTCGGAATGCGGTATGATACTTTGCCAAAAGCCCCGAAGATAAAAGCATAGTTGGTTGGCTTTGGCGTCGACAAAAGACAACAACATAATATTTAGCCTGTTAACTGATTCGCCTGACAGTATAGTCAAAAAAAATTCCATTTTGTGTAAAATCTAGGCAAAAAGAAACAGGTTTATGAAAACAATCAGAAAAAAGTGGTTTAGAAACCGTTACCACCCCAGATGATTTACCCATCCGTAAATCTCTTTGCTTAAGGTGCGGCTAAAAATAGTGTCGCTGGAATTGGTAGCTTGGAAGAGCGGAGTAGTAAGCGCTTTATTGCGATAATGCAGTTTTAGCGCCTGTGTCGCAGCCAGCTTTTGTTTGGCTGCGCTATTTACTGTCCATTGGGTGTTGATAGGGAACTGTAAATCCAGGATTGGGAATTCTGTAGCAGCCAGCTGTGCTGGAATTGCGCCGTTTGCTTCAGATTGCGGCCAATATGGACTGATCACAACCATGCCATCTGGAGACGGTAAAATGTCCGCAGACGTTAATGCAATCAATTGGGCGGCGCTCATACCCTGACTGATCACGAGCCTGAAGCCTGGGATTGACTCTGTATGCTGAAAAACGGCGTTTGCCAAAAGCGCGACTACTGAACGGTTACTGGCGGGATCGATCATGGCCTCTCTTGCTATTGCCCGTGGGTGCATACTTGTTGCGCCAGACGCCTCAATAATTGCAGGCGCGTCCTCATTGTTTTCATCCGGTTGAGAAGGTTCCGCTGCCTGTGAAACCGATGTGCTTACGTCAACTCCGAGCGTTGCTGCTGGCACCACCAACGTATGCCATCCCCGATGATTCAATTTAATTGCGAGGGCGCGAGCGTTATTAAGGGTAAGTCCTTGATAACCAGTATCTGTAAAAATGAGTGCCACACCGCGACTTAACGACGTTGTTGGTTCACCACTGAAAACCGGCATATCTTCATCGCCAACCAAGATGGTTTGGTACTCTTCTGGCAGGTAGTGATTCCGGATGTCGTCAGCCAACATCGCGCTCTGTAGAGGCAGTGCCAGTAAGCAGGACAGACAAATCAGAAAACGACGCACATTCACTCCGGGTAAAAAATTACTCACGCTTTAATGCGTATCGGCCGGGGCAGGCGAAATCTAAAGTGTTTCTTATTGCTAAAATGAGAGAAGTAAAATTCTACTCTGGTAGTGCAAGTGGTTCAGGCTGGTAGTCCATGAAAGGGACATGGGCGGTAAATCGTTGCCATTGGCCAGAGGCTGGATGCTGCAAAATTAACGTTTCTGCATGCAGTTGCAAACGGGGAGCACGGTCACGTGCTTCGTCGTGGGCGTAAAGTCTGTCACCCAGAATAGGATGCCCAATCGACAGCATGTGTACTCTGAGTTGATGAGAACGCCCCGTCACCGGTAACAGTTCCACCCAGGTTTCATTTTCCAATCGACGGATCACGCGGTAATACGTTAGTGAGGGCTTACCATTCTCATGATCGACCTTCTGCTTAGGGCGGTTAGGCCAGTCAACAATCAGAGGTAACGTCACTTCGCCCTCGTCTTCGGCAACAATACCGTCGACGCGGGCATAATATCGCTTCTTCGTGAGGCGGTCCTGAAACTGCCGGGAGATTTGGCGATGGGCTTCTTTGTTTAGCGCCATCACCATAATGCCAGACGTCGCCATATCTAATCGGTGCACCACCGTGGCGGTAGGTAACACCTTTTGTACCCGACTAATCAGCGCATCTTTATGCGCGGGCTGAATACCAGTGACACTCAGCAAGCCGCTCTGTTTGTTGGCCACTACGATGTCGTTGTCGTAATGCACCAGCGACAGATACGGCGTCATCGGTGGGTTATAGATAAACGGCTTTTTGCCTGGCGGCATACTCATGGGTTGTTTACCACTATACGCAGACCTTCCAGTTGCACCGTGGCCGACTGCAACGCTTTGGTGAGCGCATCACGTTGATGCTCGATAAACGCAATTTCGCTGTCGCGAACAGCCGGGTTTTGCGCTTGTAGATCTTTCAAACGCTGCGCCTCGCCAGTCAATGTGGATTGCATGCTTTCAATGGCATCGTGTTGGATCTGATTCGCTTTTTGCTGCGCCAAAGTGGTCGCTTTTTCAATGTGCAGGGTAAGCTGTTGCTGCAACGCCTGAATCAACTGTTGGGAGATCTTTCTGCCCGCTTTACGTGGATAACCAAAATCCAGTTCTACCGGTTTGCCGTGGCCGTCCAGGCAAATCAGGAATGGCGTGGCAGGCATAAAGCGGCCTGGCTGCAATGTACGATCAGCATTGGCTTGCAATACAAACAGGGCTTCCAGCCAGTAGGCGCCTTTGGGTAATTCTCTGTCGGCAATAAAGCCAACACTCGCTTTACCCATGACATCGGTTAAGATCATATCAATGGCGTTATGCACCAGTGGGTGATCCCAACTCAAGAAATGCACGTGTTCAAGGGTCGTGGCGACGTGACGATCATACGTGACTGTCATGCCTTCAGGGTCTAAACCTGGCAGGTGATTCACCATAGACTCTGACGGCGTAAGAATATAGCAGTCGTCGCCTTTGTCTTCCTGGTTTACACCTAGCGAGTTCAGCAGTCGGCCCATGAAGTAAGGCAGAATTGGGTCGTCATCCAGTTCTTCGATATCTTCAATTAATCCTTCAACCCGGCCTTCACCGGAAGCGTTTAATTCAAGCAAGCGGTCGCGGCCCGCGTCGAGCTGAGCTTTGAGCTCATCGTTGAGGGTTTTACTGGCACTAACCAGCGCATCAACTTGCGATTCATCTTCTGGGTCAAGACAAGCGCCAACGAGCTGGGTTTGTACTTCTGCAAATACGCCTGAACCCGTAGGGCAGGTATGAGTGAACGCTTCTAAGCCATCGCGGTACCACTTCAACAGTACTTCCTGAGCGGTGCCTTCCAGATAGGGCACATGGAGCTGAATATCTTTGGTTTGGCCGATACGGTCAAGACGACCGATACGCTGCTCCAGCAAATCTGGCGTTAGCGGCAAATCGAACAGCACCAGGTGGTGAGCGAACTGGAAGTTACGGCCTTCACTACCAATTTCACTACACAGCAAAATTTGCGCACCTTCTTCCGGGTCGGAGAAATAGTGCGCCGCTTTATCACGCTCAACAATGCTCATGCCTTCGTGGAAAACACTGTGGCGAATGCCGCTGCGTGATCGAATCACTTCACCCAGCTGTTGGGCGGTTATTTTATCGGCACAGATCAACAGCACTTTGGCAGGGCGTACCGTTGGCAGAAAATCCAACAGCCAATCTACCCGCGGGTCGGCATCGAACCAACTGTTAACCAGACTGCTTTGGCGCTCTGGGTACAGGGCATCAAACAGTTCACCACCACAAACGGCACTGTCGTACATTTCCGGTAGCGGCAATGGATAGCTGTTAAGCATACGTACAGGGAAGCCTTCGATACCCGCGCGGCGGTTACGGAACAAAATTCGGCCTGTTCCGTGGGTATCAATCAGCTGGCTCAAGATGGCCTGGCGTGTGCTGGGTTCATCAATATCGCTATAACGGGCAAGAATATCCGGTGCCAATGCTGTTAGCTGAGATTTTGCGTCTGCGTTTAACGGCGCGTCGTCGAGCAGTGGCGCAACTGCATCGGCCAACTTGCTATATTCACTTTCTTCTTTAAGGAATTGCTCGTAACTGTGGAAGCGGGCGGCGTCGAGCAGACGCAAGCGAGCAAAGTGACTTTCATGTCCTAACTGATCAGGTGTTGCGGTAAGCAACAATACGCCGGCCGTTATACCGGCCAGTGCTTCAATGCGTTGGTATTCTTCTGATGGCGCGTCGCTGGACCAGGCAAGGTGGTGGGCTTCATCAACAACCAGTAAATCCCAGCCTGCATCCAGTGCCTGTTGATGGCGTTTCGGATTGTCGGTTAAGAAACTAATGCTACACAGCACCAGTTGATCGTTTTCAAACGGGTTACTACCGGATTCATCCAGCGCATCGCAGCGGCTCTCATCATAAATGGCGAAAGCCAGGTTCACCCTGCGCAGCATTTCAACCAGCCACTGATGCACCAGTGAATCTGGCACAACGATCAGTACACGCTGAGCACGGCCGGTTTTTAACTGACGGTGAATCACCAACGCCGCTTCGATGGTTTTGCCCAAACCTACTTCATCGGCCAGTAATACACGCGGAGCGTGACGGTTACCTACTTCCGATGCAATATGCAACTGGTGAGGAATAAGCTCAATACGTGCACCCGCCAAACCAATGGTGCTGGATTGCATATAAGCATGCTGATGTTCCAGCGCTTCTTTGCGTAGTTCAAACCACTTAGGCACATCGGTCTGCATGCTGAACAAACGCTGTTCCGGCTGGTTCAGACGGATTTGATGATCCAGAAAGGTTTCTGCCAGCTTAGCGGTTTCTTTGGTGTCTTCCCGCAGGCCGTGATAAATCAGAACGCCGTTATTCTCTTCGACTTCCTGAATTTGCAGCTTCCAGCCTTCTTCGCTGGGCACCACATCGCCTTCTGTGAATGTCAGGCGGGTGAGGGGCGCGTTATCCTTCGTGTAGGTTCGACTTTCGCCGGATGCCGGAAACAAAATTTCCACGGCGCGAAAATCAACACTTAATACCGCGCCAAGACCTAATTCAGACTCGGTATTGCTTAACCAGCGTTGACCTACAGAAAACGTACTAACAGAACTCATAAACTCACCCTTAATTTTTGCGGCCGGTATTGTACTTAACGTACTGTGATGAATAAAGGCAATTGGGCTATTGAGTATAGAAGAAATCTCACATGCCAAAAAAATCGCAAAAATAAGTGCTAAATCCTGAAAACTGGATTATGGTGGAATTGAAAGTCGACGCGACACGGAGTAGAGCGTCAGTTCGACAGCGACATCTTCTCCTGCGCGAGACTCTTGATTGCACGTCAGCAATTAGGCGGGCCGGTTATACTCTTGTCGGAGCGAAGGATGCCAAGAAAAAAATCCACAGAAACAAAGATCTACGTTTTAGATACCAATATTCTGCTACACGAACCTCTAGCATTTCTCTCATTCAAAGAAAACGACGTTGTCGTGCCAATGACAGTTCTTGAAGAACTGGACTACATCAAAGACAGTAAGAAAGACGTTGCCCGCGATGCCAGGGTGTCCATTCGTTCGATGGAAGATTTACTTCACAACGCCACCCCCGAAGACATGCTTGCCGGTGTTTCTATGGAAGGGTTGGGCGCGGGTGAGAACAAACCTACCGGG
>Ga0208204_100331_pt1 | contig 13026 bp, 14 predicted proteins | sample DeeseametaMP2252_FD_184173 | JGI IMG/M metagenome (GOLD analysis project Ga0208204, IMG submission 184173) | Marine microbial communities from the Deep Pacific Ocean - MP2252 (SPAdes) | ecosystem: Environmental > Aquatic > Marine > Oceanic | place: West of El Salvador, Pacific Ocean | collected...
TGGCACAAAACGCCACGTTCAGTAGAGATTCCTGGGAAACCTTAGACAGTGAATTGCAATCCATCATGCAGCACATTCACCAACAGTGTGTGGAAGAAGGCAAAGACGGCGACTTCATTCATTATGCTAAAGGGGCCAACATTGCTGCTTTCAGACGCCTCGCTGATGCCATGGTGGCACAAGGCATTTAGGTTGGTTGAAAAATAAAGGTGCGTAAAGGTTCTGCAAATCAATAAACCTCCGCTCACGCAATGAGTCGAAACGTTAATTTTATTTTCACGGAATTTCTTATGCTCAGAAAGAAACTGATAGTCAGCGTGCTTCTCGTTTCTGCCACAGCGACCGCACTCGCACAGGCAGCAGAGAATCGTAAACCACCACAGATCCCGCAGGAAGCTTATGACGCCTGTGCCTCGGCTAGCGAACAGGATAGCTGTGCGATGTCCGGCCGGGATGGTGAAACCGTAGAAGGCGTGTGCATGGCACCACCGCCCGACGCAGAAAGTGATGAACTGGCTTGCCGCCCAAACAACATGGGCGGCGGTGACAGACGTCCACCGCCACGGGATAATGATTAAACGCTGCAAGCATAAGCCTATTGCTTAACAATCTGCTCCATCACCCGGTTTGTTCGCGCTGCGGACTCACCGGTTGAATCGCATTCAGTACCGTTAATTAAATTGCCAACAATGGCGGTGATTAGCGGCTGCTGGATGTGCTTAGGAAGTTCGAACTCGAGTACTAATGGTTCACTGCGAGTTTTGTGCAAGGTCACCACGCCTTTTCCAAACACAGGGAAATCAATCATCCCTTCACTGCCGGTGATCTGAACGCGGTCGCATTCTGCACTTTTGGCGGCACTGAAACACCAGTTGCCGCTGCCCAGTACGCCATTTTCAAACTGCCAGCAGGCGGTGACGCTGTCTTCCGCATTATACAATCCGCCCTGATTGGCGCTCTGACCGCTGGCTGTTGCAATGGGGCCAAGCAGGAAATCCAGCAGATCGAGTTGGTGAGACGCTAAATCATAAAAATAGCCGCCGCCGGCCACCTCTGGGTTTACCCGCCAAGGTTTATCGATGTTATTGAGTACCAGTGGGCGCACGGACTGCATCAGGCTCACATGTACCTGTCGCACTTCGCCAATCTCGCCATTATCCAACCATTTTTTCACCTCCAGAAAATTCGGCAGATAGCGGCGATAGTAAGCCACGAATAACGGCACTATCGCCTGCTCACAGGCGGCAATCATTTCTTCGCATTCCTGATAAGTTCGCGCCATGGGCTTTTCCACATATACAGGCTTTCCTGCTGCCGCGGCTTTGAGTGCGTAAGGAAGGTGACCGTCCGGTGGTGTAGCAATGTAGATAGCGTTGATATCAGGATCGTTAATCAGTGCGTCAGCATCGTCGTACCATTTGGGCACGTTGTGACGCTGCGCATAATCCTTTGCAAGTTCACCGGTACGGCGCATCACGGCTACGAGTTCGCTGTTTTCAATAAGCTGCATAGCTGGCGCGCTTTTCACTTCACACACATCGCCTACGCCGATAATGCCCCACTTCACTTTTTCCATTTGTTTAATCCCACTATTTGATTTTCCAGCAGCAGATACGGGTTTGTTATCACTGGTTATCAGCACAACTCAACCGGTTTTTACTTCGCACCGAGCATATCAGCTTATCGACCGGTTTTAAGCGCTAATTCAGGGCGGACAGAAAGTCAGTAATAACGCCGGAGCCATTCTACAGCACGATGACAGGGGTAAACATCTGCCAGAGCATCACGTATGATGAGCGGCCAATATCGACAAGCAAGGAGTAACCATGTCTGCCCATGTATTAATGCTAAGCAGTTCCCGGGTAGGGAATGAAGATTACCTTGAGCACGCCAAACCGTTGATGCTTGAACACTTAGGTGATATCCGCGACGTACTGTTCGTTCCGTATGCCGGTGTGACCATGAGTTTTGATGAATACACCGATAAAGTGCAGGTGGCGCTGCCAGACTTTAACGTAACCGGTCTGCACACCTTTGATCACCCTGAGCAGGCAATAATGGAAGCGCAGAAAAACCGCACGGCGATTCTGGTGGGAGGTGGTAACACCTTTAATCTGCTGAGCTGTCTGTATCGCTATGGTCTGATTGAAACCATTTGTACTGCCATTAACGCGGGCACACCGTATATTGGCTGGAGTGCAGGTTCGAACATCTGCGGGGCCACTATTCGCACGACCAACGATATGCCCATTATTGAACCGCCGTCGTTCAATGCACTAGCATTACTTCCCTGCCAGTTGAATCCGCATTATTCCGATTATCATCCACCAGGCTTTAACGGCGAAACCCGAGATCAACGACTGGCGGAATTCATCACGCTGAATCCTGATACGCCGGTACTGGCGATCCGTGAAGGCACCGCGCTGGTGTTGTCAGGCGGCAAGCTGATGTTTAAAGGTGAGCACGGTGGCTTTATCTTTGTTGATAAAGATAAAACCCCGATTAATGACGGTGACGACTTATCTCAGTTCATGCACCAGTGAGTGTAATGCCGCTACGGCGTCGTCTCCGGCACCGTAAGGGATTTCCGCCAGCATAGGTGCTGGCATAGCGGCTTTGAGGGTCGCCAGATTTTCTTGGTACACCGGCATGTCTGGGCTCAGCTGATTGGCAATCCAGCCTCTGATGTTGAGTCCATCGTGCTGAATCACTTCACAGGTAAGCATGGCATGATTAAGGCATCCAAGACGCATCCCCACCACCACAATCACATCCAGCTTCAGGGTTTTCACCACATCAGGCATCCACAAATCATTGCCAAGGGGTAAGCGCCAGCCGCCCGCCCCTTCCATCAGCAGAAAATCCGGCTGTTTATCTTGCAAGTGGGTAAATCCAGCAATCAGGGCTTCTGAAGTGATCGTTTGGTCAACCTGAGCAGCAGCAATATGTGGTGCGATGGGTGGCATTAGCGCAATGGGATTCACTTCGTTAAGGGAAACTGGCAGTGACGAAGCGGCATGCAGCGAGCGCGCATCTTCGTTACTCATTTCGCCATCCACCAACTCACAGCCAGCAGACACGGGCTTGTAGCCCACAGATTGTAAACCCGCTTCGGCAGCGGCCTTCAGCAACAATGAAGACACAAAGGTTTTACCGACCTCAGTATCTGTGCCGGTAATGAAATAAGACGTGGTCATTTATTTTTCCAGAGAAAGATGAAGAACGTGATAGGTCAGTGAAAGCTGGCCGTCGGCATTTCTTGAAAAAGCAGCATCCAGCGCTTGCAACTGAGCGCGGGTCATTGGAGAAGTGTCGCGGTTATTCAGAGATAGTCCTGCACCGGCTTTGGTGATGGACCGCAGCAGCGCGCGAATATTATCAAAGCAATCTGTGTAGGTTGTCACTTCAGAATGTACAGTTCTTAGTCCTGCCAGCCCTGCGGCTTTTTCCCACACCAGCGCACTGGGCAGTGTATTGACGCTGGCGGTTAATCCAGCATCGCTACGCGCTTGTGCCAGCTCTTGAAACGAACCCGCCACCATAATAGCAAGTTGGCCGCGACCACCGGATCTCAGCACTCTTGCCACTTCAGCAATAGCTTGTTGCGGTGACTCGCTCCACTGCAGTGCCATGGAAGAAAATACGCCGCCGAACTCACCGGTTTCAAAAGGCAACGCATCGGCATCGCCTTCACAAAACGTAATGGTGGGATAATCCTGGCGGGCTTTTTCAAGCATAGCAGGGGCGATATCAAGGCCGGTTACCGCTAAACCGCTCGCCGCCAACCTCGCACTCTCACGGCCAGTGCCACAACCAATATCGAGGGCGCTGCCAACATCAGGGGAATTTCGGTTGGAGCCTGCTAGTTGCAAAAGTAAGGCTTCACGGGCATCACCAGCAATCTGCGCCTGAATATCTGCAACATCATTGTATGTAGACGCGGCACGACTGAATCGGGTAGCAATGGCCTGCTTTTCAGCACCTGTTTGCATTTCAATATGCTTGTCCAAATGCGTGGCTACAACGTGTTGACTGTTCACACCGACTCCATGGCCAGCATCAACGCATCCACCAGCACATCAATGTCTTTTTCGCTGTGCGAAGCGCTCAGCGTAATGCGCAAACGGTCAGACCCTTTCGGTACTGTAGGATAGCGAATGGCAGGCACCCAAATGCCCCGCTGCTTTAACGCATCTGACAGTGCCAGCGCTTTGTGCGGGTCGCCGCAAATCACCGGCTGTATGGCACTTTGCGAATCCGTCAGGGTTAGTCCCTGCTTTGCCGCCACGGTGCGGAAATGGCTGATATTTTCGGCGAGCATGCTTCGCGCTTCACCGCCAGCGATGACTGTGAGTGAATACAAGGTCGCAATAGCCTGAGAAGCCGGCATTGCTGTGGAATAAATATAGTGTCGAGCGGTGTTTACCAGATAATCGATGAACGCCTGACTGCCAGCCACAAACGCGCCCGCCGTACCAACGGCTTTACCGAAGGTGCCCATGAGCACAGGCACATCCTGCTGGGATAACTGGTGGAGTTCTGCTGTGCCGAACCCATTTTCCCCCAGCACACCGAAACCGTGTGCATCGTCCAGCATCAGCCAAGCGCCTTTGTCGGCACACTGTTTTACCAGCGTGTCCACTGGCGCACTGTCACCGTCCATGCTGAAAACCCCTTCACTTGCAACGAGCGTATCGCCCTCACAGCTATCCAGCAGCATTTGCAGATGCGCAGTGTCGTTATGACGAAAACGTTTGAAAGACGCCTTGCTTGCCAGCACGCCATCAATAAATGACGCGTGCATATATTTGTCGGCGATGACATTGCCACTATTGGAAAAAAGGGCCTGACAAATCGCCTGGTTCGCCGCAAAACCGGAGTTAAACAGTAACACCGCCTCGCGCTGCAGGTGCTCTTCCAGATAACCTTCCAGCGCCGAATGGGCCTGAGTGTAACCGGTGACCAGTGGCGATGCACCGCTGCCACCACCAAACTGCGCCAATCCCTCTACCCAGCTTTGCAGCACGCCAGGGTGCTGACGCATGCCAAGGTAGTCGTTGCTGGCGAAGTTCAGATAGTGTTCACCGTTAACACAGATCACGTCGTCTTTTTCATATTCAACAATATGACGACGACGCAGATACCCCGCTTCCTGCTTCTCTTTCAGCGCGGTATCAATAAATTCAAATGCCATCAGGCCTCCGTGGCTGCCGGGGTTTTCGCTGCGGTCTTCGGTGCAGTGGCATCATAGAATAAATCTGCCGGTGCCGACTGCGATGCGATCTCTTCCTGAAGTGCCTGTTCATGGGCTTCATCAGAGAATTCGCGGGTACGCTCGGCATTAATTCCCAGCTTACGGAATAAGAGTACGTCTTCGTGGGTATCCGGGTTTGATGTAGTCAGCAATTTACAGCCGTAGAAAATTGAGTTTGCACCGGCCATAAAGCACAGCGCCTGCATCTGCTCATTCATATTTTCTCGACCGGCAGACAAACGTACGTGTGACGCTGGCATCATGATTCGCGCTACAGCGATGGTGCGGATAAATTCGAACGGCTCTAAGTCGTCCACTTTATCCAGCGGCGTACCTTCTACTTTTACCAGCATATTAATAGGCACACTTTGCGGCTGTTCTGGCAGATTAGCCAGTTGCATCAGCAGGCTTGCACGGTCGTCGGCAGACTCGCCCATGCCCACAATACCACCAGAGCAAACGTTCATACCGGCATCACGCACATTCTGCAGCGTGTTTAAGCGGTCGTCGTAGGTGCGTGTGGTAATGATGTCGCCGTAGAATTCCGGCGAGGTATCCAGGTTGTGGTTGTAGTAATCCAGACCTGCCTGCTTCAGTGCGATAGCCTGTTCACGAGTGAGCATGCCCAGTGTCATACAGGTTTCCAGCCCAAGCTTTTTCACCTCAGACACCATCTGGGTAACATACGGCATATCGCGGTCGCGAGGGTTACGCCAAGCTGCCCCCATACAGAAACGGGTAGAACCGGTGGCTTTAGCCTCTTTGGCGCGCTCGATAACTTTTTCAATTTCGAGCAGACGTTCTTTTTCCAGACCGGTATCATAGCGTGCGCTTTGCGGGCAGTATTTACAGTCTTCCGGGCACGCGCCGGTTTTAATCGACAGCAGCGTGCTCACCTGAACTTCGTTCGGGTCGAAATGCTGACGATGTACGGTCTGGGCTTTAAACAGCAGATCATTAAATGGTAATGCAAAAAGTGCCAGAACTTCCTTACGGGTCCAGTCGTGGCGAATGTCTGTCTGAGTGTGTGGTGCGGTCGACGCGATGGTCATGCCCTATCCTTTACTAATTAGAAATGCTGGCTTAGTCTATTCGCAGCAAGCGAGTTGTCAACTCTGACCAATTTAAAACCTTTACTAATGGTTACATTTTGAGCAATATTGAATTTGATCGCCAGCATATCTGGCACCCTTATACCTCTGCCATCTCCCCACTCCCCTGCTTTGAAGTGACCGGTGCGAGCGGAGTGGAAATCCAGCTTGCCAGCGGCGAGACGTTAATCGATGGCATGTCGAGCTGGTGGGCTGCTATTCATGGCTATAACCATCCAGCATTGAATGACGCCGCCAAAGCGCAAGTCGACAAATTCTCCCATGTGATGTTTGGTGGTCTCACCCACGACCCGGCGGTTTCGTTGTGCCGACAACTATTAGATATGGCGCCAGATGGCATGAACCGGGTGTTCCTTGCCGACTCAGGCTCGGTGTCGGTAGAGGTAGCGCTGAAAATGGCACTGCAATACTGGGCCTGTCAGGGGCGACCGGAAAAACACCGCATTCTCACGCCCCGCAATGGGTATCACGGAGATACCTTTGCTGCCATGTCGGTGTGCGATCCGGTTAACGGCATGCACAGTTTGTTCTCCGGTGTGCTGAGTAAACAGGTATTCGCCCCGGCTCCGCAAACCCGTTTCGATCAGACTTTCAGTGAAGACGACATCCTGCCATTGCAAGAATTGTTTGAGCGTCATCATCATGAACTCGCCGCGCTGATTATTGAACCTGTTGTTCAGGGTGCAGGCGGCATGCGTATTTACCATCCCGAATACCTCAAGCGCTGCCGACAGCTCTGCGATGCTTATGATGTGCTTCTGATCTGCGATGAAATTGCCACCGGGTTTGGCCGTACCGGCAAATTGTTCGGCTGCGACCATGCCCATATCAGCCCGGATATCATGTGCGTGGGCAAAGCGCTCACTGGCGGCTATATGACGCTGGCGGCCACAATGTGCTCAGAAGATGTTGCACAAGGCGTATGTCAGGGTGAACCGGGCGTGTTCATGCATGGTCCCACTTACATGGGTAACCCGCTGGCCTGTGCAGTAGCGAATGCCAGCCTGACGTTGATCAATGAAGGACACTGGCAACAGCAGGTTGCTGGTATCGAAAAGCAACTGCAAGCCAGTCTGCCTCGCTGCAAGGAATTACCCGCCGTGGCAGATGTACGCGTGCTGGGTGCCATCGGCGTGGTGGAAACCAAACGGCCGGTAAACATGGCGCGTCTGCAAAAGTCATTCGTCGAAAAAGGGATCTGGATCCGCCCCTTCGGTAAACTGGTTTACATCATGCCACCGTACATAATCAGTGAATCTCAACTCAAACGGCTGACCGACGGCATTTACGACACTCTCGCCAGCCTGTAAGGACAAACTATGCACGTACTGGCACGGGTTATCGACAAGTTATTATTCGCAGCGCTGTTTATTGCCGCGCTGCAGGTGCCTATTCTTGCCGATCACTACCGTCAGTACCTTGCCGGATACTTCGATGCCACCCGTGAGCAGGTTGCTGAATTAGAAGTTCTTGCCAGACAGTTCAACTACCCGTCGGTAGATGCGCTGATTGACAGTTTGAAACAGAATGCCGACGCAGTGGTGCGGGAAGACGCCGCCAATAAATCCGATTTATTGGTACGACTGGCAGAAGCCGATGAAGGCCTCACAAAACTGAACAACGGCAATTATTTCCAGCAGGCCAGCTACATGTTTGCGCCTAGCCGTCAGGAAACGCTGGTTCGGGTGCTAGATAATTTCGCTCCGTCCATTCCGCTGACACCCACCGCCATTGTGTTTAGTCTGGCTACTGCGATTTTGATTAACCTACTCATCATTTGTCCGTTCTGGGCCTGCCGCCACGGTTATCACTGGTATCGAGAGAGGAAGCATCGGGTGAGATTCGGGTAAAAGCGTAAGCCTGAAAATCAGGCTTACTTTTCAACTTCATTGTTAATGCTCAACAGGCGCTTTACCCGGTGCCGGTTTCCGAATAAACAACATCAGCGGTATCGCCAGAATATAAACAATGCCTAACCACAAAAACAAATCGTTAAACGACAACACATTGGCCTGAGTAGATACCCGCTGTGCCAGCTGTTTGACTGCAGCAGCAGATGGGTCGCTGACCATACCGGTAAACTGCATCTGTGACTGATAAAGCGTATCGACGACTACGTCCCGGGTGGTGTTGATGGCACCAATTAGCTGTTCCCAGTGATAATCAAAGCGAATATCACGGATAGTGTCCATGGTTGCCAGCCCTACCGCGCCACCGAGATTTCGCATCACGTTGAACAGACCAGAAGCATTAGTGATTTCATGCTGCGGAAGTGTTCCCATGGCGATGCGGGTAACCGTTAATATGCACACCAGTAATCCGGCACCGCGCACAATCTGCGGCAAGAAGAAAGCATCAAAGCCCGCATCCGCCGTTAGTGTGCTGTTGAGAATAGCGCCCAGGCCGACCATAAACAGGCCATAAGTTAACAGTAGCCTTGGGTCAATTTTGTCAGACAGCTTGCCCATTACCGGCGCGCTAAGGAACATGGTCGCGCCGGTGACAAACATGATCTCGCCAATTTGCAGACTATTAAACTGTCGTACAGTACCGAAAAACATTGGCATCAGATAAACCAGACCGTACAGCGCCACCCCAACCAAAAAGCCCAACCAGGTGCCAAGGGCAAAGTTGCGATTACGGAACACTTTAAGGTCAACGATGGGCATCTCTACCGTGAGGGTACGCCAGAAAAATGCGATGGCTCCCAACACACATAGCATGCTCATAAAGATAATTTCATGGCTGGCAAACCAGTCTTCACCCGGCCCTTCTTCAAGGACAAATTCCAGCGAGCCCAGAAACAGCGCCATAAAACCGAGCCCCATGAAGTCTATCTTTTTAAATAACGAGAAATCCGGTTTATCGATATCCAGATACATCCACACCAATATCGCAGCCACGATACCGGGAACGATATTCATCAGGAATAGCCAGTGCCAACTGAGGGAAATAGTGATGTAGCCGCCCAGAGTCGGGCCGATAGACGGTGCTGTAGTGGCAATCATGCCGATGAGCGCCTGTATCACGCCCATCATCCGTGGCGGCCACAAACGAAAACTCAACGCATAGGCAATGGGGATCATAGCACCACCAACAAACCCCTGAATGGCACGTAGCACAATTAACTGATCGATAGTTTGTGCCATGGCGCACCCCAGGCTTGCCAATGTAAAAGCGCTACAGCTGATCACAAAGGTAAGCCGGGTTGAAAGCCAACGGGTGAGCATGCCGCTAAGTGGGATCATTACTACTTCGGCAATGAGATACGCGGTTTGTACCCAGGAAATTTCATCTGGCGTGGCTGATACGCCGGCCTGAATTTCATTCAGCGAACTGGCAACAATCTGAATATCGAGAATGGCCATAAACATGCCGAGAATGGCAGCAAAGAATCCTAGCCGATGTTTATAATCTGGCAAATCCTGTTGTGTAGACATAAATCCGCTCTGTTACTGCAATGAGGTAAGCGAACTGTTGTAAGGTGTATCACTTTCCATTAAATAGGAAATTTGCTTGTGAAATGTCCGGGTGTCCACTCCTGGTACCACTGATAAACCGGGGCGTAGCAATGGCAACGATGCTTCTGGTCCGGTCACACGTATACGTACCGGCACGCGCTGAACAATCTTATTGAAATTGCCGGTGGCGTTATCTGCTGGTAACAAACTAAACTCGGTGCCCGACGCTGGCGCGAGGGATTCAACAACACCGGTAAACTGAATATCTGGCGCAGCATCTACGTGCAAGGTAACGGGCTGTCCTGCTGACATATTACCGATTTGCGTTTCTTTAAAATTGGCGACCACGTACACATCAGGAAGCGGTACCACATAAAGTAAAGTTTGGGCAGGCTGCGCCGCACTGCCAACCCGGGCGCCGAGATTGCCAACAATGCCGTCAACCGGTGCCAGAATACGGGTTTTCTCCAACTGATTACGTGCATAGTCTCGCTGAGCCACAAGCACATTCAGTTGCGCCTCTGCGCTCTCCAATTGCACATTTAACACGTCAATCATTTGTTCTGCTGCCGCTTTGCTGGCAATGGCCTGATCGACCTGTGCTTTTGCCACCAGCATGGCAGCTTCCGCATTCTGTACCTGCTGCCTGGAATCAAACGACTGCTTCTCCAGCACTTTAAACCGGTTCAGTTCCAATTCGCTGCGATTCAGTTCAGCGTTGGCCGCATCGATACTGGCCTGTGCTTCTGCAATGGTTTTGTCCTGCAGGTATATCTGGGCTTTCGCATTCGCAATTGCCGCACGTCCCACTGCTATCTGCGCCTCCGCTTCACTCACCTGTGCCAGATAATCCCCTTCATCCAACTGGACCATCACAGTTCCCGCTTTAACGTGCTGGTTCTCGTGCACCAACACGGCTTTGATGCGCGCCGATATTTCCGGACGAATGGCGATGCTGTCAGCCTTAACGTAAGCATTATCAGTTTCCTCGATAAAGCGTCCGTCTTCATACCAGTACCACGCCTCGTTTGCGATAAACGAAATGGCGATTAATCCGGCAAGTGACAAAATGAGTGTTTTAACTGACGGCATTTTCTTCTCTACAACTGCAAACTAAAAGTGTAACGTATATTACACTACATTTTTATTTGCGACTAGACTTCGGCGATAGGTCGTTGATTACTTTTTTGATAGACTCCCGTCTCGAACTTAATAAAGGTATTCCATAGCAGTTATGCCAAAATCAGAAAACTTGCCTGACGATTCCTACACGCCCCGGGAAAAAGGGCTACGGCGCCGGAATAAAATTCTGGACGCAGCGGAAGCCTCCTTCATTGAGAATGGTTATGAAGCCACCAGCCTGCAGGAAATTATGTCGAAGGCAGGCGGTTCGCTGGCTACCCTCTATCGAATGTTTGGAAATAAAGAAGGCTTATTTAAGGCCATCATTGAACGGGCTACAGAAAATTTGTCTGACTCTCTGCTTCCCCTTGATGCCGACAATCAGGGGCCTGAAAAGGTACTCAATGCGTTGGGCATCGCGTTTATTAATGTTCTCACCTCGCCTTATGTCGGCGCAATTCACCGGCTTTTGATTTCAGAATCAGCCCGATACCCCCAACTGAGAGAAATTTTCATGCAGACCGGGCCAGAGCGAAACTTGCGCCGGGTTGAAGATTATCTAAGAAAGTTGAACCAGCGTGGTTATCTGGAAATTGACGACTGCAAAATTGCCGCAGAACAACTTGTCAGTTTGTTCAAGGGCACTATGCACCTGCGCTCGGTGCTGGGTGAAGAGGTTATTTTGTCTGAGGATGAAAAAGCGCATTATGTGGAAAGTGCGGTATCGATATTTCTGAATGGCTGCAGGGCTGACAAAAGCAAAAGCTAATCTTTAATTCTGAAGTTTATCGCGAATATCCATCCAGGCCTTACCTATATGATTTAGCCCTCGTTGGTCGCGGCCAATTCCCCAGAAATAATCGTATTGTGACGTTTCAACAATCAGCTTATCTTCAGTAGCCATTAGCGCTTCGCGTACTTCTTCGTACATTTGTACCTTGGTGTACAGTGCGCGCTTCATTAAGACTGGGGCGAGTGTTTTGTAATCTGCAATTTTAAATCGATACCAGGCTTTGCCGTATGCGAAAGCTCGCCCTCCGGTAGCCATTGTCGCTACGGTGATGGCCTGACTGTCGCTTCGTAGTGTCTTAGCCTGAACATAATGCTCGCAGGTCAGCCAGTTTTGCTGTTCCAGTACAATCGGGTGTGGTGAACAGGTTGACAGCGGGTCGTCCAAATCAAAACGGGAAAATTGACGGGCGCTTTCCATCTCGTTATTCGTATTAAACAAAATCAGTCCGTTACAATGCAGAAGTTAAAACCAGTATAAAGAAAATTCGCCTCGATAACATTTTCAAATCAGCAGTAAAAAAACGGTCAGTACTCGCAAAGTACTGACCGGTTCTTTATCGCGTTCTCTAAGAGAGCATCAAGATTAATGCAATACCCTAAGATGCCTCCAGGTCGGACTCAGCCTGCGCCAGCATGTTGAACTCCTCTTCTGGTGTTTTCGCCACCAGTCGGTTTTTGCTGTAGAGGAAAAAATACAGGCTGCCCACAACAAACAGGATGAGCGTGTAATTAAACGCACGAGGATCAAAGGCATACACACCGGTCAGTGCCACTATGGAAAGCAATAGCGCGATAGCCGACGTCACAATGCCTCCTGGCGTTTTGTAAGGTCGAGACAATTCAGGCTGTTTTACCCGTAGCAAAATATGACTTAGCGCCATCAGTGCATAGGATACTGTTGCGCCCACAACCGCCATCGCGAGTATCAAGTCTCCCTCGCCGGTGAGTGATACCAGAAAACCAAAAATTCCAGGCACTATTAATGCTCGCGACGGCACTTTACGCTTGCTGGTCACAGACAGACTTTGCGGTAAGTACCCGGCTCGGGATAAAGCAAACACGAGACGGCTGTAACCATAAATAATAGAGAAAAACGAAGCGATTAAACCGGCAAGACCAAGAACATTAACGACTGTTGCCAGCGTACTGTTCCCTGTTGCCTTCAGCGCGTCGACCAACGGCACGGCACTGCCTCCGATAGCTTCTGCACCAGCGGTACCCCTTCTACCGCCAGAAACAGCCACATGGCAAACGGCAACGCCGCCCAAACACCGTACCAGCCAAG
>Ga0208204_100332_pt1 | contig 13018 bp, 12 predicted proteins | sample DeeseametaMP2252_FD_184173 | JGI IMG/M metagenome (GOLD analysis project Ga0208204, IMG submission 184173) | Marine microbial communities from the Deep Pacific Ocean - MP2252 (SPAdes) | ecosystem: Environmental > Aquatic > Marine > Oceanic | place: West of El Salvador, Pacific Ocean | collected...
CGCCCAACCGACATTTCTGCCAACATGACAGGTAAACAAATCGCCACAACAAAAATGGCGTACATCAATAAAAACGCGCCGCCACCGTTTTTAGCAGCTCCAACTGGAAACCCAACCAGGTTACCAATACCGACTGCCGATCCGGCTGCTGCCAGAATAAATCCGATGCGCGATCCGAACTGTTCTCTCGCCCCGCTCATATCATCTTTCCTCTTCACTTATTGTTATAATCGGGTGGTGATGATTTTTTGTGTTGTTTTGTTTACCACACGTGTTACGGCCGTTTTTAATAATTTTATGGCTTCACCTTCCCCACACTGCTTACACTCGCAAGTTTTTGGCAAGTTCGCAAACAGTAACGGCGAATAGTATCAGCGTCCCTGTGTAAAGTCTCGCATCAGTCAGTTGGAATGGCCTGTTTACGCGGGGTGTGGCGAATATTTACGCTACCAGTCGATAGGCTTATGTTGCCAATCTGTAAAGTAGGGAGAGTGAGCGGGCGTGACGTTATCGAGAAACGCCATTAATTGCTCTGCGGTAAATTGGGGAGTAAACAGTTTGCCTTTGGGGACATTGGCCTGGAAAGGTTGAGATAACCCGCTATCGACGGTGCCGGGATGATAACTAACTAGTGCAGTGCCCTTACTACGTCTGGCATATTCCACGGCAGCGGTTTTTAGCATCATGTTTAACGCGGCCTTAGAGGCCCGATAGCCATACCAACCGCCGAGCTGATTGTCCGAGATACTGCCAACCCGTGCACTCAGACAGGTTATCGAGCTATGCTCATCTGCCATGCATCCCACCAGGTTTTTCACCCAAAGGGTGGGAATGATGGTGTTTACCGCAAAGTAGGCCATGAGTTTATCGGCAGATAAATCTTCCAGCTTTTTCTCTGGCTGTAAATTTACCCCGTCGACGTCGCCGTGCAATACACCAACGGTGCATACCACTCGTTGAAATTGCACGCCTTGGGATTTCAATTCTTGTAACCACGCACCAACAGCTTTATCGTCGCCGGTATCCATCGCGATGGCCCGCACATTTTGTGCAGTCTCAGGGGTGACAGAGGCATGGCGAGCCACAGCGTATATTGTGTCTTCAGGAAAACGGGAAGCAAGCGCCGCAGTGAGGGCCTGACCAATGGCGCCGCCTGCACCTATTACCATATGAGCTATTGTCATTTCGAATCCTCTGGAAGATGGCAGGAGCCGCTGTCGCAGGTTCGTCGTTTGCCTGTCAATAAATATGAAATGGTGTAACGATGTTTAGCAAACCAGTTATAGCCCATATCCGCGATGGGTTTGATAATCGGCCAACGCAATGGCGCGTACAACCAGCCTTTGCCAACGGCCTGCCAAACGGCATGGGTTGCATCCAACCCCGTGACAAACTCACCATTATCTCGTTGTGCATGAATGCGACTATTAAGCGCTTGCCAGTCTAAAGATGGATAACGTTCTGTAAAACCCGGCTGATTGATATCAACCAACTCAATACGGTTATGGTGGTCTCGTTTCTTCAGGTGCGCCATTTCAGCGCAGCATAATGGACAATAACTATCGTAGAAAATAATCATTCATTTCCTCCGCATCCCGGAAAGCCCAGGGTAGATGAATTACGATTAGTTTAAACGGGCCTGCCTTTGCGGGGGATTAAAAAACCGTAACAATAGGTTGAAGTTGAGAACGATAGTAACCACATTATAGCAATTGAAATGTACAGGAGCTTAGTATGGCGTCTATTGAAACAGCAACCCTCGGCGGCGGTTGCTTCTGGTGTATTGAATCGGCCTTTAATAGTGTTGACGGTGTGGAAAGTGCTATTTCTGGTTATGCCGGCGGTCACGTCGAAAACCCAAGCTATGAAGCGGTGTGCAAAAAAGATACAGGGCATGCAGAAGTAGTTCGCGTTGAGTTTGATAAAGACAAAATCAGCTACCGGGAAATTCTCGAAATTTTCTTTGCCTTGCATAATCCCACTCAGGTAGACAGACAAGGCAACGATGTGGGACCTCAATATCGCAGTGCGATTTTCTTCCATTCAGAAGCGCAGAAACTTGAAGCGCTGAAGATCATTGCTGAAATCAATGAAGAGCAGATTTGGCCAGATCCGGTTGTTACCGAAGTCACTGAAATTAACAACTACTACCCCGCTGAAGATTACCATCAGAATTATTTTAAGAATAATCCGCAAAATCAATATTGCGCAATGGTGGTGGCGCCCAAGCTGGCGAAATTCAAAAAAACCTTTGCTGAGCGCTTACGCTGAGCGAATAGTTATAATTATTAACGTGGTTCATCCACGTCGACAAAACCACCGGTTTTCTTACGATTTAATCACCCCCAATTATTGTGTGTAAAATCGTCTGAACCGGTGGTTTTTTGTTTGCACTATTTACACAGTCACCGCGGCGCAACGCGCTTTTACAGGTACGAAAAAGACATTACAAATCATTCATTCTTCTCGCAGCCAGCGCTATAAAAGGGCTTCAGCGAATTAAGGTGCAGTGCGGTATACCCTTTGCAATATTCCTAGTAACTTTCAAGACTGCACGGACCACACGGGTGGCGCAGTCATCATTTATGAACTGGAGAATTTTATGAGCACAAGTAACGTCGCTACATTTACTGCACCGGGTATGAAGAATGAATCTGCTGAACAGGCTATTGCCGTTTTACAACAGCGCCTGGTAGCCCTACTCGACCTGCAACTGACTCTGAAGCACATCCATTGGAACGTGGTTGGCCCTAACTTCATTGGCGTACACGAAATGCTGGACCCACAAGTAGATGGCGTTCGCGACATGACAGATACCATTGCTGAGCGTATCGCCACTTTAGGTGGTGTGCCAGAAGGTACGCCGCAAGCTATCGTAAGCAAGCGTACTTGGGACGATTATAAACTGGGTAAAGATCTGGTGATGAATCACTTAGCCGCGCTGGATAAAGTGTACAACGGTGTAAATTCGGATCACCGTGCCGCTATTGAGAAGCTTGAAGATCTAGATGCTGTTTCAGAAGATATGGTAACGGGTCAGTTAGCCGACCTGGAACAATATCAGTGGTTCGTCCGCGCTCACCTCGAGTCAGCTAACGGCGACCTGAGCCAGTAATATCCTTCAAGTAAGGTAGTACTGAATTAAAGTATTACTAAACTGGCAAAAAAAATGGGCGCCCAGTGAAGGGTGAACAGGTTGGATTTTGTTTAAAAGCCATTACCTCGCGGTAATGGCTTTTTTATTTCCTGCGGCAAGGGGCTACACAGCAAATTGAGCCGCAAAAAGTTAACGCTTATTCAAACCATTGTGGATTAATTGGCGTGGAGAACAACAATGGCGCCATGGATTCATAATTTTCCCGATTTGATTCACAGCGAATATTCTTCAGATAATTTTCTTTCCACGGATCATTAATCATCCACAACGTGTCTGCCAGTACCGCGATTCCTTCAATCGAGGCGTTGTCCATTATCTCCGTGACCTCACAACCTTCTACACTGTTGTCTGCAGGGGCGATAAAATTCAGTGGCACACGCTTCGCAGCTTTGTCTGCAGCCGTAGAAATAACCCATAGTTCATTGTCATTTCTGGCCGCTGCCAACAGGTAACCGTCTCCGGAATCTGTTGTGTAATAAGTCATGCCATTTACTGGGTGATTTCCGCTGTCAAATTGAGGCAAGTTTAGCCCGGGGTCTGACACCGGGGCATAATCTGTGGATTTCCAGAACGCATCGGTGAGCGCAAGCGAAAATACCCGTGGCTGGCCATTTGCGTCTTTTTCCAGTCCCAAATATAGCTGGTTGTTTGGCCCTATTGCGAGCCCCTCTATGCCATCATTCGGGTAATCCCCCACACCAAGCTCTATTGCAAACTGGAGTGGTCTGACGCCGGTCATGGTGGTGCCAAATTCGTTTTGCTCAAGTCGCACGAGTAGCGAGGGATAATCTGTAGAGCCTGAATTCTGATAACGTTTCTGACAGCGGGTCGAAAGCGCGCCTGTTCTGGTAGCATCTTCCGTTACGGTATAAAACACGCCGGGCTGAATGGGATCAGCAACAAGGGCTTCCAAATCCGGCTCATCTGCCAAATAACCAGCAAAGCAACTGCGACGCACCACGGTACCTAAGCGCATCTTTTCTGATTCACTTTCCACCGTTGATGATTCAGGGTTAATAAAATGCAATCGGCGTTGCAATTCCGCATTAGCACTGGCATCAGAAAGTGTGACCAATTTATCTTCGAACACGGTTAAACCCGAAGTTTGAGGGTCTGTCATCACCTCATCATTACCGCCTTTTATCCAGTTACCCGCAACTTGCAACGATACCGGTTTTTGCTCAGGCTCAATCATCGGCGGTTGCTCGCTGCATGCTGTTAACAGCAATACGGCAACGCCTGTAGCACCTGAAATCTTAGTCATGTCGGTTCCTTGGTATTCTGCAGTTTTTATGTCAGGAATGGCGAAAAGCGCTTAATACAACGTGTGCGTGCAGCGCATAACTCGCTGACATTCAACCGGCGTTCACGGCACTTATTGTGCACCATGATATAAAATCCGCGGTTGTGTCAGCAACAATATGAAACACAAGCAATGGTCCAAATGCTACAAGATACGGTAACATACGTTGCTGAAAGTACTTTTACTCTATTCACAGGAGCTTCTTCCCGCTATGTCGTCACTGCCACTGGTGATCGCCGGACCACTTTTACGTCATACTCATCAGAATGGTTTTGTATTGTGGTTAGTTACCCGCGAACGCACCGCGATTAACGTAACGTTGAATGGCGAAAGTACACCCACTCAATCACACGCCATTCAAGCGGGCGAACACGCTTTTGTTACATTACTTGAAGTGAGTGTCGAAGACGGACTTGAAGAAGCAACACGCTACCACTATGGGCTCGAATTCAACAACGATGCGCTCAACAGTGAATGGCGCAACGAGTGTGAAGAACTGCTATTTGCACAACAGCAATCACTGAGTTTTGTCTGGCAGTCAACGCTCACCAATGTTCTGCATGGCTCTTGCCGAAAACCCCATCATCATGAAACCGATGCGCTGATCCGGGTTCACGACCTTATTCAATCTGAGTTTGATGGAAATGCACAACGGCCAGACATGCTGTTGCTCACCGGCGATCAAGTTTATAGCGACGATGTAGCCGGGCCCATGCTCATGGCTATTCAGCAAGTTATCGCAGAACTCGGGCTTTTTGGTGAAGCCTTAGAGGGTGCCGTAGTTTCTCACAGTGATGAACTGCCAGATCATGATTTGAATTTCTATCGTCGTGACGACCTGCTGCCCAAAATTGCCATGAACACCGCGTTGTCGAAACTGTTTTTTGGTGCCAAGAAAAAGCCGGTGTTCACATCGGTAAACGCCAAGAATCACCTCATCACTTTCGCCGAAATTTTTGCCATGTACCTACTGGTTTGGTCACCGGTTATGTGGCGGCGCGTCACCATTCGTAGCAATCAAATTCAGGAAGCCTTTCGCGCTCAGTTTGATCAGGAACAACAAGTTCTAAACGGCTTTATCGAAACGCTTCCGCAAATACGCCGTGCTATGGCACATATACCTGTGTACATGATTTTTGATGACCACGACGTCACAGACGACTGGAATCTTACCCGGGGTTGGGAAGAGGAAGTATATGGACATCCGCTATCTCGACGGATGGTAGGTAATGCGTTAATGGGCTATTGGCTTTGTCAGGGCTGGGGCAACCAGCCGGATAAATTCCGCACAATCAGCGAGCAAGCCGTTAATGTGTTTACATCAACCGGCCTTCAGCAGCATGATGATTTCATCAACACGTTGTTCGATTTCAGCGAATGGCACTATACCCTTGAAACATCACCTCCGGTTTATGTCATGGATACCCGCACCCAGCGCTGGCGTTCGGAGTCCAGCCTGAATAAACCCAGTGGCCTGATGGACTGGGAAATGCTGTGTGAGTTTCAGCAGGCGCTGATTGGCAAAGAAGCGGTGATTGTGGTGTCGGCAGCGCCCATTTACGGGGTAAAAGCCATAGAGGCGATTCAGAAAGTTTTCACTTTTTTCGGCAAAGCCCTCACCGTAGATGCTGAAAACTGGATGGCGCACAAAGGCACCGCGAATGTCATTTTGAACATTTTTCGCCATTATCGTACGCCGCCTGAATTCATCATCCTTTCTGGCGATGTGCATTATTCATTTGTATACGATGTGCGCCTGCGTTTTCAACGTAACAGCCCGCATATTACCCAATTCACGTGTAGTGGCATTAAGAACGCCTTTCCTGACGGCTTATTAAGCTGGCTGGAACGCATCAACCGCTGGCTTTATGGACACAAGTCGCCACTCAACATATTTACCCGGCGACGGAATATGTCGGTTCGCTCCCGTCCACCCGCAGGTTTGCACGGCAAAACACTGCTTAATCAATCTGCCATCGGACAACTTGTTTTACACGAGAACGACACCACTGTAGTGTGCAAAGCATTGTGTAGTAATGGCGATACGGTAGAATTCCCGCCCCGAAAAGAGGATTAGAGGTAAAACAATGAGTGATTCAGCCCTGTCTATCGGTTTGTTCTATGGCTCCACCACCTGTTATACAGAAATGGCCGCAGAGAAAATCGAAGCACAGTTAAATGAGATTTTTGATGCTCCGGTAGTCAGCGTTTTCAACATCAAAGATACTGCACTCAGTCAGGCTGAAAATTTTGATATTCTCATTTTTGGTATCTCAACCTGGGACTTTGGTGAGTTACAGGAAGATTGGGAGTCCAGTTGGGAAGACGTATATAAACTGAACCTGAAAGATAAAACCGTGGCTTTATTTGGGCTTGGCGATCAGTACGGTTACGCCGACTGGTTTCAGGATGCGCTGGGAATGCTGCACGACGCTTTATCGACAACAGGTTGTCAGTTTATTGGACTCTGGCCCAATCAGGGTTATGAGTTCGCCGCATCCAAAGGTCTCACAGAAGATAAAAGTCACTTTGTTGGCCTAAGCCTCGACGACGAGAACCAGTACGATTTATCGGAACAGCGCATCAGCGACTGGTGCCATCAGCTTCTCGATGAACTCGCCTGATAAAACACACACCAGTCGCCTTCATCGCGAGTTCTACCGCAACGGCCCTTCTCACCGGGATGGGGCCGATGTTAGCTTCAACGATATCCGAAAACTGTTTAATTTTTCCAGTATCACCATTGGTAAATGGGTTACCGCCCAAGAGCAGCAACTCGCAGCGAATTTGTTTTTTGATGCACTTTACGATCTGATCGAAATATTACAGATCAATGAACAAGTGATCTCACTCAATGGGTCTTTGTCGCTGGCTTTTGGCAGCGGTGGTCAAAAGCACGCTAGCGCGCACTATAACAGCGCTAAACGCCAACTAGCACTGGCTAAGAATGCCGGCGGGGGCGCGCTGGCCCATGAGTGGTTCCATGCCTTTGATCACTATATTGCATCTCATGTTTTCGATGATCTACCGAGCGGATCATTTGCTTCTAAAGCCTGGCTCGACAACGCTACTATGCGCCCGCATGCCTTGAACAATAAGCTTTGTGAGTGTTTTCAATTGATGTTTCTGAACGATCAAAATTCGCCGAATGATTACCTTTTGCGATCAATAGAGGCTGATCGCGCGTTAAAAATGTATTACTATGCAATGCCACAAGAAATGGCAGCGCGGGCTTTTGAAGCTTGCATTCAGGACAATCCCCTGAAGAATGCTTTTCTGGTGCAGGGTACAAAAAAGTCAGCTGAGGCTAGACTTGGGATTTATCCTCATGGTAATTTGAGACAACAGCTTAATGATTCGTTAATGTTGTATTTTTACCAGTTGGGGGTTGCCCTGACCAAAAAATCATCGCAATAAGAATATACAGTGATGATTTTGGCTAAAAAGCCATCAACAAGTGTTAGGAATGGTGTCTGTTTATTACAAAACACTACCAGTTTTTGTAACAAACAGTATACTAGGGTGCTCGAACTTAAAGAGAAGAATGACTACGAGATGAAAAGAAAAAAGCATACCAGTGGCGATGACGAGGCTCAGATTGACATGACCCCCATGTTGGACATCGTGTTCATCATGTTGATCTTCTTCATTGTAACCACCTCTTTCGTTAAAGAAAAAGGTCTGGACGTTAACCGTCCTGATGAAAATCAGTCTAACAACAATCAGCCATCAAAATCGCTGTCTATTCGTATTGATGCAAACGGCATTATTACTATGGGTGGCCGTGAAGTTGACGTACGTCGTGTTGTTGCAAACGCACAAACGTTCCTGGCTGAAAACAACACAGATTCAGCTGCTATCCAAGCAGATAAAGACACCGAGCACGGTCTCGTTGTTGAAGTAATGAACCAGGTTAAAATTGCAGGTATCGATAAAGTATCTGTTCTGGTGAAAGACTCTTAAGTCAACAATACTTCTTTTCTATTATAAAACGCGGCGCTTGCCGCGTTTTTTGTTTCTAAGCCTCATAAACCGAATCCTTTTGTTATTCGCCTGATTAACGTACAATAAATTCTCATTTTTGATTAATTCATCACCAGGCGTCGTTAACTGGTCAGCATGTTCTTCTAACCTGCGGAGTCTTCATGATCAATCTGCGTTTAAAACATCTCGCTATCGGGTTGCTGTTCTGCAGTCCTCTTTCTTACGCTTCTCCCTTGTATTTAAACGAAGCATTTAACTTTAATGCCTATATCATTGAAGACATGACTGCCGAGCATTCTGATGTTGAAGGTCAGCTTGCTGTGGGAGGGAATTTCTCCGCTCAGGATTACAGCGTTGGCTTACAGTCAGCAGACAACGGCCAGAATATTCTCACTGTCGGCGGTGACGTGTACCTGCGAGACGCGAGGATTTATAACGGCGATGCTGTTGCCGGTGGCAATATCGATATCGACGCCTCTGTTGGCTTGTACAATGAAGACCAAACCAATAATAGCCACACTTTTTATCAGGATAGCAGTTTTGATTTCTCCACCGTCAGTGCCGACTTACTCAGCACGTCGTCGCTGTGGGGAGCAATGACAGATACCGCAACAACAGCAATTACCGGCAACGGTACAGATGTGTGGAGCATCAGCTTTAACGGAAACAGCGACTTCAATGTTTTCTCCATCGATGCAGACACGTTGTCAGCATCAGACAAAAGTATTTATCTTAATGTTACTTCCGACAGCCTGAATATTATTAATGTATTTGGTGACACTGTTGACTTGTTTAATACCGGCTTCTTTGGTGCAGATGGTACGCAAATTCGTGACAATCAACCGGGTGTGTATCGAAGCAATGGCTTGTTCGCCAATAACGTGTTGTTTAATTTCGTAGACGCAACGTCCCTTTCACTCAATGCGATTGCGTTTAAAGGCAGTATTCTGGCACCGCTGGCAGACACCGTTTTTTATGACGGCCAAATAGACGGGAATTTCATCGTAAAAAGCCTGAGCTCGCCTATTGGTGAATTTACCGGGCAAATTAATGACTACCGCTTTGGTGATTTATCTTTCAATGTGGATGAACCAGGCGGCGCACTGTTTATCGTAATGCTTGTGGCATTGGGTATTCGTCAAACGCTGCTAAAAAAGAAAGTCCTTTAACGCCGGTTTCGAGCCAAACAATGTATCACTGGTAACGCCGCGACGTGGTGCGGCGTACCATCGCAATTCAATACCTGCAAACGTAGCCTGATAAGCCACAGCGTGAGAACGGCTAATGTAACCCGCCACAGACCAGTGACTTGCAAACTGATACTGCCCCTCTACGAAGAGGTCAGCACTTATCCCTTTTTGATTGGACGGAGATACTTCACCAAATGTCTCGGGGCTTAAGGGAAAACGTGCGCCTCCTTCTTCATACACCGAAGACCAACCCAGGCTTAACCGACTATGAATTTGCCATTGTTGCGCTTCAGCACTAAGTAACTCTGCACTCGCACCAGCACTAACGAAACGTTGAGGACTAAAATATCCCCCCTGTCCCAATGTAAAATCACTCAGGTCGTGGTCGTATTTTTGCCAGCTGATATAAGGCCCAACACGTAAATAATCGAATTGCTCACTATCAATTTTATCTAACAGGTCGCGGCTCATATCCATGCGAAGCGAATACGTGCCATTATCTTTCACCCCTTCACCCTCTAACGCAGCGAAGTTAAAATTGGATGACACCGCCCAGCGGTCATTAAGTGTAAGCACACCGAGTCCTTTCATACCGGTTTGCAGAACTCCGCCCCAGGCAGTTGTAAAGGGATTCTCTCCACGCCAATGCGTGCCGGTTTGACTCAGCATGCTGTCTTTACGCCGCTGACGATAGCCCATAATTGAAAGTTGCCAGTTTGGCTGAAAGTAGGTGCCGCCAAGTGCACCGGTAAAACGGGTTGAAACAGGTTGATTAAATAGCAAATATCCCAGGTTGGCATAACCGGTCCAATCCTTCGCCTGACGTGTCACATCCACTTCAATGCCCTGGCCAGTTTGCATGGTATCGCCAGTAAAAGTTGTGCCAACAGCGCCACCACCAAAGAATGTACCTTCAGCGCCAGTACCAGAGAAAAGTCGCTCGTGACGAACCGATAAATCAATTTTAATGTCGTCAACAACGGTAGACATGCCGGCGTATCCGGCCTGTTCATCCAGGTGTCCAAGGCCACGCAACCCGTTACGATGACGAGTTGTCAGGCCAACGTAAGCTTGCAAATTACTGTCGACAGTCGCTTTGGCTCGGGTGATCCCTGTACGATTGGCTAGATCAAACTGTTTTCTCCCCCACGCCAGCTCACCATGCTGGGAAGCAATAAATTCCGCAACAAAAGGATATTCTGCCGCCAGTGGCCCAAGCGCTTCGGCATCGTAGTTGTACGCATGAATCAACGCGTTTTGTGACTCTTTATCGTCAGGAGCCTGCTTCAGTAAATCGCCAAATACCACTCTGGCTATACTGAACTGTTCTTCGTTGGCTAATGACCAACCGTAGAGTTGATTGAGTGCTGGGGTCATCCCACCCCGCTCGTCAAGCTGCTCGGCAATGGCGATGCTGCCGGTATAATCTGCATTTTCGTAGCGGGTGACTAACTGTGTTGCCAGCGCACTATTGCACCAATTTTCGACCTCAGGATTACCGGTAGTGGAACATGCCAGTGTCGATGCTTCATCGTTACGATGCAACTCTGCCAACGACAAAACCCTTCCTAAGCGTTCATCAATCACGCTGAACAACATGTTGGCCTTGTCCATGGCGTTATTGTCAAAAGCGTCCCAGGCGGCACCACGCAGTAACGGCTGGGTTTGAACAGGGTATGCAGAGAAAAGCTTCTCTAGAGCCACCCGATCATTCTGAGCGATGGCATTAAACACTAGCGCATCAATCGCCGCCCCGATGGCATCATTACGTGCCTTACTACTATTATCGCCAACTTCACTGAACAGATCCCGAGCACGCTTAAAGTGCTGGCGAGCCATATTTATCCAACCCATCAACAGCAAGGCATCGTCGTTACGCTCTGTCAGTGCAAAGCCTTCCGCCCGATCAATGAGGTCGCTGGAAACGGTCTGCCATTGGCTGTCATTCATATTAGCCAATTGCCCCATCAGCAAAGACATTTCATCAGGCTTATTCTGTGGATTCGATGCTTCAGACATCGGCGGCGCTATTGGCTTGGCTGGCGCAGGTGGACGATTCAGCGCTTCCAAAGCTTCAGAAAGTGCTTCATCGGGTGTCCATTGGGGATATTTCTGTTTAAGACGTTGAAATTCTGCGTTGGCCAAGTCAGTTTGTTTATGCCTGATGTGGTACCACACACCGGTAAGATCAGGGGCAGACGATGTGAGTAACGCGGGTGCTGTTAACGCAAAAGGCGTTGGCGCGGCAAGCGCAACGGCGATGGCAAAAGAAAGACTAATCTTAGCCTTCATCAAAGCCTCCGTCTTTCAACGCAACCAGACTTAACATCACCAAACTGGCAGAGTAGTAATCCAGTTTATCGGTAATGACAAAACTGTTGTTGGCGTCGGTGTTATTTTGAGGCTGCTGGTACAAGGCCGCCGTGGCTTTATTAACGGCAATCATGCCGGCGGTCATGCCGTATTCAGCTGTTTCCCCCGTCGCCAGATTACGGGTAGCCGGGGCAGCACCATTGTTCCAATAAGATAGAAAAGGTTGAGCGACAGATTTATCAACATTCTGCCAGGCTAGTTGCAGTGGAATACGACAGGCATTGAAGCCAAACTCTGCATTCACCACATTTTCAATTGAAATTCCGTCGGAGGTAACACGAAGCCAATCGGGAGTTAGTGACCACTGTGCATTTGCCTGGGTTATCAGACTAATACCGGATACTGCGAGATCATCCCAACTCTCATCACCAGTGGCATCAGCAGCCGCATGCAGAGCAGGAAAGATCCAGTAGGATAAGTTGATCTGCACATCTCCATTGGGATAAGTGAATCCCTGCTCGCCTGGCAACAGCAGTACATAATCATTTTTAGCGACCACCACTGCGCTTCGCATAGCAGCGAGAATCGCCAATGCTGACTTACGATAGTGTTCTTCCTGCCATTTGTCCGCGGCCCGTAATAACGACCAGGCGATAAGCAGATCACCATCGGAGGCATTGTTAGGATCGTCTACACAAGTGCGGTCTGCCGCGGCACAAGGTACATAGCGCCAACTAAACAGTTTATCGGCTCGCTGTAAGGTATCTGCTGTCCACTTCCATATTTCGTCGAAATGCGCTTTATCACCGGCAGTCACCGCGAACAACATACCGTATCCCTGCCCTTCACTGTGCGACACGTTTTCATTACCGGTATCAACAATGCGGCCATTGTCATAAAAAGCCGAGTGGAAATGTTTCCAGGCAACCGAAAAGTTATCTTTTCTTACCTGAGCACAACCGTTAATCATTACTATCATCACCAGTGCAACAATTACTTTGCGAAACATTACCAATTTTCCTGAATCTTCTTATTCCGACGACGCAACAGCAGCAAGGCTAACGCTGCACA
>Ga0208204_100333_pt1 | contig 12946 bp, 14 predicted proteins | sample DeeseametaMP2252_FD_184173 | JGI IMG/M metagenome (GOLD analysis project Ga0208204, IMG submission 184173) | Marine microbial communities from the Deep Pacific Ocean - MP2252 (SPAdes) | ecosystem: Environmental > Aquatic > Marine > Oceanic | place: West of El Salvador, Pacific Ocean | collected...
TGAGCACGATATCGATTTAGTGCAGTGCTGCCAGCGCGTTGTCAGAGAGCGTCATCTGCTTGCAGAAACCGCCGGCGTTAAGCTCATTTTCGAGATTGAGCAATCCGCTGTCATCATCCCCGGAGACGAAGGACTGATGGAAGTAGCCATCGCGAATCTAATCGATAACGCCGTGTCGTTTTCATCCGCTGGTCAAACCGTTGAGCTTAAAGTTAAAGCAGACTGCTCCGTGAGCGTGCGGGACCATGGGCCCGGCATCCCCGATGATAAACTGGGTAGCCTGTTCGAACCTTTCGCGAAATTCCCGCCGAACCGCAACGGACATGGTCTGGGTCTCGCCATCGTAAAAGCTATTGCGCAACTACACAATGGCACCGTGTCGGCAGAGAATGCCGAAGACGGTGGGGCGCGGTTTACGTTGACGTTTAAGGTAGGTTGAATACCGCTTTTGTAACGCTGAATAAATCGGGCCGCCTTAATCGACATCAAAAAAATCAGTCAGCCTCTGCATCTGCATTCCTGCGGCATCAAAATTATCAGGCGCAAGCCAGGCCTGATAGCCCACACGCAGTCTTGAGTACTCACTATCCAATAAGGCGTACCACGCGGTGTCGCGGTTTCGCCCTTGTGTTACCAGCATTTGCCGAAAGATACCTTCAAAGGTAAAGCCAAACCGCACTGCCGCCGCTCTGGATGGCGCATTAAGTGAATCACATTTCCATTCCAACCTTCGGTAACCTAGGGTGAAAAACACATATTCAAGTAATAGCGACATTACTTCTGTCGACATTGCTGTGCGTTGCATAAAGGGTGAATAAACCAGATGACCCACTTCAATCACCCCGTTTGTAACATCAATTCTCATCAGAGCAACCGTGCCCACAGCATTTCCAGTCGCACTGTCGATAACGGCAAACTGGTATGGATCGCTTTTATTCGCCATTCCTACCAGGAAATCGCGGTAGTCCTGCAATGAAGTAAAAGGGCCGTAAGGTAAATAGGTCCAATTCCGCTCATCTTCACTTTGCTGAAAAGCTTGGTAAAGGCTCTCTGCGTGACGATGAGCGTCGAGTCGCTCTAATCGGCAGTATTTTCCTTCAATACACGATATTGTAGGCGGTTCAACTGGCTGCCATTCTGGTAACGCTTCACCAACCGGTTGTCCAAATTCATTGAGTTTCATGGTCTATTCAATATGTGGCTAATTTGAAACCAAAATACGTTGCCGTTGAAACTATAGCAACACCCTTCATTTGTAGTTTTTTGTTTTTTATCAGCCGATTAAAATAACGGGAATGTTGAAACGGAAACCCGCCGAGGCTAATGGGAATGAGCAATAAGGCCTTAGGCATATGCCGATCCCTGTCCAAGCGTTTTAACCAACAAATCGTGCAAACCATCCACCGCCTCGGATTGACTGGAATGGCGGCTGCGTATCACCGCCACCTCCATGGGATCGAGTGGTCCGAAATGATGATCACTGCCTAAAATTTCCAGTTGTTCAGGTACACTACAACGGGTTAACACTGCCACGGCCACAAAGCATTTCAACCACTCATTTTGGCTGGGTTTAAACATCTCGTTCCACTATCCCTTTTGGTCGCCGTATTTGGTGCAGCATTCGGTTTAGTTGCATTGCAGAGCGGTCTGAGCGAAACCGATACGGTTATTATGAGTACGCTGGTTTTTGCAGGTGCTTCTCAGTTCGCAGCGCTTGATCTCTGGGGTGCACAGGTTTCTCTTATTCCTCTGGTACTCACCGTTTTTGCTATCAACGCCAGATATCTTTTGATGGGCGCAACGCTGTATCCGTGGCTAAAGCAATTTACGCCGGCCAAAAGATACGCCACCATGGTTGTCGCTTCAGATGCAAACTGGGCCCTGTCAATGCGGGCACTTAATAATGATAAGCCCGGATTAGGCTTGCTCTTAGGAGGTGGTCTGGCGCTGTGGTCTTTCTGGATTGTCGGTACCTGGATTGGTGTCTATTTTGGCAATTTCATTAGCAACCCGGAAGCGTTTGGTGCATGCGGTATCCTGGTTGCCGCACTTGTGCGGCAGGTTTAATCAATATCGATATTCCTCACCCCATTAATCGCATTAAACACGGCTGGAAACCCTAGTACAGGCAGGCAATAAACCAGCGCACCAATCATCTCTGGCTTAGTGTTGCCAACAATCAAATTGCCTCTTGCATGGGAGGCAAGCTGCTTTTCAGCACCCAGGGTGGCTAATGTGATGAGCGCAACGAGTTCACGAGTCCGGTTGTCGATGGCACTTCTTGAATAGAAGTCACCAAATAAAAGTTCGGTAAGATAAGCAGGCAGCTTCTGATTGTAGGGTGCTGGTAAATCTGCAAACGCATTTTTGATTTCGTTGCCGTAAATGGGCAATTGTATGGCCAGACCAGCCTGGTACCGGCTCTCATTGCTACTCTGCGCCTGTGATGGCAAAGGCAGCACTATTCCCTTTTCAACAAATACTTCGTTTACGGCAACGAGTGCATTCTCTATTTTAGGGAATCCGGTAAAAGGGGCTGCCACGTACAGCGATTCGCGTATCGTGAGCGGCGCAATGCCATCATCAATTGCCAGACGCACTTGCCTCTTAAGTTGAGGGAACGACTGCTGAACAGCGAGTGCCGTTATCAGGCTAATGTGCTTTTGCAAGGGTGTGAGCACGTTCACCGCGTTCAACTCATTCTCAACAAAATTATTTTGAATCGCCATAAATTCAGGATCGGTTTGTTCTGTTGTTCTCATCGTCATTGTCGCTTGGTTGGTTGAGTGACACCCGGTTAAGAGCATCAGTGTTACTATAAAACTCAGTCTTTTCATATTTAATGCCTGCCCGATTGTTACCGGTATTGGGTTGGCGACATGCCCACGTTGCGTTTAAAGAAGCGGGTAAAGTGCTGGGGATGACTGAAACCCAACTGATACGCCACCTGAGCTATGCTCAGGGAGGGGTTGGCCATTTTCTGCTTAGCAATGCTGGTTAACCACTTTTCAATAAACGCCTTTGCAGACATCCCGGTTTCAGACTTGATGGCATCACCAAAATAGTTCGGTGACAGATGCAGTCTACTGGCGAAATATTTCACCGTAGGAAGTCCGACAGATTCCGTTTTACCCTGCTCGACATACTGTTGAAGTTCGTTTTCGAACCTGACTAATAATTCAGTCGGTGGCTTATTAACACTGTCTTCAAGACGGGAGGCAGCGCGATTACACTGAGACAGGATCAGGCGGATGTAATTGGCAATAACGTTCTGGGTTAATCGGGGATTTGAATACTCCCCTTCCGGTGCTGTTGAGACCTCTGTCTGCAGCATACTGAAGAGCCGAATTAGTTGCTCCCGCACTTCAGCGGTCACAGGCACTGCCGCATTACTTTCATAATGGAAAAGCCTGTTCTTATCTAAATGTAATGCCTGCCCGGCGACAAAATCAGGATGAATGGCGATTACCCAACCTTTAGGGCGGTAGAGTTCGGTCTGATGCTGAGAGAACACCTGACCCGGCGCAATGAATAAAAGAGAATCTCTGCAAAAATCGTAGCGACCTCTGCCATACTGAATGCCCTCACATTCACTTTCTTTCAGAAAGATCAGATACAAACCGCTCAAGTATTCATGAGGAATGAACGGCGTAGAGTAAGCCTGATTCAGAACTGAAACATGCTCGTGATACGTTGCCTGCCCCCGTTCTTCGTTAAACTGGCGGATAGAGTTAAGCTGCTCGATAGTGTTTGGCTTAGTCATACGATTACTTCTTGCCTGGCCAGACAAACGGCTCTCCCGGAGCCAGCACTTTAATGCGTTCAGGATTGGTAACCCTGGTCAGCAAAGCATTGGGGTCGCCATTAAACGGGCTGAAATCAGGAGCATTTACCGAGCCCCAATGATGCAGGAGTAATATTGCTTCTGGATAAGCGTTTGCCAGCTTCACAGCGCCTTCAAAGGTAAAATGCCACTCGCTATCGGAAAAGTCGAAAAGGATAATGTCCGGCGCAGGAGCATACGTAAGTTGTTCCGGCATCAGTCGTGAGTCGCCGGTTGCCCAGATCGTGCCTTCCTCTGTTTGGATCCAGAACCCTGCGCTGTCTTCATCTTTGAACACTCTGTCTGCCGCATCCGGATAGGCATTTTGCCAGGCATGATCGGCAGGCATGACCTTTACATTTACATTCCGATTGATCTTAAAACTATCGCCGATATCGTGCCCTGCACCATTAAATTCATGCTGCTTCATTAGGCTGCCAACATATTGGGTGGAGTGCATCACCGTGTTGGAGTTATTTAGCTTTGATAGTGTTGGAATACTGAAATGGTCGTTGTCGGCATGGGTAACCAGAATGCCGTCGAGTGCCGGAACATCTTCAGTGCGGATGGGAAAATCAATCATGACCTCCATGTCAAAGCCTTCCAATAACGGATCGACCATAAATGTTGTGCCATGGGAATTTATCAGAAATCCCGCGAGTCCCAGCCAGTAAAAAGTGGTGGTATCGGAATCACCAAAAGCCTCACGGCTAAGCGGCAGCGTAGCTTCAGGCTTCGCCTGCCCAGCTTCGCTATAAATCACATTTTGAAAAGCCTGGGTAGTGTCTGAAGTTGCCTGTGCAGAACTGGCTATCAGGGCGGTTATGGTAAAGATGGTTTTAGTTAATGGTGACTTAGCAAACATGAAAACAGCCTTTTTGAACTTTGGACCTGTAATCACTTTAGCACCCGGAATCCAGTTTAACGCCATCCTAATTACGGTATTTCCTACCATTTTTACTGCATTATAAAAAATACTAAAAGGTGTTTTTACGTACCAGTTACCACTATTACGGTATTGCCTATCAGAACTACGGGCGTTCGGGTCTGAGTATTGCCAATTCGCAGACGGCTGGATTAACTATCAAATGTATTAGATCGCAAAGACCAAGGTTTTTAATATCCAGAGGAGAAACCGATGCGTTCAGACCAACCAGCGAACCCGTCCAGGCGGGACTTTGTCAAATCAACGTCTACTGCAGGAATTGCAGCAGGCGTCAGCACTCAGTTTCCGTCAACGGCATTGGCGAAATCATCATTACCCGATGTTCGTGAAAAAGCATTTACGCAACAGGTAACACTGACAATCAATAGCCAAAAACACACGTTAGAAATTGATACACGAACGACCTTGCTGGATTTGTTAAGAGAAAAATTAACGCTCACCGGCACAAAAAAGGGGTGCGACCACGGCCAGTGCGGTGCTTGTACCGTGCTGGTAAATGGCAACCGCATTAATGCGTGTTTATCGTTGGCCGTGATGCACGACAGCGATGAAATTAGAACAGTTGAGGGTCTGGGAACGCCCGACAATCTGCACGCACTGCAGGATGGCTTTGTAGAGCATGACAGTTATCAGTGTGGGTACTGCACTTCCGGACAACTCTGTTCAGCTATTGGGATGCTCTCGGAAGCCAGGCAAGGCATGCCCAGCCATGTAACGCCGGATCTGATCATTCCGGTTGCGCTTAGCCGTGATGAAATTAAAGAAAGAATGAGTGGCAACCTTTGTCGTTGCGGCGCTTATCAGAACATTTGCAATGCCATCGAAGATTATGCGGAGCGTGACCGTGAGACCGTTTAATTTCATCACAGCAGAATCACCGCAACACGCCTTATCGCTTGCAGCAGAGAACAAAAATGCGAAGTTTATAGCGGGCGGAACAAACCTGCTTGATCTGATGAAGCTTGAGATAGAGGCGCCTCCTCTACTGGTAGATATATCAAAAACAGGCCTCGATAAGATAGAGAAGCGTGAAGACGGGCGTATCGCCATCGGTACGTCAGTCACGAACAGTGCCCTGGCTGCCGATATGAATATACGACGGGACTATCCAGTGTTGTCCCGTGCATTACTGGCCGGTGCATCCGGACAGTTACGAAACAAGGCAACGACAGGCGGAAACCTGCTACAACGTACCCGCTGCCCGTATTTTTACGACACAGCTCAGGCCTGTAATAAACGACTGCCTGGCAGCGGATGTTCGGCGAAAGGCGGATTCAGTCGTCAGTTAGCAGTGATAGATGTCAGCGATGCCTGTATTGCTTCCTTCCCAAGTGACATGGCAGTGGCACTTCGGGTGCTTGATGCTGAGATCGAGTTGTGCAGCCTAACAGGCACCAGAATAATTCCAATTCGCGACTTTTATCATGGCGCGACTACCCAGCCTCATATCGAGACGGTTATCAGGCGCGATGAACTAATCACGCGGATCATTCTGCCCCGCCCCATTGGTGGTAGCCACTTCTACGAGAAAGTCCGCGATCGGGCCTCGTATGCATTTGCTCTGGTGTCCGCTGCTATGGTTTTCCTGCCCGATGGTTCAGCGAGGGTGGCTTTAGGCGGTGTAGCGCCTAAACCCTGGCGGGTGGAGTCTGCAGAGCAACTGCTTACTACTGATATTGATGAATATGTGCGTATTGCATTTTCAGGGGCCGCATCAACCCACGAGAATCAATTCAAAATTCCGCTTGCGAAGCAAATTTTAACAACACTGATAAACGAGCACAAAGAGGCGATGGCATGAACTTCGATAAAGCAGGTGAAAATGTTTTTGACCAGCAACGGGTGGTCGGAAAGCCACAGCGCAGAATTGATGGCCCGCTGAAAGTATCCGGAAGCGCTACTTATGCCTACGAACAGCAGCTTAACCAGAAACTAGCTTACGGGTATATCGTGGGTGCTCAGATAGCGTTCGGAAAAATTTCCGGCATAGATGACCGAAAAGCGCGGAGTGCCGAAGGGGTAATCGACATTATCACCTATCAGAACGTGCCTGAAGTCGGCACCGGGGCTTTTCTCTCAGCGAAGGCCCTGGGCGGACCGCAAATTCAACATTATCATCAGGCCGTTGCCATCGTGGTGGCAACTACCTTCGAACAAGCCAGAGCAGCGGCTGCCGCTTTAGTTGTGCATTATAAACGAGAAAATGGTCAATATAGTCTTGAATCACTGGCAGCCAGCGCTCCCTTGTCGAAAAGTGGTGCTTTCAGGCCCGAACCAGTGACGTCACTGGGTGACTTTGAAAGCGCGTTTCACCGCGCTGCCTTTAAGGTGGACGAGACTTATACTACCCCTGATCAGTCGCACGCCATGATGGAACCCCATGCGACGTTGGCATACTGGGAGAACGACTTATTGCATTGCTGGACAGGCGTGCAGCAATTAAATTGGGGCGTGCGAGATTTGGCTCTTGCACTGGGTGTACCGAAAGAAAAAATAAGAATGCGGGCACCATTCATTGGGGGAAGTTTTGGCGTAAAAGGCACGGTGATGTCAGATACCGTACTAGCCGCACTTGCCGCACAAAAAACCGGTCTGGCAGTGAAGGTGACTCTCCAGCGTCCTCTTGTAGCGAATAATACTGCACACCGCCCGGCAACCATTCAGCGGGTCCAGTTAGGCGCAAATCCCGACGGTAAATTAATCGCGATTGGTCACAAAAGTGTATCGGGAAATATTCCGGGCGGTCGCCCGGAAGCCGCAGTGCTATCCACCCGATATCTTTATCATGCCGATAACCGTCTAACTGAATTAAAACTCGCTGAACTCAATCTTCCCGAAGGCAGTGCAATGCGAGCGCCGGGAGAAGCTCCCGGGCAGATGGCATTAGAAATAGCCATGGATGAGCTTGCAGAAAAGCTCGGTATTGACCCTGTTGAACTGCGAATTATCAATGATACACAGTTCTCACCAGAACATCCTGATAAGCCCTTTTCCAAACGCAATCTGGCGCGATGTCTAAAACGGGGCGCTGAAACATTCGGGTGGGAACATCGTTCAGCACAACCCCGGTCACAGAAAACGGGGCGATGGTTGAAAGGAATGGGCGTATCATCAGCCATCCGCGGTGCGCCTGTGATGCCGTCTGCAGCACGGGTAACACTGCAATCAGACGGGCGTCTGAATGTTAAAACCGACATGACCGACATTGGCACGGGCACCTACACCATCCTTGCTCAGACCGCTGCAGACATGTTCGGACTCACAACGGCAGACATAGATGTACAACTGGGAGACTCTGCATTCCCTGAATCACCGGGAAGCGGCGGTCAGTGGGGAGCGGCATCGTCAACTGCGGGGGTCTATGCCGCATGCGTAGCGCTACAGGAAAAGCTCGCTGATAAAATGGGCGTGTCACTCAACGATCTCTCCTTTTCCAACGGGCAGATAGTCGTGAACGGTAAGTCTGTCGCTTTGCAAACACTTATCCGTGAGGGAGAGATCAGCGCAGAAGCAAAAATGGAATACGCGGAAAGCCGAAAGCAGTTTGAACATCAAACCTTTGGCGCCCACTTTGTAGAAGTCGCTGTTAATGAACTAACTTTCGAAGTGAGAGTGAAACGCATGTTGGCCGTGTGTGACGCGGGCAGAATTATTAATCCCAAAGCAGCAGAGAACCAGGTGCTGGGCGGGATGGTTATGGGGCTGGGTGCAGCACTCATGGAAGAATTAGTGGTTGATGAACGTCTCGGCTTCTTTGTAAACCACGATCTGGCAGGCTATGAAATTCCGGTACACGCCGATATTCCCGAGCAAAAAGTCATCTTTATCGACGATGTGGACGAATACGCCGGTCCGCTTAAAGCCAAAGGTGTAGGAGAACTTGGATTAACCGGCGTCGCCCCGGCTATTGCCAACGCAATTTACAATGCCACAGGGATAAGGGTGAGAGATTATCCAATTACGTTGGATAAACTTTTAGCCAGTTCCAATTCTATTTGATAACAAAATCATCCTTAGGAAAGCAGTTCAGTCATGAGGAAATTTCTTTAGAATCGCGTCAATATTCTCGATATGGCGACCCACATTATCTTTTAAAAGCAGCCCGGCTTGTGTCACCGATACGCTCCGGGTTGTTCTTGTCAGTAACCGGATACCCAAATCATCTTCCAGGCTCTGTATTGAGTGACTAAGAGCCGAAGAAGAAATCCCAAGTTGTGCCGCTGCACGTTTAAAACTCCTTTCTTCTGCGACCACCAAAAAATACCGTACTGCGGTAAAGGATATTTTTTTCATGTTACGAGGGTTCCTTGCTGTAGCGCAGCGTATCTACAACCAAATTCATGGCTCTGGAGGGATTTCGCCTGTTCGGATAATACAAGTGCAGCCCTGGCCACAAGGGACACCAGTCTTTGAGAACAGATATTAACTCACCAGTCTCAATCATTGGCTGAACCATGTCCTCCGGAAGAAAAGCAAGACCATATCCGGCTTTAACCGCTTCAAAAACGTCATAGGCATTATTAAAAATAATGCTGCCATTGACCGCAATTTGAATACTCTTCCCTTCCTTTTCAAACTCCCATTCATATAGCCCGCCATAAGTTGACGTTCGAAGATTGACGCATTGATAATCTGCAAGATCGTAAGGCGAGAAAGGAATTTTTTTATTTTCAAAATATTCCTTCGAACCCACCACGACATTTTGCATATCCGGACCAATACGAACAGAAATCATATCCAACGCAACCTCTTCGCCAAAACGGACGCCAGCGTCAAAATTGCGGGATACAATATCGACACTTTCGTATTCATTATTTATCTCAATCTGAAGCTTTGGGTGATGCTTAACAATTTCCTTCAGCTTTGGCCATATTATTGTTTTTATCGCATAATCAATGGCTGTAATCCTTACGACACCATTCACTTCCTCTTGCATGTCGGTGAGTTTTCTCATCGCAGTTTCAATGGCATCGTACTCACCGCTGAGTTGCTCAAAAAGCCATGAACCTTTTTCTGTCGGTTCCACCCCCCGACTTTTTCGGATAAACAAACTGGCTCCCAACTTGTCTTCCAAACGCTTTATTTTTGCACTAAGTGTCGGTTGAGAAACCCGCAATTCTGCAGCAGCCTTCGTTAAAGAACCCGCTCGCAGAACAGCGATGAAGTCGTATAAATCGTTGTGTAAGTCCTGAGACACAAACCAATCCTCTATCAAGCCAGTTTTAGCGATGAATATTATCAAACCAGATTAGTGAAAAATATCTATACCAGCATAAAGATTATCCTCCTACTCAATAACTCCAGCATTTTCTATGATTCACCAATCAAATGCTTTTTCTTGCTTTAAGTTCTGTTCGCCCATTGCGACTCTGACAACAAGCAAAAATAAATTTCACAACGATAAGGAATCTCTATGCAATTTAACTTTCAGGACAAAGTTGCACTCGTTACTGGCGATGCATCAAGTTATGTAACCGGTCAGTCTATTTCTGTGGATGGCGGGCTGATCATGCGCTAACACGCAATCAGCTTATCTGAATCTTATTGAGCGGAAGCCATTCATGCTACGCAACTATTTCATCCGTTGGTGTCAAATTCTGGCGGTTCTCAGCGTTTGTATTACAAGTACCAGCGCTTTCGCCACCGATGCACCAGAAGCGCAAGTGAAAACGCTGGTAATTGTTTCACACCCCTATCCTGAACGCTCTGTGCTGACTCTGGGCCTGCAAACAGCTGCAGAGACAGTTCGGAACGTAACTGTCAGAAATCTGGAAAGTATCTACGGATTTGATACTCGCTCAATCGACGCAGACGTCGAACGTTCGCTTATGCGTAGTCATGACCGGGTTGTTTTCGTATTCCCAACTCACTGGTTCAATATATCACCTATGTTGAAAGCATACCTGAATGATGTTTGGGGAAGCGTAGGTCCGGGATTATGGCAAGGAAAAGAAATGTTGTTAGTCACCACTGCCGGAGGAGGCAGCGCCACTTATGGTGAGAACGATCGGATTGGTATTGAATTGAAAGATGTTTTCGCACCGATGAAAGCGTCAGCTGCTCATGCTGGTATGACTTACCTAACACCTCTGACATTTCAGGCAGCCAGGAATTCGGAGTTAGCGACGTATCAGCAAAAACTGATTGAGCGTTTGGTCGAATAGTTCGCGGAGAAATATGATGTCAATTCAAAAGAAATCCACATTAAACACCATCTACACAACATTACTCTCGATCATCATTATCGCGTTGGGTTTCGCCATGCTGGCGGGCGGCGCTTATTTGATAGCGCTGGGCGGGAGCCTTTATTTCGCCTTTGCTGGCGTGCCGTTGTCAGTCTCGGGAATATTACTGCTGAAGAACAAGCGGTCAGGCGTTTGGGTATTTATCGCGACCGTTTTCTTAACCGTAATCTGGGCGATCGCAGATAGCGGTTTCGCATTCTGGCCACTCTTTTCACGGCTGTACGTACTGGCGTTGCTAGCAGCCTTGGTATTGCTTCTCCCGCTTAGCAAAACAGCAACAACGTTATTCCACATGCCTGTAAACAGGCTGGCAGCGATCACTATTCTGGCTGGTTGCTTATTCACTTTTATCACTATGTTTCAAAAACATGGTGTAATTCGCAATGACTTTGCCATGAGTGAGACAAAACATGCTGAGAGCAATCCCGGAATAGCAAATTCACACAATTGGTCACACTGGGGAAATACGCCCGCAGGAACCCGATTCTCCACGTCTAATCAGATCACCCCGGAAAATGTGCACAACCTGAAACAAGCGTGGTCCTATCAGACCGGAGAAGTGCCCAATCCTGCCGCCGGAGAAGGTTTTGTTGTCACTCCTCTCTATGTCGACGGGCTTGTTTACGGCTGCACGCAGTCAAATACCCTGTTTGCCCTGGACGGCGATTCTGGCGAGGAAGTCTGGAAAGTCGAAACCCATTCTCAGGGAAACAACCGACCTCGTTGTCGCGGCGTGGGATATCATCAAACTACGTCGACGGCTACCTACAACGGGCAAGTACAAGACAATGCCCCACTTCAATGTCACCAGCGCATCATTACGACTACAGTGGATGCGAGACTTATTGCTGTGGATGCAAAGACGGGAGAATACTGCAACGATTTTGGAAATGACGGTATTGTCTCGCTGAAAGCAGGAATGGGTGAAGTAAAACCAGGTTTTTACTTTCCTACAGCAGCACCAACGATAGCAGGCGATTTGATTATCGTTGGTGGTCTGGTGTGGGATAACCACGAAACCGGCGAACCATCAGGTGTTGTCAGAGCGTTTGATGTCAATAATGGCAAGCTGATTTGGGTTTGGGATGTGGGCAACCCGGCGCTTGCACTCTCTGACGTCACCAACACAAGCTATACCAGAGGAACCCCCAATGTGTGGTCGACCCCTTCCTATGATGAAAAGCTGGGACTCGTGTACCTGCCAACAGGTAACGCCACACCTGATTTCTGGGGCGGTCACAGAACACCGCAGGATGAAGCATATTCCTCTTCCATCGTGGCGCTGGAGCTGACAACAGGAAAAGAGCGCTGGCGCTATCAAACTGTACATCATGATATCTGGGATTTCGATGTTCCCTCACAACCTGCACTTTTTGATATTCCGGACGGCGCAGGCGGAACGATACCTGCGTTAATTCAGACAACCAAAATGGGGCAGATTCTTGTACTCAACCGTGAGACTGGTGAGCCCGTCACTGAGGTTGTGGAGAAAAAAGTGCCCACGGGTTCAGTGGATGACGACTGGACTTCGCCTACCCAGCCCTACTCGGTCGGCATGCCGCTTATTGGCAACGGAAAAATAGAAGAAAGCGATATGTGGGGGCTAACTTTGCTTGACCAACTTTCATGCCGCATCCAGTTTAAAAAGCTTCGCTACGAGGGTGATTATACGCCACCCAGTGAGGTACCAACCTTACACTTACCAGGCTGGTTTGGCGGCATGAACTGGGGGTCGGTTTCTGTTGTTGAGAACCAGAACCTGTTAATCGTCAACGACATTCGTGTAGGCGTTACTTCTCAACTAATTCCCCGCAAAGCGTTTGAGGAAATGTACGCAGGCATTGGTAGTGAAGGGGTAAGCGGTCAGCAACTGGGCACTCCCTGGGGTATTAAACAAGGTCAGTTTATTTCCGCTCTGGGAATCCCCTGCCA
>Ga0208204_100335_pt1 | contig 12841 bp, 8 predicted proteins | sample DeeseametaMP2252_FD_184173 | JGI IMG/M metagenome (GOLD analysis project Ga0208204, IMG submission 184173) | Marine microbial communities from the Deep Pacific Ocean - MP2252 (SPAdes) | ecosystem: Environmental > Aquatic > Marine > Oceanic | place: West of El Salvador, Pacific Ocean | collected...
CGGGCACCACGGTGTGTGTGCCGTAGCTCATCACGTTGTGCGCCGCCAAACCGCCACCATACAGCCAGTCTTTGTACAGGGTGGCAATGGCGATCACGTCAGGGATATACACGTTTTTAATGAAGGCTTCGGCTTCGCGGATACGTTCCAGTACAAAGTTCAGGCTGGTCATGTTCACCGGTGCGCCAGACGAGCCGGTGCCGTCCAGGTTAATGGCACAGGCCACGCCGCCTACCATGTAGTTCGGGTGCGGGTTTTTACCGCCGAAAATGGTGTGGATCTTAACGATTTCCTTCTGCATATCCAGCGCTTCCAGATAGTGCGCTACCGCCATCAAATCCGCTTCCGGCGGCAGTTTGTATGCAGGGTTGGTCCAGTAACCGTTGGCAAACAGACCTAACTGACCGCTTTCAACGAATTTCTTGATACGGGTTTGCACATCTTTGAAGTAGCCTGGGCTGGATTTCGGATGGGCAATGGACACTTTTTTCTGTAGATCGGAGGTTTTCACCGGATCGGCTTTCAGCGCGTTAACCGGGTTAACCCAGTCCAGCGCGTGCAGGTGATAGAAGTGCACCACGTGATCGTGGATATTCAGGGTTTTATCCATCAGGTGTCGGATAATGTGCGCGTTCAGCGGGATATCGATGCCCAGCGCATCTTCTACCGCACGGACACTGGTCAGTGCGTGACAGCCGGTACAAACACCACAGATACGTTCTACGAACGCCCACGCGTCGCGCGGATCACGGCCTTTCAGGATCACTTCCAAACCACGCCACATGGTACCCGTAGATACCGCGTTACGAATAATATTGTCTTTATCGACGTTCACTTCGCAGCGCATGTGACCTTCAATGCGGGTCACCGGATCGACCACAATCCGACGGCCGCTGTTATCCAGGCTGCTTGAATTTAAATCATTCATTATTCTTGTTCTCCTTTATGCTGTGCGCGCTTCACAGCACTCGCTGCGGCGTGGGCAGCAATGGCGGCACCAACGCCACCGGCAACAGTCATACCGATCTCATCGGCGTTTTTCTCAATACCAAATTGTTTAATGTCGGTGAGGCGATCGTAGAACGAGCCTTTGTCCCAGAAGCCGTCTTCGGAACAACCGATACAGCCGTGACCGGCCTGGATGGGGAACGAGGTACCTTCGTTCCAGCGTACGGTGGAGCAGGCGTTATAAGTGGTTGGCCCTTTACAGCCCACTTTGTACAGGCAGTAACCCTTACGCGCGCCTTCGTCATCCCATTGCTCTACAAACTGGCCCGCATCGAAGTGCGGACGACGGTAGCATTTGTCGTGAATACGTTGGCTGTAGAACATCTTTGGACGACCCTGACGGTCAAGCTCCGGCACACGGCCGAATGTGAGCATGTAGGTAATAACACCGGTCATGACCTCGGCGATAGGCGGACAACCCGGCACTTTGATGATGGGCTTGTCTTTAATGACTTTGTGGATAGGCACGGCCTGAGTCGGATTTGGCTTGGCAGCCTGTACGCAGCCCCACGATGCACAGGAACCCCAGGCAATAATCGCGGCGGCATCTTTGGCCGCGTGTTTCAGCTGGTCGAGGAAAGGCTTACCACCAACGATACAGAACATACCGTCTTCATTCAGCGGCGGGTTACCTTCAACGGCGAGAATGTACTTACCTTTGTACTTCTGGATGGTCTCTTCCAGAATCGCTTCCGCCTGATGTCCGGCAGAGGCCATCAGAGTATCGTCGTAATCCAGCGAAATCATCGACAGCACCACGTCTTTTACCAGTGGGTGGGCTGAACGGATGAAAGATTCTGAACAACAGGTACATTCCAAACCGTGTAACCACAGAACAGGCGTCCGCTCTTTGGTTTCCATAGCATGGGCAATGCGAGGTGCGAATGCCGGGCCAAGGCCCAACGCTGCCGCAGTCAGGCTGCAGTACTTAAGAAAACTTCGACGGGTAATTCCCTGCCGACGCATGACGTTATAAAAAGTTTCCAATTGGGACATGGTGGGTCCTCCGCATACTTCTGCTGAAGACGAAATAATCTCGCGTGTACCGTGCCTGTTCGATGATTGGGTATTAAGCAAGTTATCCGGCTATTCAGCGGATTTTTGTTTTTTTGTTTGGTGCAACAATTTCTTTAATGCAACCAGACAGATAGCAAACACCAGACCAGATCGGAATTGCTATTAATAACAGTAAGTTAACAATTTCAGAGGCGGGAATTGGTTTGTTAGCTTTCCACTGGAGAACGAAACTGGAAAGTCGGTTATCAGTATAAACAGAGGTGTTCAGGCAGGCGTTGTGCGGGCCAGCGTGATCAGCGCCTGACCAAAAGCAATCCCGGCATCGTTTGCGGGAATGCGCCGATGGCTGAGTACGGTGAACCCAGCTTGCTGCAACTGCTGTTGAAGCAAGCCCTGCAGTAAACTGTTCTGCATGACACCGCCGGAGAGAACCACAGTACGGAAGTGTTTCTGCTTTTGGATATTCTGCGCTAAGCAGGTGAAGGACGCTGCCATTGATACATGGAATCCCTTGGCAATATTGGCCTTATCTTCGCCCTGTTCGAGCGCGTCTATCATTTCCAGTAGCATGGGGCCGGGATCAATATGTCCTTCCGTATCGGGTTTCAGAGTAAACGGCTTCGCAGGAAGCAGCCCGTTCTCAGCCAGTTTTTGCAGGGCAACGGCTGCCTGACCTTCGTAGCTGATCTGATTGTCATAACAACCAAGCAGGGCAGCAACTGCATCGAATAAACGCCCGGCAGAACTGCTAAGTGGACAATTGAGCTGCTTATCTATCATCTTCGCCAGCGTGGCCGCCGTGGGAGAGACCAGAGTTTTTGATAGTCCGGGAATCGCGTTCACGCGTTCTCTAATGTCTTGCTCACTCAGTAAGGAATATAACTGGCCGAACAGACAACGCCAGGGCGCGAGAATTGCCTGTGTGCCGCCGGGTAGTGGTGCGGGTTTGAGTCCGCCCAGTCGTTCTGCTTGCTGATAGTTGCCAAATAGCACTTCGCCGCCCCAAAGCGTACCGTCGGTGCCAAGACCCGTGCCGTCAAGGCAAATGCCGAGGAGGTTTTCACTGCTCAGTGGAACACCGTTGTCGCCCATACAGGCTGCCATATGGGCGTGGTGATGCTGAATCTGACTTACCGGTGAATCAACACGAAACGGAGAATCTTCTTCATCGGCACAGCGACGTGCGTAGCCACTGGAAAGGTAATCGGGATGCAGATCGCAACATATTTGTGATGGGGAAAACTGATATAAGTCCCGGTACAGTGCCAGCGTTTGCTCCCAGGCATCGAAAGTACGGGCATCACTGAGATCGCCCATGTGCTGGGAGATTACAGCGTTGGACCCCTGGGTCATGCAGAAGGTGTTTTTCAGCTCTGCTCCCAGTGCCAAAATGGTGTGTTCTGTTGAAAAGCCTTCCGGCAGCGGTAATACAAGTGGTGCATAGCCGCGGGCTAGTCGTAGTGGCTGTAACCGGGAGCCCGTTTCATTTGGTAGCACCTGCATAACGGAGTCATCCACCCGGTTGTGGATAGGCCGGTTATGCATCACAAATACGTCGGCAATATCACATAGCTGGCTTCTGGCATCCTCGTTGTCGATGGCTTGGGGCTGCCCAGAGGCGTTGCCGCTGGTCATTACCAGCGGGAAGTCCACCGCGTCCATCAGTAACAGGTGAATGGGTGTGTAGGGCAGCATGATCCCAAGCCGGTTGGTATCCGGAGCTATGGATTTTGCTAACGGCCACCCCGAGAGCTTATCTGTTCTCTGACTGCCGGACGGTGCCGTCGCACCGGCAGAATCATCGCAGGGAGGAGCAAGTACTACCGGCGCCTGTGGTGATGTCAGCAGCGCCATTTCCTCTTCACCGAGCAAGACATACTGGCGGGCGTGTTCAGTGTCTTTCATCATCAGGGCAAACGCTTTGTGCGGACGACATTTGCGCTTCCGCAGCGTGTTTACCGCTGTGTCGTTGGTGGCGTCGCACACCAGATGAAAGCCGCCGAGCCCTTTCAGCGCAACGATTTTGCCGTCTGCAAGTGCCATTGCAATATCAGTAAATGGCAAACTGGAAACTAACTTTTCACCCTGGTTATCTTCCAGCCACAGTGTGGGCCCGCAGTCAGGACACGCTACCGGTTGCGCGTGAAAGCGCCGGTCTGCAGGGTTCTGATATTCGGCTGCACAGGCTTCACAAAGCGGAAAATCCACCATCGTCGTGCTTGCCCGGTCGTAAGGCAGAGTTTTAATGATGGATAGCCGGGGCCCGCAATTCGTGCAGTTCAGGAACGGGTATTGATAGCGCCTGTCTGCCGGATCGAATAGCTCGTTTCGGCAGTCTTCGCAGGTGGCCGCGTCAGGCGGACAGCCGGTTTTCACGTTGCTGCTGACGGATTCGGTGATCGAAAATGAGGTAGGTGCTGAGTCGATAAAAACCGGGGTCAGGGTTATGCTGTCGATGCGGGATAAAGGCGGCGCTTCGCGGCGGATTGTGTCGGTAAAGTGGGTTATCGCGTTTTCATCACCGAGCACTTCAATCAGCACGCCCTCGCCGTCATTAAAAATATGTCCGCACAGGGATAATTCATTAGCCACTCGCCAGACAAATGGCCGAAAGCCCACGCCCTGTACCTGACCAGTAATTCGGATATGGAAACCGTTGGTTTCAGCCGTTGACATGGCGTATGAATAATCAGGCTAGTGCACCGTGCAAGCCATGCACGGATCAAAAGAACGGACAATGTGCTGCACAGCCACCGGCTCAGTCTCGCCCGGACGCACTGGCGCGCCTTCTAATGCCTGCTCCAATGCACCTGGAATACCGAAGCTGTCTCTGGGAGAAAAGTTCCAGCTGGTGGGGGCCACAATCTGATATTGCGAGATTTTACCCTTTTTAATTTCTATCCAGTGTCCCAGCGAACCCCGGGCCGCTTCCACCAAACCAATACCTCGCGCGCTGTCGGGGAGCTTGGTTTCGTGGCGAAATGGCGCAGAAGGGTCGATGGCTTTCGCCCATGTTTGCATGGCGGGGATCACGCTTGCCAGTTCCAGCAGGCGGGCGACGATCCGGGAATGTACATTCGCGCCGTTAGCAGCAACCAATGCTTCAATCAGCGGGTTTCGGTTCAGCATCTGACGGGCAATAGCGCCGGTTTCCATCACGTGATTATCCAGCCGAGGTGACTTACACCAGCTATACGCGTTGTCGTTATCCAGATCGGGCGTGGTTTCGCCCTGCATTGGATTTACCGGTGCAGATAGGGGCGTTAACCAGCTGTGAGCATGATCTTCCGTTACTGCGGAAATGGTCACGTCTGTGCGTTTACCTTTAATCAACTGGCCCGGTGCAAACAGGTGTCCTTCGGTCAGTGGGTATGCGCCATAACTTAAAAAGTTGCCAGGGCCTTTACCGAGTTTATGCAGCTCCAATTCCTCGCTGATGTGCAGAAAGCGGGTGAAATCGCTGTGATCCCAGCTTTTCGATGCCTGCCACGCATTGAGCTCATCTATTGAAGACAGACTGTTGATGGTATCGAGATTGTCGCCAAACAGTTCAGATTCTAAAAATTTGCGGAACGCCGAAATGATGGTTACCACACGAATACGTTCGGCACGGTCGATAGCACGTGCGGAGCCGTCAGGCTGAATAGTGAGGGTGTGCGGCCACTTGCCCGCCATTAACCCCATCAGATGCAGAAAGGCCGCGCGAGCGGGCAGCATGACTGCAGTGGCGCTGCCGGATGTCGCTTTAAAGCGGTTTGAGATTTCTGCAAACCAGGGCTTGTCAGCATACAGGTCGCGGGCAAAGTCTGGCATAAAAAACAGATAGAAATGGGTGAGTAGGTCTGTCATGTTCTCATTAGCGAGAATCAAATTGGTGGCTAACTGGCCGTTACGGGGCATCTCAATACCCATGCAATCAGCCAGTGTCCGGGCGGCAGCAACCGATTGGGTTACTGAACAAATGCCGCAAATCCGTGGCGTGTACACCAGTGCATCTAATGGGGCTTTGCCCAGCATGATTTGCTCGAACCCCCGATAAAGGGTTGAGTTCACCTCGGCGCTGTCGACCTTTCCGTTCTGGATATCCAGGGCAATCTCTAAATCCCCCTCAACGCGGTTAAACGGGCCTGCAACGATTCTGCTCATAGGGTTGCTCTCATTTGTCCCGCTTGTAGATAGTAGGCGGATAAATTAACTGATCGGATACCGCGTTCTGTTTCAGACGGTTGGGGGTGGCGGCTTTCGACAGTGAAGCCAGTGCCACGAACCAGGCTTTGGGCATATCGGTGGGCAAGCCAACAGGAATGCCCGCCACTTTCGGTGTGCGGGTGAAAGTGTGTCCCGGTTCTTCAAATTCAGGTGCAGTACAGTTGATACAGGGATAGCCGCCGTTGGTACAGGAGCCCTGCCCGTTCCACGGCCTGATATTGCAGTCGGCGTGCGCCTGCGTGCCCTTACAACCGGTATTTTCCATCATACAACCGCGATCGCCTAACGATTCAGCGCTGGCTTTGTATTCGTAAAATTCGTTACGGTTGCAGCCGTGATGAACAAGGTGATCGGCGTACATACGCGGACGCGCCAGTTCATCTAAATCGTCATCGGTATGTTCATTCATGGCAATGCTGGTGAGGGTTTCAGTAACCCAGTCTGGGTGCGTCGGACATCCCGCGATATTCACTACCTTATTGCCAGACTGTGAGCGGTAGTCATCGCCAAGTAAGCCGCCAGTTTGCTCGCCTTCGAACTGCAAGCCGGTGGCATCGGTAAGGTTATCTGCAGCGGCGGTTATGCCGCCATAAGCGGCGCAAGAACCGACTGCAACAGTATGACGACTCTTGGCTGCTAACTCTGACACCCATTCAATCATTGGCTTGCCGGTACCGCCCATCACGTGAAAACGACCGGTGCCGTTTGGGCCGGTCATCATCGAGCCCTCGATGCACAGAATATCCAGCGACAGGCGATCGTTGAGAATATCATTCAGGATGGCAAGGAATTCGCGGCCGCTGGCTTCGCTTAACGAGGGGTGCCACAGCAAATTAATGTCGGCAGCCTCAAACAGCGCGATGACGTCTGGCGATTCGGCATTCAACAGTGACATGGAACAGCCACCACACCCTCCAGATTGTAACCAGAGTAGATTATGCATCGTCTTCTCCCGGCCCCGGCAACCAGAGTCGAGCCAGTGCGCCACCTTGTTCATGATTAATGATACTGAGTTCGCCGTGGTGTTCAGCGATGATGCCGTAGCTAATGGAAAGTCCTAGGCCCGTGCCTTTTCCTACTGGTTTGGTGGTGAAAAAGGGTTCAAATAAATTGGGAGCATCGGTTTCGCTAATGCCTGGTCCGCTATCTTTTAATGTAACCAGTACACCTTGATGACAAGGCTCTGCACTCAGAATAAGCGACCTTATTTCACTGTCGGCCATAGCGTCAAACGCATTCTGCACCAGATTTACCACTACCTGATGAATTTGCCCAGCGTGTCCCCAGGCATCTAATTTTGGCGGCAACTGATAAGTAATATCAACCGAGAATTTGCTCTCTTTCACAATCCAGTGTGCCGCTGTGCGGATGACATGAACAATGTCGAATGCGGCTTTTGCAGATGCCTGCGTGGATGAAAACTGACGCAGGTCATCGACAATTTCTTTCACCCGAACCGCGCCCTCCATGGTGCCTTCCACCAGTGAGTCGAGATCTTTAATCGCCTTATCCAGGCGCATTTGCGAGCGCATGTCGCGGAGATCTTCCCGGGTGGCACCTTCGCTCACCGCATCGAAATAGGTGCGCAGCTTATTGGTATAGCGCTGTAATACGTGCATGTTGCCGTATACAAAGCTGATAGGATTATTCAGTTCATGGGCAACCCCGGCGACCAGTCGACCCAGGGAAGCCATCTTTTCAGACTGTACTAGCCGTTGCTGTGCCAGTTGCAGTTCGGCATGGGCTTCGTTGAGTTCTTTGTAAGCACGCTGTAATTCGCCCACCGGACGGCCTACCAGCACCACACCCACTTTGCGGCCACGGTGGTTAATACGGGGAGAGCAGTTTACCGATAACGGCACATCTCCGAAGCTGCCGTGTAGTACCACATCCACGTCACGTTCAATGTGTTTGCTGTCGACTTGTTTGAGTAGCGGTAAAAGTGGAACACCAGGGCAACTGATGAGCTCTTCTACCGGCGTACCTAGTAGACTGGGGCTATCTTCGTCTGTGAATTCGCTGAGCGCACGGTTTACACCGTCAATTTTGCCGTGGTTGTCGCAAACAATGAGCACGTCGTTCATCGAGCTCTGCACGCTGTCGAAGTAACGCTGTGCTTCTTCCAGCTCGACGTTTTTGCTCTCCAGTTCTACCTGTGAGCGAACCAGATCGGCATAGGCCTCATCCATTTTGTGGATGACATCAACCCACGCAACATCGGCCTGGATGGCCTGTTCGTTATCGACTTCGTGCTCGTTGGTCATTTCAGACCACTAAAATGAGACATTTCATAGCGTAAAACTATACCGAAGATCCCGGCGGTTCAAGTACCTGCTCAGTAGGTACCATAAAAATTTATTCGCGATGACTGTAATTTTTTTCAAAATGCCCCGACTATGGGGTAACAAATACACTTTCAGGGCATAAACCCTAAGGACCCGGGAACACCGTTGGCTACCGATTTTGCTGCCATACTCAAGGAATACAACGGACTGCTCAGCCGCGTTGCCAGCGGCTATGAGGCCAATGAGGCGCTGCGACAGGAATTGTTGCAGGAGATCGCGCTGGCTGTGTGGCAAGGGTTGCAGCGTTTTGAGCAGAAAAGCAGTCTGAAAACCTACATCCTTAAGATTGCTCACAACCGGGCGGTAACGCACGTGGCGACCAATGCCCGCATCCCGCGTTCCGAATCCTTTGAGGAGCATGAGGAATCCAGCCCTTCCTTTACCCTTAATCCCGAAGACAATGCCGCACAGGATAAGCAGTTGCGGGCGCTACTTAATATCGTGCGCGAACTACCGCTGCCGGGACGACAGGTACTGACGTTGTCATTGGAAGGCTTGTCTTACGATGAAATTGCTGACGTGTGCGGGTTAACCACCAGTCACGTGGGTGTACTGCTGAAGCGAACCAAAGCTGCTGTAGTAGAGAGGTTAAACGATGACAAATAATACCGATGATCTGGCCGCGCTTTGGCAAACTCAGGAAGTGCAGGCAATCGATGTGGAAAAAATTCAGCGTGAATTGCACATGCAGCGCTGGAAGCAGCGTTTTTACATGCTGGTCGATGTGCTTGGGCCGGTACCGCTGGCGCTCATTCTTTACTATCAATCAGACAAATTACCGCTGTCTGCATTAATTATTACCTGGGCCACGCTAATTATCACCGTACCCTTCGTTATTTATTTTCTCTGGCTGCGTCGCCACGCTGCCTTCACCACGGCCGTCGATACCCAATCGCACGTAAATGTGCTTTATCGTCAGGTGGCGAACAATGTGAAAATTGCGTTTTACACCAAGCATTCCTGCTGGGTGTCGTGCGTGATGCTGTTGTTGTTCTTCGGCGGAGAAATTTTTAAAACCTTATCTGCCAGTGAGGAAGGATTATCTTTAGTCAGGATTGCGGTTTGGCTGGGGCTAGGACTGGTGATCAGCTTTGGTTGTTTTATCTGGGCCCGCGGGCGGGAACGAAAGTTCAGATCGAGGCTGGAAGAGCTGGCCGCCATAAGAAGCCAGCTCGAGTAACGGTTTAAGCTGCCCAGTTCTGTTTTTGCATTACTGAAGTCATGCCGCCCACATGGCGAATGGCATCGAGACACTTTTCTTTATCGGTAATAGGAAACGAGAAAATCATCTCATCTACGCCGGTGGCTTCAATAAATTGACTGATCTGCCGTTCTGCCTGTGCTGGTGTACCGACAATGGCAAAGCGCAGGGTATTGTTAATGGCGGCGACTTCATATTCTGATAGTACCGCATCAATATTGTCGACGGGGGCTGGCATTGGGTCATTTGCCTGACGGCGCAGATTAGCGAACTGCTGCTGAACCGAGGTAAACAAACGCGCTGCTTCTGCTTCATCATCGGCCACCACACTCATTACACCGGCTGATACATACGGTTTGTCTAACTGTGCCGAAGGACGGAAACTGTCACGGTAAACACTGATAGCATCCAGCAGCATGTCTGGCGCAAAATGTGAGGCGAAGGAATACGGCAGACCAAGTTGTCCGGCGAGCTTAGCAGAATACAGACTGGAGCCCAGTAGCCATAGTGGTACCTTGGTGCCTGCACCGGGAATCGCGAGTACGCGGTTATCGCCTTTGTCGTCAGACAGGTATTCTTGCAGCGCCATCACATCAGCGGGGTAATCCTCAACGCTGGCATTCATGTTGCGGCGAAGTGCTCTGGCAGTGGCCATGTCTGTGCCCGGAGCGCGACCTAAACCCAAATCGACCCGGCCCGGAAACAGGGTAGCCAACGTACCGAACTGTTCGGCAATCACTAATGGCGAGTGATTGGGTAGCATGATGCCGCCCGATCCAATGCGAATTTTGCTGGTGGCCTGGCCCACTGCGGCCAGCAATACCGCCGTTGCTGCACTGGCAACACCGCGCATACCGTGGTGTTCTGCCAACCAAACACGTTGATAGCCTTGCTTTTCCGCTTCAGCGGCGATGGCTTTGCTCTTTTCAAACGCGTTAGCCGCGCTCTGACCCTCACCAATATGCGCCAAATCAAGTATAGAAAATGGAATACTCATGGTTTCTCCTCGCTGGTTGTCTGATTGCTCTGACTGCGGGATGGCGTAGATTCCCCCAGGAAGAATTCATAATAAAAATCGACGGCGAATACCGACTGCTCCTCAATGGTGGTTTGTACGCCTTCAACAAATAAGCGTGGAAGCAAACGATATCGCAGGGCTAAATCAGGCGGTTCCTGACGACGGCGTAACGTGCCAGTGGTGTTATTATCACTGCTTAAACCCACGTCGAGGTTGTACTGCACGGTAAGCCGTTCGTTTATCTGACCGTTAATAGACAGCTTGGTAGAACCACCGTTAGGATTAGATGTGGTGCCAACTGTGAATTCATCAATACCTAAAGCACTGCCCACTTTGTTTTGCAGGTTTTCTGTATTAGATAATCCGAAGCCCAACAGCAAGCTGCCGTAATCACTGCTCGACGATGATGATGAACCCAATCCTTGACCAGTAAGCAGGTAAGACAGGGTGTTACTCTGATTCATACTGGGCTCAGAGTACAAGGCAATGTTCGGACTGTCTGCGGCGCCGTCGATGCGGACACCTGCTACCACGCCGTCTGCGGTTTTATTCGGGTCGCGTACGGCTTCTACCAACAGCGATGGTTGGTCAATTGGACCATTGAATTGCACTTCACCGGTACGGATAACCAGATCCTGGCCATAGGCCTGATAGCGCCCGTTGAGAATTTGCAGGCTACCAAATGCCACCATAGATGGCTGAGTATCTACTTCAATATTCCCGTGTAGGTTGGCCGTTAAACCAAAGGCTTCCAGCTTCACCTCTCCGAGTTTTTCCTCATCGATATTCACCGTGATGTTGGCGTTAACCATGTCGAGCGGGTCTTCCGTCGGGGGTTCGCCACGTAAATGCACATCTTTCGACGGCGAGACAGCGCTTGGCGGTAATTCTTCGATTTCGATACGAGCCCAGGGAATATCGACAGAGCCAGAAACGTTGACTTCTCCGGGCTTCACACTCGCAGAAATATCTGGCGATACGTCTATGCTGATATCAGGCTGATTCACGCGGAAGCGATCGCCTTTTAGCTTAATATTGGTTTCAAAACCATCGCTCCAGGCCAGGTCGCCACTTAACGTGCCTGGCCCGTTACCCAGTAAAAACTTACCGTCAAAGTCTGCGCTCTGACCATTGAACGTGATTAATTGCTCCCAGTCACCAATACTGACCGGCATATCTTCAATGTCGACATTACCGTTGCCTAGTTTCAGTTGGCCGGTGACTGAAGGCGCCGTCGCTGAGCCTTCTAATTGCAAATCGCCATTCAGGTTACCAGCGAGTTGTCGTATGGCTGGCGACATCGGCTTGAATGGTGCAATCCTGATGTTATCGATATTCACCTTGCCGGTTAGCGGCATATCATCCTTGGTAGGCTGCATTTCAACGTCGGCGGTGATGTTACCCAACTGCTCGCTCATTAATTTAAGCGTGGATGTTAGCGTGTCGTTCTTGAAGTTACCTTGCGCTTGCAATGTGTCTACGTTCAGTTTCAGCTGTTGTTCCGGGCCCATGGTCCAGGTAGATGGGGTAACGGACACATCAAAATTTGCTGTCATCGGGGCGTTAACACCAAACTCGCCCGTCGTCTTTAAAGACAACTGCGCGTCGGATGTGGCAGTGAATGTATCAGGCAACAATTCGTGCGCCCACAGTCCCACCGGAACTGAGTTCGCATTTACAATCCATTTGGTGCGCTCATCTTTGTAAAGCACATCTTCAATACACAGCTCGCCTTCATTGCGTGATTCCCAGCAGTTCCGGTGTACTTTCATACTGAACGGCTCTGGTCGCACTGCAACCCGGAATGGCTGATTAAGTTGCCAACGCGTGGTGAGCAGCCCGATTTGACTATCACTGATATCTGCCGTGTAACGATTGTCTTTCCATGCGCCTTTCATGGCGAGTTGCAGTTTGTGTTCAGGAAGTGAAAGATCTACACCAAAGCTGTGATCGGAGAAGGTACCTTTGGCATTCACCGTGCCGTTCACCTTTCCCTGTTCAGCGGCGATAGGACTCAATGTAGCCGAAGCCATCACATCAGTT